>Ga0080013_1000130_pt1 | contig 101476 bp, 182 predicted proteins | sample ETNvirenome_6_85_FD_69236 | JGI IMG/M metagenome (GOLD analysis project Ga0080013, IMG submission 69236) | Marine viral communities from the Pacific Ocean - ETNP_6_85 (SPADES assembly) (version 2) | ecosystem: Environmental > Aquatic > Marine > Oceanic | place: Pacific Ocean | collected...
GTTTGTGTATTTAATTGGTGTATTTTTTAATTTGGCCATCGGGCTCCCTCTTTCTAAAAATAAATAGTTTAATCATCAAAAGTTAAGCAGAAACCACGAGGTTGAACTCCTCATTAATCTCGGACTGAGAGGTTTTATATTTAATTCTTACTCTCATGGCATTATTGTCGATGCTTCCAAAGTCCAAATCTATCTGTTGGATCTGTACATAAGGCATGTAGGTCGCCACTTGTTTGTGAATAGAAGGTTGGATATTATCAACAGCAGCCGTTCCTTGCTGTTCAAATAAATAATTATAAAGACCAACACCGAAGCCAGAATCCATTACGTACTCTCCTGGACTTGTTAACAATAACATTTTTAAATTTTGCTTAATAGCTTCCTTTGTCTCAGCATCAGAAAACGATTCGAAGCCGTTAACTCCAGGCTGTAAAGGAAAGATTAGTGAAATAGACATTTTTTACCCTCAATCAAATAAACTTTGGAAATCATTTTTGCAGGAATTTCCTTCTGCGTCGAATGGATTCACATCAACCATTCTAAATCGTTGCCACCATCTTACGCTCGAATCGATATTTAAGAATGCATCGGGCATAAGATTCTTCAAGAACTTAGCGTTCTTATCTTTGGTTCTGCCTCTTCTCTCATCTTTTACATCATCATCTGTTCGATAAGTATTGTTGAAGAGATCTCGTAAGGTTTCTTTGGATCTTCGGAAAACACTATCGCGCCAATAACCATTAGCCATGCCTCGTGCATCTTTATCAATTTCTTCTTCGTCCTCTCCGATACTTGGGAAAAAGCCATAATAAGAATAGATTCCAAATAAAGAAATGTAAGATTTTATAGGGAAACAAAAATCAAATAAAACATCAAAATCCTCTTCCAACACTAGATTATCAACATAGCATTTTAAATCTTCTCCAAAGTTTGGATCATCCAAATCCAGTTCAGACATTTTTTTATCCTTGATGTCTTGCTCAAAAATAATTATAGGGATGGCTCTCGAGAGCGATGGGACATCAAGTTCCATTTTATCCAAGGCTGGTGCTAAAAACTCTTGAACTTTATCCGGAAAGGTCTCCAATACTTTATAGAAACTTTCATCAAACTTAACTTTAACGGGTATGTTAGCCAACCGATAAGTTCGTTCCTTTTTGCGACCAGAAGGTGTGGCATAATCAAATCCTGGTGGTGGGGAGTAAATCAATCGGACTCCGAATTTTATTCCAATTGTCCCTTGTATTACTGTACCTTCACCCAAAGTCTCATACAGGGAAGCGTTTCCAAAATTATCGGAGATTTTACTCTCGGGATCTCGTGTATCTGCTGTATTTCTTAAATATTCTTGAAACTCTTGAATGTTGTATACTTGGCTAATTCCTTCCTTTGTGGTGACTCTCAAATACTTTTCTAAATAAAAAATCCCAGCCTTTCCTAGATCGAGCGCGGCCTTGAATTTGCCTTTCAAAAATTCTGCTACCACGCCCACAGCACCTTCTGTTCCTTCACTAACAAATTCAGTTGCTGCAGAAAGAGCCATGGATTTTGATCCTTCTAAAAAGAATTCGGCTAAGTTTTTATTTCCTGGGACACTAAAATTTCCTGCTCCGATCTTAAGTTCCTGACCAGCCAGAGGATTTTCTGTATCTACATCTCTAACCACGTTAGGGATCTCTCCATAGTCCAGTCCGCTTTGTCCTTCAAAGACTGGCTGTTCTATTACCATTTCTCCCGATCTCAGACCAGATGCAAACAAAATTCCATTGCGGGAAAGGAGATATTTACGGATGTCCTTAATGTGAGGTCGAGGTCGTAAATTAAGATTGATTTTATTAATCAAATCTCCTAGTTCCTGCTTCACCAAGGCTCCATAAATAATTTCACCTTGTTTTTTGGTGTCGTTAATGGTTTTGATTTTGGTAGCTATTTGAAGTTTAAAGGGAGTCATCAAAGCCATTTTGCGTAGGATCTTGACTTTATCCGCTGAGAGTTTTTCACGATCTATGTTCCCATCTTCATCAAAAGCCTCCTTGCCAAACGCAATTATTGCGGCTCCTTCAATAAAATTCTCTACATTAAATGGATCGTATGCTCTTTGAGCATCATTAATGATATTCATGGCTTCTTCGATCTCTGCTGTCTTTTCCATCAGACCATCTTTTATTTGGCGCTGAACAACCTGAACGGCTTGTTCCAAAAAGAGTAAATAATAAGTATAGCCTTGTACTAGATTCCAACGGGAAGTTTCCTGCATAAGTCCGACTTCAATTTCTTTCATCAATACTGCCAAGAAAGTGTCATCAATATTAAGTTCCGAAAACTCAACGCTACTAAAAACCGCCAACGTCTTCAAGATGAATTCAGTGGAATAAATTTTTGTGGTTGATACCACAACGCCTTCCATGATCCCGTGGGTGGCGGGGGCTGCTATCTTGTCATAAGGAGCCTCAAAGCGACAATTGACAGGAGTTGAAAGCCTCTCATCAAAAGGCAAGCTGTTTTCTACAAACTTTGCTCTCTTTGAAATCGCATCCACATCGAGGAAGCCTGTATCGGTGTTATCGCACTCTTTGACCTCGGGGATAAAGGTTTTTATCATCCCGAGCCAGCCATTGTAAGTTGCTGGTTCGATAAACTTAAACGGACGTTTATAGCTTCCGCCATGAATGGTTGGATCTAAAAAATGAACTCGAGGATTTTCGGTTGCACTTTTTCCTAAGATTGCCTCCTCGTTTTCATGTGTATACATCCAGGTTGAGGGATCATCGGGGTCTGCGTCAGGGTCTACATAAAGCAAGTCAGGGAAAGTGATTGCAGCTTCGGCATCGTAGCCAAACTTAAACCCAGTAGGTATCCCACCGTCGGCTGTAGTAGTTATGGCACTACGTCCAAAGTTTAATACAGCAGCGTTGATTTCCCCGTAAATGTCGTTCAGCGTATTATTGTCATTAATTTTTCCATCCACTTTGTCTTCCAAGAAAGTTTTAAAAATCCGAGATTGATAAGAAAATTCACTTTTGTAATCGTCATAATCAAAAGTATCATACTTTTCTAAGTCGATAAAGCTTTCCACTTCCACTTCATCCCCGGGGAATAGCTCTTCAGTACCAGGAAGTCCCACTAAGCCGAGCTTTTTCATTTGTTTACGAGTGAGCGCTCCAATGTAAAACTGATCCACCACAATTTCTTTAAGATCTTTGGGCTCATGCTCTACATAATAATTAACTTCGAACTTATATTCGGGCTTTCCTTCTCCTCCGCCATTATCCTCATAGGTCATCACAATAGCCGCTTGTCCTGGGGTGGTATTGTAAGCAAAAGACTGTTTATCGAGTTCTTTTTTCATCCAGATCCCAACGGTTTCAGGGAACATCCCCACTTGTCTATTCTTTTCCATTCTCCAAGTATAAATTCGACTGCCATTGTCTTTTCTAAAATCCCAATCTTCAACTGAATTTACATAGTTAGGAAAAATTATGGGCAATCTTGCATAAAGTTCATGAGATCCCAGCCGTACATTGTTCGAATCTATAAGAATATTATTTAGAATAGAGCGCGGTCTTCCAATGAGATCTCTATAGAAAAGCTTTTCTAACATCTCGAAGAAACCTTTGAACACCGCACTTTTCTCTGCGGCCTCTTCTTCATCTTCAAATACTAATTGTCCTGTGTCCACAGCACAGGCAGGGTCGGTGGGGTTCATAAGGGAGTCTAGAGCGTCTTTGATAACTCCGTCGGGACCCTTGGCTAGCAAGTCAGCTAGGGCGCCTAGATCATCCAAGGCTTGCTTGTTTGCTCTATCTATCATATCTTGAGCTGTGGCTAGATCCAGGCCTTGTGCCGTAAGCAAATTCTTCCTGTCATTATTCCATTGATCGAATTGTTCTTGAGATAGACAAATTTGGCTATAAACGGGACCATCGGGTTGACCTTGGACTTCCCCTCGGAGAAATTCTCGTAATGCAGGAGGAATGTATTTATTCATGTTTCCGAATACATCTCCTACTTGCTTGGGAGTACCAAAAACTCCTGCAAACTCTGGGCAGAAAGCTTTCACGGCTTCTGCTATCTTGCGCAAAGTCTCAGGGTTCATTTGTCCAGGATTATTTATAAACAAATCAGTATATTCGTTTTGGGACAAAATAGAATTAAGAACACGATATAGACAATCAAATGAGTCATCAGTAACATCCGATCCTAATCCTGAGGCCTTGAATAAATTATCTTTAGTATTTTTTAAGTCATCTTTGTCACCATCTGGACAAAATGCTTCTTTCATGGCATCATCAAGACCATCGGGAGAGAAAAGGCTTGCAGCGGAAGTGCCGACGGCATTTATGCTTTTACACAATGCTCCGTCGATAGTTTCAAACACCTTAAGAATCAATCTTTTCATGACTTCTACAATCAAAGATTCGATGCCGGTAACAAAAGTCTTCTTCATTCGAGTAAGCATCTGGCCTTGAATGTTAAAATTGGGCAACTTCGCCACGGTAGGAACAGTCAAGCCTCCAGATAATCCTCCACACGTATCCAGAGCTAAAGTCGATAGGAAACTTTTAATCGGAGGATTGTATAGTCCCTGAACTGAACATCCGAAATCGGTTAAAACTGCGCCGATGATCTCAGATCCTGGGAAGCGATCTAGGAGGGCATAAAGCTCCTGGATTTGCATCACATCCATCACATAATCAATGTAAGCATCCATAATTAACTCTTGCGCATTACCCAATGCAGAACCGTAAGTTCCTGGGGAGCCAAGGTTATCAGGATCTCCATCTAATTCAATTCTAGATTGATCGGTGGCGCTTTGTGCAGCCGAGACTCTCTCTTCATCTGTAAGTTCTGCCCAGCGCTCTTCTAGTTCTGTTGCGGTCTCTTGTGCTTTCGTGGCTTTCTTTGCGGCTTCATCAATTTCTGCCAGCAGATTTATTTTATCCTGCTCTAAGAATCTCAAATTGCTTTCGGCAACAAGGCGCTCCTCATCGAGTTCTTGCATTTTCGCTACGGCAGCGTCACTGACTTCTTTTGCGGTTGTAGAACCCATTCCGCCCCGTTCTGCAGCCTTCCTTGATTCCTCCGATAAAGATTTTTGTCTCCAAGTCTCTTGCACTATTTCTTCTATCTTTATTTCAGTCCGAGAAATTTCGTGTATTAGATCATTCATTTTTACTCCGCGAGCTTCTTGTGCTTCTACGGTGGTTTGCGCCTTCTCGATCCTTCTCTCTACCCGTTCGGTTCTTGCCTCAAGTCGTTCAACGGGAGTCTTAAGTGCCAGCGTATACGGATTGGTATTATCTAGTGCCCCGGCGTCATAGCCTTCTTCCCACGGAAGCGGTAAGCCTTCAAAATTTTCCTGAAGTTTAGCTTTTATGTCCTGTTGAACTTGAGGAGGTAACCCCTTTACAAAGATTCCAAAAACATCCAAATCCATTGCAGACAAGGTGGCTTTAACAATTTTAGTTAGAGCATCTTCTTCCGTCACACCGCTAAACAGGCAGCGAGCTGCCTGTAGCGCTAAAGAGCGCACATTGCATAATGACATTCTTTTAAGAAGAGCCTTAAACTGATCGTCGGTTCCAAGGTCTTTGGCTGTCACTCCTGCGAAACCCTCGGAACTGAACTTGTCGAAATCATACAAAGTCGTTAAGAGATTGTCTTGAGTTGCGATTTTTTCCATTGCCAGCTCTCGGGCTTTTAAAACATAAGGGTGAGCTTCATCGGCACGAGCCCTCGCAGCATCCCGTCGGGCTTGATTAGCCTCTTTACGATTATCTTTACGAGTTTCCTTATCATTAAGTTTTTTATATTCTTCTTTCTTTTTCTTCTCTAGTGCCTTGATCATGGATTCCATGGAATCAATTCTTCTTCTGAGGTCTTGTCTTTGCGGCTTGTTCTCATCTCGAGTCTCCAAAGTTTGACGAGCCAGAAGAGATGTAAGTTCTGCTTCATAAAGGGTTTTTTGCTGTTGGTATTGGGAAATAGATTGTGTGTAAGATTCCAATTGTCTTTCAATTTCGGCTTCTTGAGAGGCTTTTGTTTCTCGTTTGGCTTGGCGTCCTGACGGGTTTTGCTTCTTCTGCCGTTCAACCACTTCTGGTTCGCCAGATAGATCATCGACAGCCGTGCAATTGTGAGAACTGTAGGTAAACTGGAATACTTCCATCAACGACAGAACTTCATCCAAGATGTAATCTTTAAGTTCCACACCAAAGCTATTTACATTCTCAGCTACACAAGAGCCTGCAGTGTCTTCTACAGCATCGAGGCTCAAGTTGCCATAAGATACCGATAACAAAGGAAAAGTAAATTTTAATAAAAAATCCATCCAAGGGTAAGACTTTTTGGCGTTTAAAGCAACGTCAATTTCCGAAAGCTTCGCAAAATAGTTAAGAAGAGTGGGGTCATCAGGGATAATAAGCCCATCTTTGTTAATCGTTCCAAGTTTGTCCAGCGATTTCGTAAAGGTTTGGTAGGGACAGCCACGCTGTTTAGCTTTGATTTCTTTAATTCTGTAAGGATTGTCTGGATCGCTGGTGTCGAAAATGATCTTCAGCCTTGACGCATTCTTCATTATTATACTAGGAAGCTCAGATCGAAGGTTGAACTTGTTGTCCTTCCCAACCTCTTTTAGTTTATCATAAAAATTTAAGACTTTGCCAGAATATTGAGAGGCATAAAAATCTTTGCTGATCTCTTTGCTTTCTCCCTCGGCATTCGTAAATGTTTTCTTAAAAACCACAAAACCATCTTGGGTTTGATAAAAGTGAGATTGATACTTGCCATAGACAAATAACGCAGAAGATAAGCGCGTTACTTGCCCGAAGAGTTTTCCAATGTCGAGTTCTACTTCTGCTCTCGTTTGAACGGCTTCGTCCTGTATGTCTCTTGTAGTAGGGGTATCAGGAACAGAATCCAAAATAAAAGCTGGAATTGCAATTAATACTTTTAAGGGAGCACCGGCTTCAATATAGAAATCTTTGGCATAAGCATAAAGTTCCAATGCATACGGATTGGTAACCTCGGGAGCCTTAGCCATTATTTCCACAATAGCCTCAGTTAAGTTATAAGGCTCTCCAGGGACAGGTATAATATTTTCAAGATCAGTAGGAATGAAATCCTTACATGGCTTCACGGTTGGGCTATCCTTACCTCCCATTTGAACACCAACAATGTCTGCCAGATTGCCCAAAGGATCATCTTTAAGAAGCATAAACACTTTCTTAAATTCATCATAAGTCTCGAGCAGCTCCTCGGGGGTCAATCCTCGCAGTGTGGGTCCATCGAAACGTGCGCAGATAATCTGATCAGCTATAAGCTTTCCAAAACGCTGCAGCATGAGTATTAAGCCAGGTTGAACAAATTTCCGAAATAATCGTTCTCTCTCTACTCCTGGTGCATAATTGCGAAAATCTAAAACCGATGAGTTCCCCTCTAGTCTGCCGAGTTTAACGCTATTCCCATTTTTGTTGACGGTAACGCATACCATGTATTCACAAGTTTTTTCGTTAAGGTAGGGATCGCCTACGCGTTGGATCCAATCGGGTTCGATAAAACTCTTGTTAGGGGTGCATGGGGCGCACATCTTCTTGAGAGGCGGCAGTGGCTCTGGCTGTTCGCATACGTCTATTTGGTATTTGGTGAAATCAACTTCTGCCATGTTAGTTTCCTATGTACACAGTTGAGCTACGAATTTTCGATTCTTCTGGTGCGCCTATCATCTCATCACTCGTACCAAATACCATCATGTCTTCAATGTAATTGTTATACGTATCGATAATGTTTTCTCTGCTAGTATTGAAAAACTTGCCCACATTCGTCATGGCATTCGAAACCAAAACGGGGTCAGGAAAGGTCTGAATGTAACCAATTCCTGCTCCTGAATGGAAATGAAGAGCCAGCGCCACTCGATACCGCATAATTTTCTCTTCTAAAGAGTGACACTTCATTGTCAATTTATCTATCCTGTCAGATACTTTGCGTAAATACTTTACCAAATTATCTCCCAATACCGCAGGTTGTGCCTTATCATCATTTGCTGCCGCTATTTCAATCCTGGGTGTGATATCTTCGTTAAGACAAACGAGCCTTTCTCCGCCTTCGGCTTTGCATAAACCAGCTACAATTCGCACTCGCTCTCTACCAATGATTAAAGTGTGGTCAGCTTTGATACCTATTCCTGATTTGAGCGCAGAAGAGACAGAAACGGCCTGTGAGGCGTTCCCAAGCGCAAAGTAGTGCTGTATGTCCCCTCGCTCTGTCAAATAGATTCTAGCACCATCTGTGATGAAATTAGCACGGCTTTTGCACTCAGCAGTTCGTTCTTTTTTTTCTGCGCTTAATGATCCGGCGACGATGTCAATTGCCTCGCACATTGTCCCTCCAATTCCACCAAGGCCAGTGGCACGATGACCATAATTATCTTTTGTTAATACAATTCGTGCTCCGGTGGGGCCATTCTTTCCTCCTTTGCGAAAAATAACTTTTTCCGCAGCAGCGACGGGACCATAAGTCACGAGTGATTCGTAATCTTTGGTTAGAAACAAGCCTGTGTCGGCAGGGAAAGATGGATCCTGCATTGCTTTATCGATGGCAGCACTAGTCTCCAGACGATTCTCATCTGTGATTTCGTTATAAGCGCCACGATTATTTAATTTCTTTTTCTTGCCTCTGCATTTTGCCATAATTCTTTACATCCTCTGCTGAACACGTTTTATAAAATCATCCCAGTCCCAGTGTCCTGCCCCTAATTTAGTTCCCGGGTCCACTCTCGATGTTGAAAACTCTTCATGTCCGCGGAGAGATTCCCGATTCAGAGGGAGTTGATTTCTTTTGAGTATATCGGCTACTAAGCCAGCCGTTGCGTTAAGTAATTTATCGTTATACATCCGAGCATAAGCAGTAGTCGCGCCTTGACCTTTGCCTGCCCCTGGGCCAGCCTTCAAATAACCAGTCATTTCAATACCAACAGACACAGCATTCTGTGTCCTTCCAGCATGATAGGCTATGTCTTTTTCCAAAAGACCTTGTATTATATTCCCGCCTTGATCTACAGCATAATGTATAGAAGTTTTCACGGACTTTTCTACTTTCTTTCTAGTCGGGTGACAAATGGTACCGTGTGGTAGTTGTCCGTCGACGGCGAGAACAACAGAACATTCGGGATTTTTTATCGTCTTTTGAGTGTATTTATTCACCCACCTATAAGATAGAGTCGGACCCCTTGCAAACCTTTTAATAGTGGATAAAGCTTTTCCAGAGCCTTCCGCTCCATCTGTAGAATGAAGAATTACCCTTTTAATTTTTTTATCTTGGGTTCTATTACTTTTTGTAAAATACTTTGCTTTATGTTCCGCTTTTAGAGTACCATCATAACCCGGCGCAGTGGCGGCGGTCTCCGCCTTTATCTCTGCCACCGTTTTGACGGCTGGCTTGGGGTCATCGGGCGACTTCTTCTTTTCTCCGGAGGCATTTTTGTTCGCTTGTATCTTATCGGCAGAGGATCCGTCTTTTAAATACTGTTCAAGAATTATTGGAGGCGTATAATTTTTTCCTGCGTAACGACATTGCCAATGGGTTCCATGTGCGGGAACCTTTCCGTCACCTATCATATCTTTAGCAATTTGAGCTTGTCGGTGATCGTTAATACGACGATAGATTTCCTCTCTTGGGAGATCGTTTCCATAAGGACTTAACCTCATACTATCCGATTCATCTTTTGCTCGAACTCTCACCAAATACCAAGACCTCGGGGGCTGGCTGGTGTCTTTGATCTCTTGAACTGTATCTGTGCCTGTTTGTTCCCAATTGCTCAAGACCACCCCTTCAAAGGTTTCTCCTAAAGCATTGAATCGGCGCCGAATAGTGTTTGTTTGATTCTCCTCATTAATTGCTGAAATCAAATCTGCTTTAGTGTTGGCATTTCTAATCGTCGGCACTGTTACTCTCCGTTTGCTGTATTTGGTCAAAGATTTGGGCGAAATCCTTATCGGTTAGTTCATCGGATCTTTCTTGCTTTGTAAGAAGGCCGCAGAGCTTTACAAGCTGTTCGTTCGATCTTTGCAAAGTTTCTACATATTTTGCAAGGGTCATTCCGATCACCTGATGTCTTGCATCGTCAACAGCAAGCCATTTAATAGCATCGTCCAATAACTCGCGAGTTATCTCTCGATCCTCTTTTATGTTCTGAATTGCATCTTCTATGTGTTTTTCGCTTTTCATATCAATAATTAGATTTTAGTCAAATTTTCCCATCATCCCAATCTTTTTTAAAATCCTTATACCTCCCTCGCATTTTATTCAAATGAGTTACCACTTGCTTAGTATTCATTCCCGTGAGCTCTCGAAGGTATAAGTAAATGGCTTTTTTGTTAAATATTTCAATTTCATCTACCGAAGACAGAATGATTTTGACTGCCTCATAAACTTTTTTCTCAGCTTCTTTTTCATAGTCCACATCCCATGATTCTATCTCTTTCCACAAGTTTGCCCAAAATTCTCGAGCGACACGTTCTTGGTAATATTGGTCTCCGGGATCTACAAAATTGGTTTCTAACTCCAATTCTGCGTCTTCATACGGAACTTCTCTTTGCAATCGTTTTGTATTTTTCTTTACTTTATGAATAAACCAATTTTTGGTTATTACGCTAAAATACGAAAACGCTTTTGAGCCACGAGTTGGATCATATTTATCAAGGATGGTGGTTAACCAAACTTTACATTCCATCCGCAATTCATCAATGTTGGGTAAATTTGTAAATTTATAAGAAAATACAATCTTATCCACCATTTGATTAAATGCTGGTTGTATCCATTTAATGTATAATTCTTCTTTCTCAGCGTGGTCTGTACTCGTACAGAATTTAAGAATTGCGTTCTCGTGATCCACCGTAAAATACATCTTGGATTTGTTCTTGGTTTTGTTCTTCAAGTTCTTCTTCCTCTTCTATAGCCACTTCTAGGGGCGCTGTTAAATACAGGACTTCGCTATAATCCTTCTCGAGCATTGTCGATAAAGCCCGTGTATGCTCGAGTAAATAAGATAAAGTTTCATCTCCGTAAAACATCTCTAAAGAATAAACTTTTTTTAAATGACTATTATAGTCAACCAACATTTCCACCAAATCAGTTAAGTTCTGCGAAAAGTATGAAATTCTTTGGGATTGTTCTCGAGAAAACAAGAAAAGAAAAACATTGGCGGCAACGGACATCAGCAGGGCTATGCCCAGCCATATTTCAACTGTCATCATAATACTTCCTTTGCGCCTCTTTTTTCACTTCGTCTAAAAGGGCTCTATTAGCCTCAATAGCAGCTTTTGTTTCTTCGCCTACCTTACTACCCTTTGAATCTGTTTGGCGCTTTAAAAAGGGCATTTGCGGCACTCTATGAGGATCTTTCATGGCACAGTAGATACATCGCTCTTGATCATCTGCCATACCATGAAAGATCTCAAAGTGTTCTTCACAGTGCTCACATTTGTAAACATACTTAGGCATTATTGAACGCTCGTTTCAATTGTTTCGCCTGGTGCTTCAACGATTGGTGGATTCATCACCACAAGCTGATCGGTGTCATCAATTTGAACCTCGAAAGCTGTCAAAACAGGAACGATATCGGATTGATTCATGAGGGAATTTTGGAGCGCCAACATAATTGCTCCAACGGCTTGGTTTGATAGGGTATAGGTCATTTTTTCTCCTTACCACTTGAAAGTGGTTTTATAATAATCTACAATTGATGCTATTTCTTCATCAAATACTTTTATAGGCTTCCAGCCTAATGCACGTAATTTGTCATCGTTGAGGGCATATCTAATGTCTTGTCCTACCCTTACATACGACAAATCTACATGGTCTTTCCAATCAGGGCTCTGAGGAAAGTAATGGTTAATAACTTTTTGAACGGTGTCTTTATTTGGTTGCTCGAACCCTCCGGCCACATTGAACACTTCATCTACCACTCCCGCTTCAATAATATGAGCCACCGCATACGCAGTGTCGGCGGAGTGTAGCCAGTTTCTAATTGGAGTACCATTGTTGTGAAGGCGAATTTTCTTATTTCTTTGAAGTATTTTTACCGTTAACGGAATAAGTTTTTCGGGGTATTGTCCGATACCATAATTATTCGTTGGGCGTAAAATGATATAATTTATGCTATAAGTACGCGCCCAGGCTAAAATAAGCATGTCTGCTGCAGCTTTAGAAGCTGAGTAGGGATTGCTTGGTCTGAGAATGTCCGTCTCAAAATGATCACCATCGGCAATGTCCCCATAGACTTCGTCTGTGCTAAAGTGGAAAAAGATGGGTTGTCTCGAAATGTTTTTTGGTTTCCGTCGTATTAGATCAAGGAGATTCTTGACACCATTAATGTTGGTTTCAATAAAACTTTGACTGTCGATAATACTATTTCCCACATGGGATTCAGCAGCGGTATTGATAACATAATCACAATCGGGAAGAAACTTGAGATCACAAATATCCTTTTTTAGAAAGGTAAAGTTGTCCGATTTTTCAAAATCTTTTAAAAACTCTACATTTGCTGCATAGGTACACTTATCTACCCCTAAGACTTTCCAGCCTCGGCGAAGGCACTCTTTAGTTATGTGCGAACCGATCAGCCCCAAACACCCTGTTACCATCACTAATTTCATTATTCGTCTCCAAAAAATTCTTTTACAACAGATTTTATGTGCAAAATCTTTTCATCGGTGAGACCGATGTACGTTCCCAAAAAAAGTGAATTGGTAGTTACCAAATCGGCATTGGGAAATAATTCTTCTACATTATCAAAACCTTCGCGCAATGATTTATAAGCCGGGTGATACAAAACATTTCCCGCAAAATACGCTCGAGTTTGGATTTTATTTTTTTCAAGACAATTGACAATGTCCTGACGCTCAAAGGGTGCGTCCTTTCTCACTGTAAGGAGAAATGCAAACCAACACGGGTCTGACAATTCTGCTGCTTCGGGAAGCCAGAAATACTTTTCATAAGGCTTAAAGATTTCATAAAGCTTTTTAAAATTTTCTCGTCGTGCAGCTTCCATAGCGGGAAGTTTTTTCAATTGTGCGAGACCAAGGGCTCCCTGGAGCTCTAAAGGTTTTATATTATAGCCTATTTCATCGTATACATAGCGATGGTCGTACAACACCCCGGGCTTCCCGCAGAGCCATTTTTTAAATCTATTCCCGCAGGCTGTTTGACCTGTAACATCTCCTGGCTTCTTCTCGTTGCAATAGCATCCGCGACCCCAATCTCGAAAACTTGCCAAGGCTTTTCTTAAGATATAAATGTCCGTAGCAACAAAGCCGCCTTCGCCCATTGTCATGTGGTGAGCGGGGTAAAAAGAACAGGTGGACATGTGCCCAAAGGTTCCCAGTTTCTTGCCATCATAGGTAGAGCCCAGACCGTCGCAACAATCTTCTAATAAAATCAAATCATACTCCTCCACAAGAGCCATAAGGCGATACATGTCTGGAGGGTTGCCCAGCACATGAGCGAAAATCAACGCTTTTATGTTAGGATCCGCTTTTAGCTTCTCTTCTACCTGATCTAGATTTAAATTTAAGCTCGGCATGTCTACATCCACAAACACAGGCTCAAATCCACATTGTAAAATAGGATTCAGCGTAGTGGGGAAACAGACAACGGGGGTTATGATTTTGGAGCCACGCGGTAAATAATACTTTTTTAAATTAAATTTTTCTGAAGTTAGCGCAGACATCATTAGCAAATTAGCAGAGCTTCCAGAGTTGGTGAGGATTCCCTGTTTTTTTCCTAAAAACGCAGGAAAATCTAATTCAAATGTTCTACACTTTTCTCCGAATACCAGCCACTCACTCAACAAACTCTCAATTGCGTCGGCATATTCGTTTTCATCATAATGAGGTCCCGAATATTTGACCCAATCCTTGCCGGCTGTCCAGGTTTCTTCCGTGCGCCGATCTTGAATGTATTCTTTAACCAAATGTAGAATTGTTTCTAGTTTGTTATTCATTAAGTCTCCGCAAGGTATTGGTGGTAGAATAATCTCCCATTCTTTCAAAAAAATAAACTTCCTGGGCGAACTGGGAGCCGATCACAGGCTTGTCTTTCCAATCCGATCCCACCACCATCACAGGCTTTATTTTGCGAATCAAGCACTCAAGCTCCTCAGGCGTATTAAAGATTACAACCTCATCGATGTATTTTATACATTCAAGGGCAAATTTTCTGTCATCTTCACAATTAATAGGGCGATCATCACCTTTAGCGGCACGGACTTTTTCATCAGAATCTATACCCACAAGAAGTTTGTCTCCTCGAGATTTTGCATACTTAAACAACTCAAAGTGACCTCGATGCAACACATCAAAACAGCCATTTACCCATACTATTTTTGGCACGTGCTTACACCTCTTTTTTGTACCACTTGTGTGGCGCATTCATTGGCAAAGATGGCAGCTTTTTCAATGTCGCCAGTCTCCAAGAACTTAACGGCTAGGCCGGCTAGGAATGTATCTCCCGCACCAGAGACATCCTTGATCTCTACTGTCTCCACGGGGAAAACAGAATCTTGATACAAACACCCTTTTTGTCCAAGTGTTATAATCAGCTTGGACTTTAACTTATCGTCAATCAAATGTTGAGTCCGAGCAAATTCATAATTATTTATTTTAATAAAGTTTACGTCCCAACACCATGTTCCCAAATCTTTTTTGGTATCTAAAAACACACACTCGTGACGCGAGGCGATGTACATGATGTCTTCTTCGGTCAAATAACCTTTACAGTAATCTGAAATAATTACAATTTCATAATCATCTAACTTCAATTCAGACACATCAATGCGTGGTACTGAGCTTTCTCCTTCATCCACTCTAATAAACAACTGATTGGTGGGCTGATGGACGTAACGAGTTTTGATAACCGATTCCCAATCCTTATTAGTTACCAGATCGCAGTCATAACCCAGCGCCAAAATGTTATCAAAAACATTCTTAGCCATTCCTCCGCTGTCCTTATATTCTATAGGATTAAAGACAGGTGCTGGTGCTTCGGGGCACAGACGAGTGCATTCTCCATAACAAAAAACATCTTTACAGCTTTCGCCTATAACTAAAAAATTCTTCATAACTATCTCCTTAAGAACTTCTTTCCACTGGAGACTCGGATTCTCCAGTAATTAAGCAAATCATCCATTGTTTGCTCAAAAGGTATTTCAGGTAACCAACCTGTATGCGATCTAAATTTTTCCGTATCTGGTACTTGCAGGTCGGCGTCAATGGGTCTTAGACGTTCAGGGTCTGTTTCTACCGTGATGTCTTTCACAAAGGACTTCTGCAACAGATAATCGAGCATCTCTCTCACTGTGCAGCTATAGCTGCCGCCGATGTTATAGTATTCTCCGCCAATGGGATTGTGGGTAACAAGTAAATAATACGCTCTTACTGCATCTCGAACATCCGCCCAAGTTCGTAGAGAACCTAAGTTGCCAACTTTAATAACGGGTGGCAAAAGACCAGCTTCAATCATGGCAATCTGTTTGGCAAAGGTCGACTCAGCGAATACATCTCCACGGCGGGGGCCTGTGTGTGTAAACATACGAGTAGTCATCACTGTTAAGTCATAAGCCTCTGCGTAGTATCTTCCTATTAAATCGGTTCCCACCTTGGAAATCGCATAAGGTGAGGCAGGATGGAAAGGAACCTCTTCATGAATGGGTAAGTACTTTTGAGGAACTCTGCCGAAGACTTCGGAGGAAGCGCAAACGTGAATAATAGGATCCGCGCCGATTACCCTGATGGCTTCTAGAAGCTTGGCGGTTCCCATAATGTTTGTCTCTAGGGTTTCAAGAGGCGCTATAAAGCTAGTCTGAGGATAGCTTTGGGCTGCGAGATGAAAAACGTAATCAGGATCAGAGATCTTCACTGCGTTTATTAGAGAACTCAAGTCGTTTAGGTCACCGTAAATCAATTCTATTCGGCTTTTCTCATTTATCAAAGGGAGAATATGATTGATGTTGTCCAGATCATCATTCCATCTGGCGAAGCCATAGATGTGCCAGTCGGTATTTTCTAATAAAAAATCCACCAAATGAGATCCAACCATTCCCGTTATACCTGTAATAAGAGCATTAGGCATAATTTTTTCTCCACCAATCAATTGTCTTCATGATTCCTGCCTGCAATGTAGTTTTTGGGCTCCAGCCAAAGTCATCTTTGGCTTCTTCGCAATCTAAAAATAAACTCGTGGGAATGTGGGGCTTTGTCAAATCATGTTCGGTGGTCAGTTCTTTACCCGAGGCTTCGATTATCAGTTCTACCAAACTTTTAATGGAAGTTTCGAAGCCACAGCCCACATTATACAAGCCAAATTCCCACTCTTGTTTGTTGATAGCTGCATCGATAAATTCTATCAAATCATCAATGTAGAGAAAATCTCGTGTCTCAGTTCCGGGGCCCCACACAGTTATTTTTTCATCGCTTGTCAAAACTTTTGTTATGGTAGCTCCAAACACATGGCTCCTTTTTAAATCAAACTTATCATAAGGGCCATAAATATTGGAATGTCTCAAAACCGTGTGTCGGGTTCTTCCTAGCCGAGAATAAAACTCACACATCTTTTCAATGTATACTTTTGTGTTGCCTACGCCGTAATACTTAGGCAAGAGTTCCTCGTCACCGTCGAAATCTATTTCCGATAAAGCAGTTTCGCTTGGCTGATACATCACCGTACAACTTGGAAAAACAAAATGCTCCACGTGCTGCTCATAGGCTTCTCGTAGCAACAACGAATTCATAACGGCATTATCTGTTACATGAATATAAGGTTTCGAAACAATGTCCCCTGCGCCAGAAGTAGTGGCAGCGAATTGCAAAATAATGTCCACGCCTTTTACTGCTCTCTGAACATCCGATGGATTGTTTAAATCCGCCTTTATCCACTCTACATCATACTCGTCCAGCTTGGGACGTATGTTATAAACGGCTCGGACATGATAATCTTCATTATTCCCATAAAACTCTAGCAGGTTTCTACCGATAAAGCCGGTGGCGCCGCATAATAAAATTGTTTTCTTAGTGCTCATAGTTTTTTCTAAACTCCTCTATAATATCGATGCAGGTTTTATTAGCTGACCTGCAATACTTTTCTAAATCCCCGTTATCGATCTCGGGGGTATCATAAACATAATTTCCAAATTGAGGGTGGGACTCAAATAAAGTGCTCAACTCCTTTAGGGTGATGTTTCCCTTGGAGGTGAAATTGTAAGTGCCTATTATTTCTTTGTCGATAGCTTCCAAAATAAAACTAGCTAGATCCTCCTGGAGGACATAATTGAAGGAGGACTCCCCACTCAAAGAAAGATTGGGAGATTTTTCCTTTAAAATCTTCAAAAAGGTATTGTATCTCATAGTTCTACCAAGGATGGCGCCGCTTCTAAGGATCAGGGGATTTGTGGCATGATTTTTAACAATCGATTCGGCGAATAATTTAGACAACTTGTAAGCACTCCATTCTTCTCGATAAACATTTATTGAGGATAAGTAAATAAATTTTTTGTGAGGTATTTGAGTGAGTTCCTTGGTTAACAAAATGTTATCATCGAGATATTTATAATAATCATCAATGTTTATACTATTGTTAAAGGCGCAATGGACTATAACCGTAGAGTTTTTATTATAAAAGGTGTTGATGACTTTCTCTCGATTAGAACGCGTCATTTCCACACAATCCACATCGAGACCTGCAATAAATTTGCCGAGGCCTGAGCCAGCGCCTGTTATAATTATTTTATCCCCTAAATGCATTATGCCTCATGTCAATAATTTCGCGATTCTCATTAAACCACTGTATAGTCTCCAAGATCCCTTGCCGCAATGAAATAGATGTCTCAAAGCCATAAGAATTAGCGCGGGACATGTCTAAAATTCTTTTACGATCACCTGCTGGCTTGGTTGTATCCCATTCCACTTTAATAGGAAAGTCGCAACCTTCCACAACCATTTCTACAATTTCTCTAATAGAGACACCAGTTCCAGAGCCGAGATTAAGCGGCTCGCATATTTGATTTTCCACTGCATAAATCATTCCCAAAGCGACATCTCGAGAATGGATAAAGTCTCTAATGGGAGATCCATCCCCCCATACGCTCAACACATCATTTTCGTGGGCTTTGCGAATAAGCGAAGGAATAACCATAGCGTTCTCGGGATCAAAATTGTCATAAGGACCATAAACATTAGCAGGTCTCACAATAGAAACCTGGTTCCATCCGTATTGAATCGCATAGGCTTCCGCCTGAAGTTCGCCAATTCTTTTCGCCCAACCGGCGAATCTGTCGTTCGGAGAAGGGAAGGTCTTCCAGACATCATCTTCTTTGAAGATTTCCGCTGGTTGGTACACTCCCACACTACTCGTATACAAATACCATTTCACATTGTTGCGGCGAGCGGCTTCCATCATGTTAGTGTTGAATTGTAGCATTGGAACCATAAAGCTAGCTGGTTGTTCTCTACACATTTTGGGAGAACCCTTCACGCCAATTAAATTGAAAACGTAATCCATTCCTTGACAGCATTCTAAGCAATTTTTGAAATCAGTTAAATCTGCCCTAACAAATTGTACTTCAGTAGGAAGATTAACTGCTGTATCTAATGATACTACATAAACCCTGGCTCCTTTTGCAACCAGCAACTCTACTAATTGACGACCAATCATGCCCGTGCCACCAGTTACTAAAACTTTTTTATCTTTAAACATCATTATTCCTTTAAATTTTATTTAATTTTTCACACAGATCTATAATCTGGTCTTCGCTGATTCCAGGAAAATTCCCTATATACAACCCATAATCGTGAATGTAGTTGGAATTTGCCAGTTCTCCACAAATTTTATGATCAAACTTTTGTAGATAAGGTTGTCTTGCTTGATTCCCCCCTCCGGCGGTTCCCAGCCTATGTTCAACACTTTCCTTTTCCAAAAGCTTACACACTTCCCTGATTTTGTCATTATCTTTATTTAAAATCAAAGGAAGTGCAAAATTACTATTACCTTCGACTAAGAAATCCACATAGTATTTTGTTTCATCTAGGTTTGCTAGCCATACAGCTAAGTTCTTTTGTCGTTCTCGGATGTTAAAATCCAACCGCTTGATTTGTTCTAAACCTAAGACTGCATTTAATTCGGCGCTTCGCATATTATAGCCAGGCACTGCGAAGGTAAACAAAGGATTTAAATCGGGACTTTTATATTTGTTTTGAATTTCCTCTGAGGCTTCGCGAGTCATGCCATGAGAACGGAAGAGTTTAGCTAATTGATAAATGTTTTCATCATTGGTACAGACAAATCCTCCCTCGATAGTGGTGATATGGTGTCCAAAATAAAACGAAAAACACGACATGTCACCAATGGCTCCTACTTTTTTTCCTCGACACGTAGCTCCGTGAGCTTCACAGCAGTCTTCGATAAGCAATAAATCATTCATTCGTGCTAAATTTATAATCTCTTCATTAAGTCCATTGAAGCCAAGTGCATGCACCATAACAATAGCTTTGGTATTCTCGTTGATTGCACCTTTAATGGATTCATAGGTTATCCCCATGGTATCGAGTCCAACGTCCACAAACACAGGGGTAAATCCTGTGTTTATAACAGATGAAATGTCCGAAACCCAGCCAATAGTTGGAACAATAATCTCTCCAGATTGACCCCTCAACTCTCTCACAATAGCGGTCGTAATATAATTGGCGGAAGCCCCCGAATTAACCATGACGCTATATTTAACACCAAGCCATTCCGACCAAGCAGCCTCAAACTCTTTGACTCGAGGACCATTTGTAAATCTGTTAGTATTCAGAATAAATTCAGCCAGCACTTCTTTATCGCGCTGGGTGATGTTGTCATTTATCAAAGGCCATTTAAACATAAAATCTCATTTCTCATTATAATAATCACCGTATTCAACTAGAATAGTGCTCTTGCCATCTGTTCTATGATACGCTCTGTAATAGGCGGGGAAAATGTCTTCAGGTTCTTCTAAACGAATTACTTCAACATTGGTAAGCATTTTTCGATAGGCTTCGGTATAATCTCCAACATGTTGTCCCTGGGGATGCAAGGGTCTTTCAGATCCAATACCCACCCTTATAATAACTTTAGGAACGTATTCATTATGAGAAAAGATTGGAAACTTATCTAAATGATTAAGAAGTTGGTTGGAAGCTAATACTAGAAAATTCCATCGAGGAAAGATACTGATCGGTACAAGTCCTGCGACGGCGAGACCATTAGTTACACCCAATTGCATGTCTTCATTAACTGGCATTTCTCTCAGTTTACTTTTATCTATTTCTTTTAAAGTATTGGTCATAGCGGTTCCTTTATATTCCACCGCCTGCCCAATAAAAATTGTGTCGTCATGCTCGCCTAGATATTCCATAGACCTTTTTAATTCATCAAAATAGCGCCCCATTACTTCTCCTAAAATTGCACTCTTGTACCAGCACCTGCATGCGGATACTTATCTAATTTATAGCTATAGTATGTTATGTATTCATCGTTGACATTCTCATAGGTTAGCTTATCCAATTGCCACGTTTCTCTGGTTATCGTACATACTGATTTACCGTTGTCCTCGATCACAAAGTGTATGGGCAGCTTGTGACTGCGCGCATATTTAATGCACTCATGAGCGGAGCCTGTTTCAGATGTCATGTCTCCGAGGAAACAAAACACGCGACTGTTATTCTTTTCCAATTTGTTTTTAAGAGCTATCCCTAATGCAATTGGGAGCACTCCTGTCACAATAGCCGAACACAGAACCCTATGTTCCTTGAAACACAGAGAGATAGAACGACCAGCCATTATAGCATCCTTTAATTCCGCTGGCGGGACTCCTTTCAACAGACATTGATAATGGCTGCGCCAGGAATTCAATACCCAATCGTCTTTACCGATTTGGTGCTTTTTAAAAACTTCTATAATCTCTTCTTCATTACCATTGTACAAATGCACCGGTGCTTTGATTTTTGCAGCATTAAACTCTGCTGCTATATCATTTTCAAATTCAATTAATTTTTCAGGTGTAAACCCATTATATTCAGTCATTTATCTCTCGCTTGTAAAATTGGATTTCTTATAGGCCAGTTAACATTGACCCAGGGATCATTCCATTTGATGGTAAATTGATCTTGTACATCGGGATACTCTCCGGAATAAGCCCATTTGTAATGAAACACAGAGGAATCACTTAACACCACAAAGCCATTTCCAACCGAAGGCGGCAGCAGAACCTGTTTTCTGTTTCTATCATCTAAGATCAACCAATCCCACAGACCAAATGTTTGAGACTCTGGTCGATTATCTACAACCACAAAGTACAGCTCTCCATAAAGGCATGTCACCAGTTTCCAGGATTTTGCATCTCCGTGGATTCCTCTCAAAACATGTTTGCGTGAAGTGGAAACCTTATCGTGATTAAAATCTAAACTGTGCTCTCCAGATTTCCAGAGAGTCCAGAGATCCCCTCGATAATCAGTATAGACATCAGGCTCGATGATTTTTACGCCATCAATCTTCATCCCAGCTAATCTCCCAATCTTTGAATTCTGCCGCCAGGCAGTCTATTTTATAATCTTTACGCCCACCCACAGTTTCTTGAATTCTATTCTTTGCTGTGTTTCTGATTCCGTTGAGACCGTGAGTTAACTCTAGGTCGTTTCCATCTCTAATTCCTTTGCGGTAATTTGACTCGTTATGCCAAATGTGCAGATTCATCTGCGAGAGCACAACAATTGCTCGCACCGTTTTTGCATCCAGCGCCTTGGCGTCCTTTAAACACAAATCAATATCGTGGCAGATTGCCGTGATCTCTTCAGCATATTCATCTTTATGGTCAGAAATAAAAACCTCTTTCAATTGAACTATAGATAATCTATCGATCAACTCAGATAATGTTGGCAGATATTTTCTTTCATTCTTCATTAAGCACCTCTCTTATCAAGTTTCTTGCAAACGTATCATCCATGGATACATACTTTTTTGCTAATTCATAGTTTTCTTTTACAAACTCTAGTTTTTCATTATACAGATCTTCAGACAGATTTTCCAAAATGTTAACGAGTTCTGCTCCCGTATTAAATTTCAGTATTCCTTCCTCACGAAAGTATTCTCCGATGTTATCGCAACCCCAGAAAATAGGTATAGTACCATAACGAAACACATCGACCAAAGTTTCGGTAAAATAATTGTTGGCTTTGGAATTCATCACTGCTACACTAAAAAAATAATCTTGTAACGGTTCTTCCTTTCCTTCTCGAATAGCTGCTGCAGAAAGACCAGTGTTCCGTTTTCCGAAAGGCTTATAGCCAGTACCCCAGAGATCTATGTTGAAGGGCTTTCCTAACGATTTAGCAATTGTATGTCGTAAACGATGCCCTCTAGTCCAAGTTTTATCGCTGGCTATCATAGAAACCATTTTAGTTTTGTTTGAAATTCCTGCGTCATCATTAGAAACGCGTGAAGTTCCAATTAAATTCTTAACGTATTTCTCTCCTCGCAAGAGTAGCTGCTCATCAAAAGTGAAGATGTAATCAAACTTAGAAGCCGCCATGTTAATGTGGTCATAAGCAAACGGATGAATGTCTCTACATTCTAAAATCCAGGCTACTTTATATTTGGTTTTCACCTTATCAACCCACGGAGACAACAGGTCTTTATCGGTAAACACGGTAACTCCGTCAAACTCTTCTAGACCCATCCCTGTTCCTTCTCGAACCCATTCGATCAGCGTAGGCTCAAATTCACTTGAAAAATTCTGTGTGTCCCAAAATTTAAAATAATTCTCAGGTGTTAAGCTATCAAATAAATTGACTTTTATCTTATTCGTCATCAAAAAACCTCTCGGAGTTTATGGCTTTGTCGCAAATAAAAAGATCATAAGATGGTTTCCACATTCTTAATTCATCGTATTTCACGCCCCACTCCTCTAATTGCTTGGTTGTTAATTCTGTCCAGTCGATGCCGGTTGTGCCGCCTCGGGCAGTCCAATAAACCACTGTGTTTCCCTCTTTAAAGAGTTTATTCATTCTCTCTATCCGATCCAATTTTGGAAGGGCTCGAGGATACTCTCGTTTTCCTTCATAATAACATATTGTTTCATCAATGTCAACATAATAAACCATTAATCACCTTTCACAATGCGAAGACTATCCTCGTCAAAATGCTGGGTGGAGAATTCAAATAATTCACTATCTTCAAGTGCAATCATTTGGTGTCTCAGTCCTGTATAGACATGAAAATTCTCACCAGGATTTAGAATTAATTCCTTCGCATTTTCTAGATCATCTTCATCAGAATATTTTACAATCATCTTGCCCGATTGTAAATAAAAAACTTCATCTTTGACCTGGTGATAATGCCAAGAACATCTTTTACCTTTTTCAAAATACAGCAGCTTGCCGCAATATTGGGGACAGTTAACAATCCAGCGCTCCCAGCCCCAGCCTTTATCTACATGTATCATTTTTCCCCCTTTGTACCATAGGACAATAGCATTTTTTCTTTAGAAAACCTAATGAGTTTTCGATCTTTTGTATTTCGTTGTTCACTGTCTTTCCATTTCCATGATTCGGGCAGCAGAGCGATAAGTTTCGCTGCAAAAGTGAGCCAAGGATATTTCCATAAGAAAGGAAGTTGATAAAAATACTCGCACTCTACTTCTTTAAAATCATGAATTCTTAGGCAATCTCGAAGACCTTTTCTGGTGAAGGGCTTCACATGAGTATAGTCATCCCAAAAGATTTCATGTTGGCTTTTCCAATCTGGTGTGAGGCCTATAAAGGCTCCTCCTGGTTTCAAAACTCTAAGGGATTCTTTTACAAAATTATCTGTATTCCTTACGTGCTCTAGAACCGATTTGCTGTACACAAAATCAAAATAGTTATCAGGAAAAGGAATTTTGTCTTTTTCAATGTCACAGGGTTTAAAGTTAATACCCTCCACCCCTTCGTCTCGAATGTCTACACCACAAAGCTCAAAGGCTTCAAATTCTCCAAAGCGTCTAAGGGCTTTGCCTGTGCAGCATCCAATGTCTAGAATTTTTCGCTTAATGTGCAAATCGAAGCCAGGTTTCATAAATCTCTTATACAAATACTTTGCTAACTTCGTTGGGTATTTATTCTTTTCATCTTTAGGGTAAATTATCTCTACATATTTAGTCATTATAAACCTCTTATTCTCCATCCACCATCCACAAACAGTGAATGTCCTGATACATAGCTTGACATGTCGGATGCTAAAAAAAGCAACGGACCAGCTAGATCCTCTGGTGTTCCCCATCGATTTAGCACAGTGCGCTCCGCTCTCTTTTTTCTCTTTTCAGAATTAGTCCAGCTTTCGCCCGTCATGTCGGTCTTAATGTACCCAGGGGCGATGGCATTAACTCTGATGCCGTATTTTCCGTAATCTAAAGCCATAGAGCGTGTCAACCCAGCCAAGGCACTTTTACTTGCTACATAAGCAGGGTTGTTTGGAAATGCTAATTCCGCATTTAAACTCGTCACGTTTATAACGCTTGGGCTCGTGGATCGCTTTAGCATAGGCAACAGGTGCTGCACTAAGAGAAACGGGGCAGTGACATTAATTTTGAAAGTCTTTTCCCAATCTTCCAAAGTATAGTCCTCCGCATCACAGGGCAGAGTAATGCCTGCGTTATTAACTATAATGTCCAGCCGGCTTCTAAACGTACCCATGTGCCGTACCAGGTGAGGATAGGCATCAGGATCCGTCAAATCCGCTGACAATGTGGCAAAGGGATACTTTTCTTCAGGAAAAGCGACATCTACACCACACACAAATGTGCCGTATTCGTGTAAAGCGGTGGCAAGACTAAGGCCGATTCCTCTGCCTGCTCCAGTGACTAGCGCAAATTTACGTTTTAAATCGTTCATCTGACCACCATTCGGTTAATGCGTATTTCTTCGGCAATTCCTTCGCCATCAAAAGAAGCAATGTAGCAAGCAAATTCGGCGATTTCATCGGGAGTTATAAAAGTGCTAAAGTCTTGTCGAGTATCTGTTTCGCCCATGGGAGTCTGACTCGAACCTGGGGAAAGGGAAAACACTCTAACATTGTGTGGCTTGAATTCTTTAAATAGAGAGCGCGTAAGACCCAATAAGGCGTGTTTCGAAGCGCAGTAGAGTCCACAGTCCTCCGAGCCATTATAAGCGGAGGATGAGCCTATGTTGATGATCCTTCCCCATCCGTTTTTACACATCCGATTACCAAGCACTGTCGACAGCAAAAAAGGCACTTTGACATTCACATCAAAGCATGTCTCGTAATCCGCTTCGCTACTCTCTCTTAAATTTAAGAGAGGGAAAACTCCTGCACTATTTACCAAAATGTCCACATCTTGATGTTCGATAGTTTTAATTAAATTATCCACATCTTCTTTGTTGAGAAAATCACAAGGAATAGCAAAGAGATCTGCAAAAGGCAGATCGTCTAATACGCTTCGAAGTTTCTCGGGGGTTCTATAGGTAAAAATAACTTTACAACCAAGAGTTGTCAATTTTTTAGTTATAGCTAGTCCGATACCACTGGTGGCTCCTGTTACTAATGCTGTTTTGCCCTTAAAGATATTCAAGCTAATTCCTCTACCAATTCTAACAATACTCCATCGGGACCTTTACAAAATGTCAATTTTACTCTTCCGTCTGGTGATAACTGCGGTTCGCAATTAATAGTATAACCTGTTTCTACAATTTTTTCAACTAATAAATCTAAATTATTCACCGTCAAGGCGAAATGGCTGCAGCCTATACGAGTAATGTCATCAAAGCTGGGCTCTTGTGGGTGAGAATGATATTTAAGTAGTTCTATCATCCCACCTGTCTTGTCTTTCATTTTAACGGTTCTCACATTAACTTGGGACAAAGCTGAGAACTTGTCAATGTGCTCTCCGCTCTCGTCCATGATTCTAACGACTTCAAAACCTAAGACATCTCTATAAAAAGTAATGGCTTCTTCTATGTCGCTTACAGTTATTCCTACGTGTCTCAAATTCATAGAGTATTTACTCTCCGCAACTTGGTGGCGATTTGAGTTTCTTGTTCGGTAACCACCTTATTCCCGTCGCCCAGAGAAGTTTCAACTGCTCGAATATAATTAACCAATTTTTTCAACCCGCCGAGTTCAACTGAAGCTGACTGGTCAGATCCATACATAGCCCTATCCAATGTAATGTGGCGCTCCACGGAAGTGGCTCCCAAGGCGACGGCTACGCAGCTTACAATGAGACCAGTCTCGTGTCCGCTATAGCCCACATTACAGTCAAAGGTTCCTCGAAGAGTGGCGATTGTACGCAAATTAGCAGCATCGACAGGCATGGGATAAGTACTATTGCAATGCATAAGTTCGAAAGGACAGTTGTAGGTTCTAAAAATCTTCACCACTTTTTCGATTTGCTCCAAAGTACTCATACCAGTAGAAATAAAGGTATGACGCCCTTCAGCAGCTATAGTCTCCATAAGTTCTCTATCGGTGAGCATTGCGGAAGCGACCTTGTTATAGTTTAAATTAAATTGTTGCAAGAACAATTGGCTCGGTACATCCCAAGCAGACGCTGTCCATTCAATATTTTTTTCCTTGCAATAACTATCGATTTCTTGGTAATCCGTGGGGGAAAATTCCAAGCCTTCTTTTTGTTGGCGGTTGGTCGTTCCCCAAGGGCTCTCACGAGGGCGGTCTAAATCAGCTTGGGTATAAACCAAGTCCAATGTTCTTTTTTGAAATTTGACCATGTCGCAACCAGCATCAGCCGCGCCATCTATTAATTGTTTGGCTATTTCCATGCTGCCGTTATGATTAATGCCAATTTCGGCAATTATAAATGTTTTACTCATCTTTTCTCCAAATGTTTAGTTAGTAAATCGTTTTCTGTGTTGATCTGGAGTTTTAAGATCTCCAAGTCAAACACAACATCAATGTCAATAATTTTATCAACAATAAATGCATAAATCTTATCTCCAAAAGCATCGCCTCGGGCTACAGTGTCTCGGTTAACAATGTCAATGTGTCCATTGCCCTCAAAACAATCCGGAAACGCTTGTCTGGGTAAATTAGAATAGTTAGTCATCCCTTGAAAGTCCCCAAAAAGACCCACACACAAATTATCCTCTATTCCGAACATCTTATAGGGAGATTGATTGATCTTATTAAGGCTCCTCAGGCTTGTTATTTTGCCTTTCATTTTATAATAGGTCTCAACCCCCTGGTCTATGACTAGAGGGTCTCTAAGGGGCGTTGTTGGTCTTATGAGAGCCACATCATCCACGGGCACATTATCAAAAAAATGTTTTAAAAACTCTACATCTCGAGAATCATGACGAGCATACTGGGCAGGCCTCAGAAAAGGAACTTCTGCTCCATACGCTCTGGCGACCGATGCTATTTCAGGATCATCGGTGGAAACAATAATTCTATCAATCTTAGATGCCAATTGGCATGCCATAATTGAATAAGCAATCACAGGATGCTCCCCAACCAGGGCGATATTCTTTCTAGGAATCCCTATGCTTCCGCCTCGGGCGGGAATAATAGCGGTCATTGTTTTCAAGGCAATTCTCCCAAGGGCAGAGTATCAAACCAAGAATTTTTATTCAAATTAATAATGTCAATGCCGAGCATTGCAGCGGTTTCTTTTAAAATGCGCAAGTCGTCGCGAATCGTTTCATTATAAATAACTTTCCAATGTCCGATCGCTCCTCGATTTACTCTGTGTTTATACTGGGTTGCCGCGGTATCTGCGTAGCCTTCCGTATAATCTAGATTCATTCCTGCCACATAAATGGGATTACACCCCATTAAAATAGCGAAAGATAACGCAAAAAATCCCACACTAACCCCGGGGCCCATGTGCTGTTCATAGCCTGACAAATGCTGGAGTTCTTCCTGGATGGTTCGGCGATTGGGATTTAACTTGTGGCAACACTTTCTATTACGTGACCAGGCTCCTGCGAAGGTTGCCCAGGCAGGATCGCAGTTTGTCCCTTCCGTAGTCAATGGTTGCCACATCATCGTGTTGTTGCCAAATTGTTTAAAATCGAAATTTTTATTTTCTAGATAATGCTCTTTAAAACTCTTTAAGATGTCCACGCAGTTTGTTTGTTGAAAGTGCTTGGTATCGTATGACAGATAATCACATTTTAATTGCTCATCTACAAACACAGCGTCGGTTAAATCTGCTGTATCGTTGTAGAGGAGGGGGACATTGTATCTGTTAAAAACATTTTTCTCAAATCGATTGTATTGATCCCAGAAAAAATTAGGAAGAATGCTGTTATAAATGGTATATTCTGTATTCGAGACAACCCAATAATCAGGTTTCTCTTTAAAAAAATCATACCACTGATTAACCGAAAGCCGCAAGTAGCCTTCATTACGCTGTAGGTCTTGGATTTTCTCTCTATGGGGATCTAAGCTGGGACCGTGAAGGGCTACCACACAAGGCACACCAGCATGTTTATTAATTAAATCGGCAAAGTTAAGTTTCATAATTTTCTAGCATCTCTTTAATTCCTCTCTCTAAACCCACAAGAGGCAAATTAAAAGAATTTAGTTTTTCGGAGCTTCCTGTATAGGAAAGACCCATTTCTTTCTTCTCTATTATAACATCGGCGGCTGTACCTGTCAAGTTTTTTATTAAAAAAATCATCTCTTTAAGGGTTTTTTTTGTCGAATAACAGAGATTTACATCCTTAAAAGGTAAAGAATCGTAATTCTGAACATAATGGCAAACAACGCGATACAGATCGCCAACATAAAAATAATCCATAAGCTTATCCTGGTGTAGGATGACTGGCTTGCCTGCGTTAAGATTAGTTATAGTCGATTTAAAAAGCCGAGTCTCTTTTTCTTTTTTTCCAAAACACCCAAACAGACGCAAATTTACAATGTTGGAATTCAAATTAACTATTCTTTTGGCTATTAGATTTTTGGATAACCCATAATAATCTTTAGGATTTCTTTCGAATAATGCTTTTTCTCCGATAAAGAGTATGGATTTTGTTCGATCAAAAGCTGCGCCTGAGCATACATTGATCATCAATTTAAACTGATGCGAATACCTGGCTAGGTTGTTAAACATTATAAGATTATCAAACACATCGGAAGGAAGATCCTTACGAAATCTTTTACCGCCCTTAATTGCGGTATGTATCACAACATCAATTGGATGATTTAAAAAAAAATTATCTACTTGTTTAAAATCACACACATCCAGGCTCTCGCGAGGTGGGGATAGTACGAGATGGCCATCGTTCTTTAAAAAATCAGTAAGTTCTCGGGCTAGAAATCCATTACCTCCCGTTATCAAAAAATTCAAAATTGATGCTCCTCCACAAGAATTGTCGAAACACCGTCGGTTCTGTTATAAGCATGTAAATAAGATGGGACAATTTGTTCAGCCTTGGTGAGCTTTATAACTTCCACTGTTTTTAAAATCTTCTTGAATCCTTCCGTAAAATCCCCCAAATGTTGCTCTTGGGGATTAACAGGTTTTTCAACGCCCACAGCTACACGTATAATCACTTTAGGTTTGTATTGTCCTTCGGTCATCAAGCTTATTTTATCTAAATGATTTACTAACTGATCTGCCGCTAACAGCAAGAAATTCCAGCGCGGGAATACTGAAATAGGAACCATCCCTTCTAGTGCCAGTCCCGTGCAGATTCCAAGTTGTAAGTTTTCAGCCACAGGCATCTCTATCTTCTTGTGGGGGGCAATCCTTTCGAATGTCTGTGCCATGGCAATTCCGCCATATTCCAAGCTCTGCCCCAAGAAGATGGTGTCTGGCTTTGTAGCCAAAAGGAGCATTGCTACTTCTAATTGTTCTTTATAATTTAACATCTTAAAATAGTACCTTTTCACCAATGCCTGCGTGTGGGAATACATTGGTATAAGAATAATAAATGCATTTAGGAGATTTATCGGTTAAAGCTTTGATTTCGTTACCCCAACATGCCTCGGTGGGGGTGGTAACACTTAATCCGTTGTCCGCCACCACAAAAGTAATAGGGAGATCATTCACCTCGGCGTAACGAACGCTTTCCTGGACAGCTCCAGTGTAAAAAGACATGTCACCTACAAAACACCACACGTGCTTTCTTTCTTTCTTTAGTTTTATTGCTTTGGCTACCCCGACTGCTATAGGAGCGTTCCCGCCCACGATAGCCGAGGAAATAATGTTATAGTCCCTAAACGCAAGACAAATGGATTTGTTCCGCAAAATAGATGCCTCTAATCTTTCGCGAGGAACGCCTTTGAGCATACACTCTAAATGACTTGCCCAGGTACAAATACAATAATCCTCTTCGTTTATGTTTTTAAAAATTTCTATTAACTGTTGTTCGTTGCCGCCTCGCAAGTGAACGGGCGACGCTATCTTTTTATCCTTAAATAATTGAAAAATCTTTAATTCAAAATCTCTTAAATCTTGTATACTTAATTTTGTTTCCATTTGTTCTTCCAAAATTCTTTTATAATTTCATCATAATTTGTTGTTTCTCTGTGCATGCCCCATGTAGCCTGTTCTTCGTGCCATCGATAATAATACCCAATCCATGCAGGATAGGGATAAATAAAGCAGTCATGATCTGCTAAATTAAAATATAAATCATAGTCAACTGCTCCTAAATAATTTTGTGAATCCCATCGTATAATTCCCTTATCATGTAACTCTTTGCTATAGACTACGGATGGAGTGGTAACTGGGCATGTATTAAACAGCAGGGTTTTAAATTCTTGGAGATTCCTATAAGAATGCTTGATCAAGCCAGTATGTTGACCAGTTCCTCCACGTACTCCGATGATAGGAGTTTGTAGCAATTTAATCTTATCCGGATTTGTTGAAATAATTTTTACAATTTTTTCCACATATTCATTAGAAACATAATCGTCTGCTCCGAGAATGGTGAAGTATTCTCCACTACTCCGGCTCAAAGCTTTTTCAACTGGTTCTTCCCAAGAATACTTATATAAATTAGGTGCTGAGTCAACGATTAAATGTGGATGGGTTCCTTGAATCTCCTTGGCTATCTCGAAGCTATTATCGGTGCTCTCATTATCTACAAAGATCACTTCCACATTCTCGTAAGTTTGGTTCAAAGCAGACATAATGCAGGTCTTGATCCACATCTCGGCATTATAACAAGGGATTATTATAGTAAATTTAATGGACACCCAATTTCTCCAAGACGGTGTTGGGGATTCTTTCTCTCATTTGTGTGATCTCTTCTATCAACTGAAGTCCTTTATGGGCATACCACGCTTCTTGTGCAGCACCGACGAGCTTATTAGTAATAACAGACATTCCCATCATTCGTGCCTCTACCACAACTCTCGATAGAGTTTCCGGTGTTTTAGGAAAGAAAACAAATGTTTTATTATTAGAAATTTTATCTAAAAACTCTTCATGTTTTGCTGACGCCACCAATTCATAGTCTCGCTTTTTATATTCACAAAACCTCACAGCTTGGCGCGTGTTCTTGTGAGCGATAGGGGACTGGAGTACAGAACATTTATCTAATTTATCTTTGGCGCACAATTCTTTCATGAGATCCAGCGTATCCAAAGTCCACAAATTGCCCGAGAGATTAACGATGTTATCTAGCCCTAAGTTTTTTTCCACAATAGACAAGTGAAAACCGCTTTGACACAAAACGGCTTGGGAGTTTTTGTAGAAATCATAATTGATTATTTGATCGGGAGGTGCTTTAAAATTTTCATAATTTTGTGGATTTCGGGTTTTTAAATATTTATGATCATGTTCATAAATTACATACTGCAGCGTCTGGAGTAGATCCTTGCAATCTTGTGTTAAATTTATAAAATTGGCGACAATAAACTTGTTATCTTTGTTCGTATTCAACAAATCCGGGGTCACTAAGTGGCTTTGAATTTTAATAACATCAAAGTTTTTATTCTTTAAAATGTTAATACATTCTTCATTATTTAATTCTCCGCCACCAAGTACCTGTTCAACAAAAAAATCAGCAATGAAAACTATTTTCATTCATGTTCCTGAACTTCAAAAGTATTCAACCACATTTCCAGATCTTCTTCTTCTTCGTTATAAAAGTGCTTACAGAATCCCGCGTACAGTTTGTCGGTATCAAAATTAGTAGTTACAAGCTCTTGTAGTTCTTTGGCAGTAGTTTTCATTTCTTTCCAATTTTTCATAGTTCTTTTAAGTGCCATTTTATAAGACCCTTGGTCGGCATAAGCCCAGTGAGAGTCTGCCTCCACGACACCTTCCCAGTGAGCTTCGGGCTGGACAGTCTGCATTACATGATTTACTTTCTGAAAATACTTGGTCTTATCATATTTCAAAAAATCTGTTTGCCCTGACCATTCCACTGTAATAATGGGCAACCCTTCTCTAGCTGCTTCAAAAAGTGGTAAGCCGAATCCCTCTCCATGAGCGATGTTAATCATAGCTTTTACTTTTTCATGATTATACAAATAAGTCATTTGTCCACCAGACAAGTCAGCATGCAGGAGATAAACCTTGCAGGTGCGATCAGGATAATCCTCTAGGACTCTTTTAATGGTATTTTCGGTTAGCTCTAAGTCCATACGAGAATTGCCACGAGTATTGGTTTTTAAAATTAGTCCCACTTCTTCATCCACGAATTCTTCAACCCACCATTTGATAGCATTGAAAAGGTTTTTCCGAGGCCCCAATTGGGAGACTATTACAAAATTAAAATCACAAGATAATTCTAGTCCTTCAATCTCTTCGGGCTCTTCACGAGGCGTGGTTTCCCACACGACTTCTACGGGAGTTTCTAATTTATAAGGAAAAGTTTCGCCTGTTTCATTATTGGTGGCAGTTGCCTGCGTATTAACATAACTATCTTTGGCATGATTAGAAACAACCAGAATTTTATCCATTTCATTGCCTTTCTGAAGCCAAACGGGAGCCACTTTAGTAGTTTCGATACCAGCCGTATAGCCAATGTTAATCGGACACAATTTTTCAAATTCATTAGGAATTGTAATTTGAAGACTAATATCAGGTTGCAGTTGTTGCTGTTGCACCAAGACCTGAGTTTCTATGATCCTACCATCGAGCCATTGCCTAAATTCATTGTCTTCCCAAACCCAGCCTGTTTGTCCCCAGGGGATAGGCTGGATGTAGATGTCAAAAATGTCTTCTCGACTTCTCAATGCTCTAAGGGCAAAACGAGATTGCTCTCCATACCCTGACTGACTTAGGCATGGCGCTCTTACAAAAATTTTCTTTTTCACACTATCTCCTTAAATGTAATTGTGTTATAACCTTTTCGTGTTTCCCACGAACCGTGGGTTTCATGTATTTTAACCATTTCCTCAACCCATCGTTTTTCAAAATCAACAAAATTATAATTTTTTAATACGTGTTCGCGACCTGCCATGCCCATCTTATCTCTTTCTTCTTGTCCCAGGTGATACAAGTTGGATAAGGCGGATACTACATGATCTTTGTTGAGGCGATCTTCAAAAATATAAGGAACTTGTTGTGAACCTATGATAGCCTTAGAGGTGGGAAATACTGGAATTCCGAATTGTTCTGTTCCCGACATTATTTGCTCTTGTAAGCCCCCAGTCATGTTGGCAATAATCGGTCGCCCACACGATAGGCTTTCAAGCGTTGAAAGACCGAAACCTTCAGCATCAGCAATGTTAATTGTTGCGTCTACAAGATTATAAAAAATGGGCATATTCTCTGTCGGCACTTTCTGTGTAGAAAATACCACCTCTCTATTCGTCATGCCCAAAGACTCAATGATGTGCTCCAAATCTTGCCCATGAACATCTTTAGGATCAGTATGCATAAGAAGTTGTGCTTTATCATGTAAATCGTTTTTATCTAAAAACTCTTTCCACCAAAACACTAAACTTCCTGATTGTTTTCTACGAGCGTTTCTATTGTTCCAGAATACAACAAATTTATCTAGATCCCGAGGGTCCATGCTCTGCTCTCGAAGTGTCCTTCGATCTTCATTGGACAGTGGTTTAAACAACTCACCATCGACAGCGTGTGGCAAGTAAGTGCTCGGAGTATCGGGAGACACAGTCTTTACCACATCATCAGTTAATTGAGAAATAGTGAAAATGTGATCATTAGATTCATAAAACCTTTTATTAAACATTGGATACGGATAATTGTCCCATACGTGATAATATACCATCGGACACAAAGGGCGAATTTCATTTTCTATCGCCCACAACCATTCGTAAAATCGCGGATCGGTCATAAACCAAAGAATATCTGGCTTTTCATTTCTTATTAGAGATCGAATCATTTCTTGCGAGCCATAACCATTCACAGGAATAATTCTCCAATCTTGACCCCACGGGTCGATGGCAACCGGAGTATAATCGGTATGCTTAATGGCACCTCCCAGAGATAAAATGCTAAATTTTTCGGATTTCAGAAGTGCTTCACAAACATACCTCGTTTGTGTACCAACGCCCGAAGGGCTCATGGGATGATCCCCTATTGTTAATACTTTAATTTTTTTTGACATACGTATCCTTATTTAAGTTTTAGTTATAATATAACATACCCAAAATGCATTGTCAAGAAAAAAGTTGAATTTTTTTTATTTTTATATGGAGTCGAAATAAATAACCCCACTTACAACAGCTACCGACAAAGCAAGTCCGAGCATTATCTTTAAGAAATCTGCGACAAGTATTGGAAAAATCACGCTCACCTCTTTACCTTTATTAAATGTACGATAAACAGCCAATTCACGCCCTGCAAGCAATCCTACGAAGACCCAAGTGGTAGACATAGGGATGGCGCTGTGGATCTTAAAATACCACAAAACCAGGGCATAGAAGAAATCAATTAAACAAGCCGAGCGGATAAAACGTGTTCCACTTTTAGATAAGACAATTTCCTGAATCTTACCTCCGCGATTATAGAAGAGGCTTCCTAGGGCTATTACAAGCACTCCGATAACCCCCAGCATCATTGAGAGGGGGACATCATTGCGAGGCAAATAAACGAACACGTTAGCGATGTCATGAGACAACCACATGTGCCACAGAAATCCTGTGGACATCCATTGAGCTATAGTCCAAAACTTCTTGTTTTCTTCGCGAACTTTTTCTTTCTCATTAAAAAAACGAGCGAGAATTATCCAAATTGCATAAGCTGACACTGCCGCTACACCATAGCCCAAGGCTGATTTCAAAATAATCTTTTCCAACACAAGACCGCTCGAAAAAGCGCTTAAGGTTAAGAGAGTAGTGGAGACAGGAACCCCAAAACGAGTTAAACTCAATAGCAAAGCAGGCGCCAAGGCATGATACCACTGGAAGGCATCGGGCAATGGGATATTGTTTAATCTTCCAAAAGCGATGTCATCGGCAAACCAACCAGAAAAAAGAGTGGCGACAAGTATCACCGACGCAAAAAGCCACATCCAATACCATTTAACTTTCTGGTTGTTGGAGCTAATAAAAGTTCCAAGTGTTTGAGCGCTATCGTTTCCAATAACTGATAGGGCTGCTAAGAAAAAACCTACGGCTCCAAATATCATTGATGAGGTCACTTTTCTTTTCCTTTAAAATGTGAAATCAAGTCGGACAGTGGATCCATAATCCAATTTCCAATCATTTTTGCGTTGAGATTGTAGGAACAGATGCGGATCAAGTTTTAAATGATCTCCATACTTGTATCTCATTCCTAATCTAAATTTATCTTGAGTTAAAATATTTCCCCACTCTTGAGGTTCGGCTGTGAATTCGTTTGAAAAATAAGGTGTCACACCAGAACCCAGATTAAATTCAAATCGAGTATTGTTTACTATGGCTAGCGCTACATCGGCATATGCGAAACTCATCAAAAAGCCTACCAAAAACATTGTCTTTTTCCTTGTTTGTAGTAGTTAGTTTCTACTTTGTGGTTTTTCTCAAGGACAATGTTTTGTCTTGTGAAAGTCGCATTTGGTACACGAATTTCTGTTTTTAACAAAGTTAGCAGCTTTGATTGTGCGACAGCCATCGGTCAATAATTTGGTAGCATTTGATATCTTTCTAGCCCCCGATGTTACACGGAAAATTTCTACCTTATTTTCTTTAGCGGTTCTCTTGAGAAGACCAAAATGTGTTTCCACAAGTTTAGGATCAATCTCATGTTTCTCGCAGAAAAATTTCTTATACAAAGTCAACTGGTACGTTACCAGCTTTTCAGACCTCTTTTTGGCATTCCAGCCCCAACTGCAAGACTTCCAGTCTAGAATGTGGTATTTGCCATCTTCTGTCTTGATGACGAGATCGATAAAACCTTTAAGATTCCACTTATAAGTAAGTTCATCTATAGGTTCGTAAAGCATCTCTTCTGTTGAGAATACTTCGTATTCTCCAAAATGTTCTTTAAGTTGAGGAAAAACAGAAGGAGAAATAGCTTTCCCCTGCGTCCGCATCTGGATAATCGTTTGGTTGTCGGGCTTTTCATCCAACTTCTTTAGCTCACACAAAAATGCTACATCAAAATGATGATTATAATCTTTGGGCTCTAAGGTTTTCTTTGCGATGTGTTCGCATACGCTATGAATAGCGGTTCCAAAAGCGGTAAATACGTTGCCTGTGAAACCTTTAATCCCATCAATGTATTGTAGTTTATGTTTAAAAGGGCATTCTGCCCATGTTCTCAATTCTGAAAACGAAATATGTTGCTTTGTCATTAGTCCTCCAAGTGAACAAGCTTGTCTATTATTGAAAAGAGTACGGGGCAGATGCGCTTTAGTGTATCTTTATCGCCAAGAAAGTATTCTTCAAAACCTCGGGCGAAATATTCGTTAATAGATGTTGCAGCGTAGCCCGACACAAAAATGTTAACGACTAGCTGGTTTAAAACATCGTATCCAACGGTTCGAAAAAGAAAATCATCTATTTCTTTATTGTAATCGATGTCATTTAAAAAAGAATCGGGAACCTCGTACATGTCTTGTATGAAGGTATAAAGATTTCTTCTTTTCGCTCGGAACTCTCTCTGAAGAGAGCCAGAGCCGTATATTATTTCTTCATTATTTCTTTCGATAGCATGAGCCAATTCATGAACAATATCATCAATCATATCCATTTCGTCGCTCTGCTTATGAGTAACGTAGATGGCTCCGTCTTGATAATAGGCATTTATTTCTCTTTCTTTCATGTCAGGAAATTCCCCCACATAAATAACGTCAATGTGCTGTGCGAGATGAAGGGGAATTCTCGCACTTATATAGTTAAAAACAAATTCAGGGTCTATCTGTTCTGGCAATTTATCTTTAATATAAACATCCACGCCGCTAAGGCTATACATATCCTTAAGTCTCCTTCCTTTTTTGGCTGATTCTATTATCCACATACTTATTCACAGTTAATTATTTATAATATAACACAAAAGAATAAGTTTGTCAAATTATTTATTTGTTTTCATAATCCAATCGGCTATAGGGAGAACTACATTCCAGTTTTCATTGGGGTTTTCCATGTGGTGTTTCCAATGCCAGCGTTGGAATCTTTTTCCCCATGCAACATTTCTGTGTCCATAATTATGAAGAACTAGAAAGGCTACAGCGTATGAAATTGTAGCGAAATAGAACATAGGATTGAATATAAACAAAGGTAGATGGATAATACTAAGTAACAATAGACCAAGGGTTTCGCGAGGAGAAACTCGATTATCGAAATTATTATTTTTAATGCAGGCTGCATGGTGTTCTCTTAAGTGAAAGGCCCAGTAGCTGCCTTTCTTCCTCCCAAGTTCATGAAATAGTTTCTTATGTATCCACCATTCCAAAAAACTGCTGTAAATAATTCCTAAAATAAACCCTATCACCTTATTGTCACCTCGCTATAATAACTTTGCGGCTGCTGTTGCTAATTTGCTCCGCTCTCCTTTTCTAAATGTAATGTGTCCCGCTAGTTCGCTTTCTTTGAACTTCTCGACGGCATAGGTTAAACCATTACTTGTTTCATTTGTATAGACATTATCGATTTGCTCGATGTCGCCGGTTAAAACAATTTTTGTGTTCTCGCCAATACGAGTTATAATCGTCTTGACTTCGTGAGCCGTGAGGTTTTGGGCCTCATCTATAATTACAAACGCATTGGAAATTGACCGACCTCTTATGTAAGTTAATGCCTCAACTTCGATTTTTCCTTTCTCAACGTAGGCTTCGAGCATAGTGCGATCGTCCCCCATAAGGTGACGAATATTGTCTTGGATTGGCTTCAACCAAGGAAGCATTTTCTCTTCCATTGTTCCGGGGAGAAATCCGATGTCTTTGCCTAAAGGTTGAACTGGTCGCGAAATAATGATCCTTCGGTATTTATCATCTTTACCTCCGAGACCTTGCTCTAATCCCGCCGCAATCGCCATTAAAGTTTTACCCGAACCTGCCTTACCAATGAGGGAAACCAGAGGGATGTCATCATCAAACAATAAATCAAATGCAAAGGATTGTTCTTTATTGCGAGGATGAACTCCCCACATCAAGTCGTGTTTAAGATCGCGAATGTGTCGCATGGGTGTTGAATGACCAATAAATCGAGCTAAGGCGGTCTTTTTTTCATTACTCGAAGAAACCATCATAACAAACTCGTGAGGGAAAAGTTGAGTGTTTTGTTCATCACACAAATCTTCATCTAAGTAAATGTCATCACCCAAATAAAAATGATTTATCAATTCCTCATCCACAAGCAACTTGGTAAAACCTTCATAAATTTTATCACTGTCCTCGATGACCCGCTGGTTTATATAATCGTCGGTGTCTAGACCTAAGGCATCGGCTATCACGCGCATGTTGATGTCGCGAGAAACGACCACTGTTTTAACCTCGGGGTCTTGTTTTTTGACAGTTAATGCTGTAGCCAAAATAAGATGATCCGCCGTTTTATGTGATAAATCCTTAGGAAGCTCGTCAAGGTAGATTTCAGAGGCTTTAACCACGCGCAGCACTCCTAACCCTTCTGCAATGCGAACGCCCCTTGAGAGGCTTCCTAGGCCCCTTAGGAAGTCAAAAATCCTAATAGACTGCCTCGCGTGATGACCAACTGCGTCTTGGCGCTTTTTATGCTTATCAATTTCTTCGAGAACTTTCAAGGGTATAACAATATCGTTATCCTTAAATTTGTATACACAGCTCGAATCCGATAAAAAAACGCTTGTATCTAGTACAAAATTTCGTTTAAATGTCATTTTATCGGATTAGCTCCTCTATGATAGGTATAAGTTTCTGGTATAGTTGTTCCTCAAGCGCCACGGTGGCGAAGTCTAAGGTGCGGACATCTTCTTCTTTCCAATCTACAAATTGAACTTTACCTTCCAAAGCCGCATCCAAAGCATCTTTCACTCTCTTAAGGGTAGCGGTATTTGTTATGCTGAAAAGCTTCTTGAGGTAGTCCCACGTTCCCATCTTCGGTGGCTTCTTTGATTGGCGTACTATGTATTTTATAATTTCTTCCAAAGTACCTTTTTCAATTGGATCGGTGAACACTGATGCATGAAGTTTCGCTGCTATACGAGAAGGCGTGTTTTTAGCCTCGCTGCGGACACTAGTTTCAGGATCAAACCGTTTTCCATTGGCAAGGACGTATACAATTAGAAACGCATCATACATCGATCGAGTCGCATCTTCTCCTACAATAGATTGGAACTCCGAAAATGGAAAGAGTTTCTTAACACGCCGTGAAACTTCCTTAGGATCCGAAATTTCGACTTCTTCCTCTTCTTCGGGTTCGGGGTCTCCATCTGCGACTTCTTCCTCTTCGTCTTCGGGGTCTCCGTCTGCGACTTCTTCCTCTTCTGCATCCGCGACTTCTTCGGGGTCGACAAAGGATGGCTCGTCGGGGTCGACCGCTTCTTCATCACTTATTTCTGAATCGATGCCCAAGAGAGCCTTCATTTGATTAGCTAGCACAACTAGCGCCTGTTTGATAGATTCAATTCGGGCGGGGTTCAGGTCTTCGTCAGCGAGCATTGCATAAACGGGAAGTACTTCTTCTGAGCGGAATTTATTAATGACTTCCACAAAGTCATTAAGAGCCTCGCGGGATCCCTTCGTAGCCGTGGGGGTAAACTTTGCTGTTTCGGGAAAGTATTGCTTAATGGTTCCCAAACGATCTTTGATTTGATTAATAACTCCTTGAGCTTGAGTAGCATCGGCGCCTTTTTCGATTATAGTCTCTAAATCATTTAGGCGACCAGCAACAACATCATAGACTGATTCTACTTCATCAACAATGTCTTCGCGTGATTTTGGTTCGTCTGCTTCAGTAACGGGAAGCCGTATCTTACTCAAATCTTTGTATGTAAGCGCAATGGCTTTTTGGAGATTCTTAAGATCCTCAACGATTTTAGCTTTGACATCGCGGCCTGACCGTTTTGTGGAAGAAGTATCCAGAAAGCTTCCCAAGGCTTTCGACACCGACTGGATTTTTCCTTCGATGTAGCGAAGATCATTTCGTAGCTTTTTGCGCAGCGCTTTGTCAATTGGGGGATCGACAGCTTCTTCAACGGGCTCGGCGCTGGGTTCGTCGGTTCGTGTAGAAAATGATGCTTCTCTATCTGATAGCAAGTCATCCAGATTTTTAAGAAGATTAACAAGAAGTTTTTGTTGAGCATCGAGGAAAGATACTCGCAGGAATCTGTCAATAAAAGCTTTTTTGGCTTCAATAAAAGTTTCCCAAACGCCTTCCTTGAGTTGATCTTTCAAAGGTTCTTTATCCCCCGGAGCTTCTGGTTCTGCAGTTGGTTCTTCTTCTGGTTCGGGAGTTGGTTCTTCTTCTGGTTCGGGAGTTGGCTCTGGTTCTGCAGTTGGTTCTTCTTCTGGTTCGGGAGTTGGCTCTGGTTCTGCAGGAACTTCTTCTTCGGGCTCGCCTCCTGTAGGTCCCCAATCGAAAGGGTATTCTTCTTCCTCATCTGGTTCTGAAAAGCCATCTTGCCATTTTTTTAGGATACGGTTGCTCGTGTTTTTCAACTCTTCTTTGCTGAGAGCTTTCCCGAGAAGGCGGATAGCGGCGGCGAGACCTCCATGATTTTTCTCTCCCGAGGCTTCCTCTCCTTTGCCCTTCACGAACAACTGAGTATACGCTTTGAAAGTTCGCTTTTCCTGTGGTATATCTTTGCCAGCATTTAAATAATAATCTTCCAACACTTTCCTAGCCTTATCTATCTCTTCGTCAGTAACGTCAGGGACAGAACATTTATCAATAGGATCTCCCACCGCTGCAGCAAAAGTTTCTGGTTTGGAAGCAAACTTTTTCTTGCTGGTTGGTTCGCAGGAGGCTGGGTCTATCTTCTGGGCTATTGTGGCTCCATGCTCATTTTCGGGGTCGACCACTTGAACAGCAGACTCGGTTCCTTTTTTGGAGGTATACTCAAAACTATCACCGGCGCCGAGATCAGCCACCGAAATCGTCGGCTTCTCAGTCTTTTTGGCTCGTGTATCCAGGAACTGTTGTACTGCTTCTCGTCCTAACAGCTTATCGCGGACATAGCCTAAAGCAAGCTTCCGAGCACCCTCGTCATCAGATTTTTTAAAACTGGGATGTCCTGTCGTTCCTTTTTCCACATTGGCTTTAAGAGTCGTTAGCCATTGGAATAGCGCATCTTCATCGCCAGCTTTTTGAAGATTATTAAATTTTCTTCTTATGGCGCCGTTTCCTAATATTTGAGAAGGTGATGTCCGTGCCTCATCTAGGTCATCTTCGGCCATTAATTCCTCGACAATCAAACGATTAACCAGTGAGGAGGGCGCTAGGTTACGTTTAAGAATCTCTTGAATGAGGGGGTGCTGGTAGATACCAACTGCAAGTTCTTGAATGTTCATTACTTAATTGCTCCAGTCTTCAAGAGCTCAATGTATGCCACAATGGCATTTTTAACAGCAGGATCAGCTAGGCTGCTTAGGGCTTCTTCAGCAGAAGTTATGATAACACGATTTTGGGTTTCCGAGGTCGCTATTTCTTCTTTAATAATCTGCACCAACCTTTCTTTAGAGATTTTCACAATTCCAACTCCTCTCTTGTTTCTTTATAAATAGAACTGGGATTATTAATGTTCGGTTATCTGTTTGATTTTGGAGATCTCAAACAGATATTCTATCATGGCTTGAAGTTTTGGGTCTTGTCCAATAGTCCACCCTACTGTTCCTGCTGCAGCTACTTCGTCGAGGGGAATTCCCAACTCGGATGCTTCTTGACAAATTCTAATGAGGTTTCTTAAGAGTTCCATCACGGCTGGGTCTTTTTCGGCTCTCACTAAAAAGGCCTCTAAACTTTTATTTTGCAGTTCCATTTAATTGCTCCATTGCTTTGTTTACTAGCCACGACGAGGATTGTGGCTTATCTGCTCCTCCAATGCCCCATAGCATTTGGATCCCGAGCGCATCGCAGACATTCATCTCGGGCGTATTTTCTTTCTTTCGATCGCCGCCGTTTGCAAATGCATCTGGTCTTAATCTCTTCAAGGCTTCACAGACGGATCCATCGGAGTCATCAACATGTGAAACCAAGGTTACTCCCTTAATGTTTCCGAGGATCTCGACTCTTTCCTTCCAGGGCATAAATACATACCCTTTCTTTCGAATCAGCCAGTCATCTGAGTTGACTACAACAATGACCCGGCCCCATTCCGAAGCTTTCTGTATCATTTGGATATGACCAATGTGAACGGGATCAAACCCTCCACTGACCAAGATGTGTTTTATTTTCATTATTACCTCGCAATAAAATCCAACCACTTCTCCGGTACATCAATGTGATGATAAAAATCAATAATTGAAACCTTGGGGATGAAGGGTACTCTAATTAGTTTCATACCTGCCTCAGAGGGAAATTTATTTCCTTTTTTCTGGTTGCACTTGAGGCAGCAGGTTACCAAATTAAACCAGCCCCTGTTGCCTCCCCGAGATTTTGGTACTATATGATCTAAAGACAAATTCTTATATTTAAATTGCCCTGCACAATACTGACATGTGTATTTGTCTCGCCAATAAATGTTTTTGCGTGTGGGACTCATAGACAATCTTTTCTTCTGGATGTAATTCTTCAGAACAATTACAGAGGGAAATAAAAAACGGGCGCATGGCCCGTGATTATAATTTTCAACAGGCTGTGCCCGTCCCGTGTACACCATACAAAATCCTTTTTCTGCCGGTATTATTTCAATTGGTCGCCATGCAGCGTCCAGCTTTAAAGTCATCAAATTTCTTCGTCTAACAACATCCACATACTAATTAGGCTTTCGACAGCAGTTTAGACGCCGCACCATCGGGAGTTAATTTGGAAATCATCGTTTCGGGCAAATTAAAATTATCTACACACGATTTAAGCTCCCCAAATGCTTTTTTGAAATCGGGCTCCATTAGAACTTCTGTTTTACCGCCGTGTCCATGAATAGCATGAACCTCTCCAATTGAGTCGTAAACAGTAACACTAGGGTGTTCCGAAAGCCAGGTTACGGCCACTTTACCATTATCAAAGACAAAACCTTGTGCCACTCTCCCGGTGCCAGAAATGCCACTTTCGTCTTCTGTTCTGTTTAAATAAAATATTTTCATGCTGTTGGTTCTCCTAGATCCATTCAAAATCATCATCGCTGCTGGGATCTTCTGTTTTTTCTTCTGTCGTTTCATCGTGTGCTCGGTTTATATTTTTTAAGCTTTCTATTTTGGATACTTCAGCGCCCCGGAAATCTGTCATGACCTTTTCATGATTGTGAGCGATAAATTTTAATACCTCAGTAAAAATTTCAAAAATATCGTTCACATAAGGAACGATATACAAAGTGGAATTTGAAATCATCATTTCAACAGCAATTTGCATGTCGAGATTTTCTACTTCAATCAAATGCCCTTTACGTAAATAGGTCGGAAATTCGGTTTCTTCCTCGAAATATTCGAGAAGTTTCATTGTATAATATTGCTCTTCTTCTATTGATTCTAAATTTAAATTTATTCCATTTTTAAAAATGTTTTTTACACTCGAAGAAAAAAAATCATCGCCACTCATACTTGCTCCTTTATTCTATTTATAATCTCTTCAACAATTTGTCGTGTGTGTGCAGGGCCTGTAGTATCGTATGATCTATTCTCACATGCTTGAAAAATTTCATAATCGTTACCATCTTCTTCACAACGATCGCCAACAAACCAAACATCCCAACCCTGAAAATGGCGCAATCCATAGGTTTTATCCCAGCCTTTCGGGTAAATGTCAAAAGAGGTATCTCCTCCGAACTTAATTGTTAATTGTCTCAATAAACCTTTTTGTTCTAGCATAGCTTTAAGTTCGGTAATCACCGCCGCTCGGATCTTCTCGGCTTGATCCAAGGTTTTAAAAAGCTCTCTCTCTTCCTCATCAGCGTTACGTCCGATAGGACACCAATTAATTAAAGAGCCCCTACAATTAATAAAATGACCGGTCAGGGGTATACCATAACTCGACATGTGAACTTGAGATAAAATTAATTCTTCAATCAATTTACGATAATTCTCGGCACCGAGAGCGTCTTTCATAGAAGCATAAGTATTGAGTCTAAAATCTTCGTTTGCAAACTTTGGAGGTCTAAAATATTTTGTTCCATTACAAGGCATCAAATGTGTTTTGTAACGAGAAGATGATTTTAATAAAAATTCTCCCATTTGTTCTCTTAAGTAATCTTCATCAGAGCCTGTTATAATCCCTATATCGATCCCAGCGTTAGTGAGGCTATACAAAGAGTCCCCCAATAAAGAATAATCAAAAGCCTGTCTGGCTTCGGTTAAAGTGCCATCCATGTCGAACATTACAATGGTTTTACACATTCCGAGGCTCCTTAATCAAGGTTCCCACTTTGACCACAAACCTGGTTTTATCGGGACCACACCTTCGGACTTTAACTTTAATAGAATCGTCAAGGCTATTGCGATGCTCGTGAGCTTCTTCAAATGTGTTATAATACGCTACATTCTTCCACTTCACTTTTTGAGGTTTGGGGGATTCATTTTCTGTAGTCGTCGTGTTTTCACTCATACGTTTCTCCTGTTTTGCATGTATAGTTGTTTCATTCTTATAATATAACCCCTTAAGGGCTATTTGTCAACTCTTTTTTCTACTTTTGCTTTAACTTCTTTTATAATCTCGAGAGCATCGTAGATCTCTCTCTGAAAGGATTCAGCAGTAGAAAGATAAGCAACCCTACGAATCTGGCGTTCTATGTTGTCGAGGGCTAAATAAATTTTTTTATCAAGATTGCTGCTCATTTTCAATTTTCTCCAAATAAATCTCAGGAATAATTTCAGTTGCTCCATTAGACCATCGAACGGTTATGTTTCCTCTACTTTTCCCGTTATAGGAAAAGTATACTCCTGGTTCGACTTCGATGATGATCCCTATACACTCCATGTTCAGGGCATTTTTGATACCAGCGGAAATGACTGCAACACCGGAGCCTTTCTGTTTAACTAGATCACCTATTTCCATTTATTAGCTCCAATTCATAATCAGCAAATTTCAATATGCCGCCCCTTGTCTGTACATAGTAAATAATCCCCACAAAAGTACTCTGGGCTACTTCCACAATAATACCAACTCTTCCGGCGACGGGTCTATCATAAAAAGGTGAAAAATTACTGTGTGTTATCAAGACTAAATCCCCTACACTCATTATACTCGACTCTTGAGCAACTGTCAATGTTTTTTTCTTCTATATTCTTTTTTTATATACATGTGATACTATTCATTAGTAAATAACTTTTCAGTATTATATCTTTTTAATAATCCATTAAATTCTCTAATATCAATACCTAACATTCTTGCACCATCTCTTTTGGATTCACATGCTGATAATACATAACGTAGCACAGCATCTCTACACATAGAGGGTATGGCTTTCCATAAAGGAAAGTTATAAAGTTTGTGTTGCGTTAGTTGCACTGCTAATTCCAGTTTTAGCGCGATCACTTCTTCTAAAGTAAGCGAGGAGAGGACATTGAGGAATTCCTCGCTTACTTTGCGCTCTCTCCTCATTAAGGAAATAAAAGAATAATTTTTAAATTTATTTGGTTTTTTACTTGACATCGCCAACAACTTAGGGTATATTATAAGTATAGTTGTTTTTATGTTTGCATAGAGTCATATTGATCCGTAGATGGTTCTGTGACTTCCTTCTGCAATTCGTCTTCAAATTTATCGAAGTATAGTTTCAAGTTGGTAATAAGATAATCTACAAAGATTTTTTTGTCTTCTACATCCGCCAACATGTCGTAAGCATCCAAAATGTATTGGGAGATCTTTTTAAAACATGTGAAAGCCATATTCCTACCAGTTTCATCCATGTCCGATAATTCTGCGCTGAATTGTTCAACTTCATCGGGCTGATCATCGTCTTCAACAGGAATTTTCTTTTCCTCTTCGCCTTCTAGATCGACTTCTATGTCAGCCTCTTCAAGGGCGCGAAATTCACTTACAATTTCTTCTTCCTCCGTACCGTAGACTTCCTCATCATCGTTGGGTCCCCCAAAAGACGGAGTAGGCTCTGCCATTAAAGCATTCGTGCCTTGAAGATACGTATCATTGACCAGTGAAGGGGCAAGAGCTTTTTTAACTGCTGAAATCATATGCGCACGAAACGATTCTCGCTGAACCTTGGAGGTGGTCATTCGTTTATAATCCGTTCGAAGGGTTGTGATCATTTTTTTAAGAACATCTTCAAGAACATTAATTCCTGTTGAACGATGAGGGTGCATATCCGAGATATCTCCCTCTTTGAGAAGCTTGCGAATAACTTTTCTCAAACGAGTTTCTTGTAAGAACTGTTGTTTCTTATGTTCATGAAGCATCGTTCTTACTTTTTTTCGTATATATTTACGAACTAATGCTTCACCAATAACTTTTTCCTTCATAGGGGATTCTTCCTTGTAAGTTAACATTGCGACCCTTATTTGAATCGTAATTTAAGTTTTTTATTCTTTTTAAGTACTCTTTTAACTTGATGTTCGAGCATGGCATCAATAGGATCACTATCATCACCAGCTTTTTGAGAAGCAGCAAGAGAACCAGTAGGGTTGTTTTCTTCTAGCTCTTCATGATCCTCTTCGTAGTCACGATCATCTTTTAAGGCACGAAGATGATGTTCGATTTCTTTAATGTGATCATCATCCGCATGTTCATTTTTCCAATCGTGCCAAGCTTCCTCTTCTCCGGAGTCTTCGGTTAATTTACGGCGATCTGGCATTTCATCTCTTGGAGAGTTTTGACCACGATCCTTGAGTTTTCTACCTGAGCCTCCTTCTTTAATTCGTCGACGACTTTCATCTTTACGATCATCTTCATAATCATCATCATCATACTCTGAGCCTTCACGCTCATAATCACGATCATCTTTGAGCGATCGGAGGTGATGCTCTATCTCTTTAATATGATCATCATCCGCATGTTCATTTTTCCAATCGTGCCAAGCTTCATCTTCGCCGCTGTCTTCTTTGATGTGTCCCATATAGGTATCATCTTTATCGTCTCCAGCAACTCCAGACATCCCGGTATTCTTATCAGCAGCTTCTTCAAGATCATCATCGCGTTTATACAGGTTGGTTTCTTCAATGTTTTCCTCCTGTAGCTCTACACACTTACCTCCTTCTTCACCCTCTTCTCCGCCACGCCACCTTGTTCCCGGGGGACATCCGGCATCTTTTTGTTCTTTAATAATTCCGAATCTTTTCATAAGGCGCTGATTAAGTTCGTTATTTTTCCATTCTTTTATTGACATTCTTTTTTTCTCCTCGAGTTTTTTCTTGTCTTCATATTCTCTTAGATAGCCGTTGCCCAATTCCATGGCCTCTTTCTCTAATTTGTTGAGATCTTTGTTCTTTAAATAGTATCCAGGTCCAGAGTAACCCCCAACGTCTAATCTGCCTTCTTCATTTTGCCAATGATGAATTAATTCATGAGCAATGGAGCGAAGCATGTCTTTTGGGTGTCTCCCATCTGTATAAACATGGATTTGAAGCGTCTGAGGGTCGTAAGCAGCCGTTTTTCCTAACACATTGGACTGGTTAGCAGGGTCTGAGTCAAAAACCATTGTAGGGGGTCTGTTGAAGCCTATTTTTTGATTAAAATAGTCATACATTCCGTGTACATGAGGCTCTAGATCAGTTAAATCGATGTTTGAAGGGTTTTTTATGGCGCAAGGCATGCTCTAATTAGTCCTCTAAATCGGATTTTTTAACTAGAATTAGGCTTATTTTAATGGATTTTTCGTCCCCAAAAGGCAATATTTCGGCTATTTTAATGGTTCTACGGTCTACTATACCCTCTGAGATGGCCAATAGCACTCCATATTTGTGGATTCTGAACACTGCTTCTGGCTGTAGGTCCCATGTACCATACATAACTATGTCTCCAATCTCAAATTTTGATGCATTTGAGTCCCCAAACACATTATTTTTGAGTTTTTGGAGGATTTTTTTACTCAATGGGGGGATTTTCTCCCGAATTTTGTCCATAATAGATGAATTCTATACAATTTCCGTATGGATCATGGAGATAACAGCCTATTGAGCCGTCTCGATGCTCTATAATAGTGCCTTCGGGAGGAAAATCACTCATTTTTTGCACCAAAACACCAATATGCGAGTCAGAATAGCGATTTTCATCAATAATTGAGATCGAAGTGTTGTCAAGTTGTAATCTTTTGTAAGAATCTGTCTCATAAATGACATATGAGTCTAATTTGTCACAATACCACTTTGTTGCCGCCTCTATATCCGATACTTTGATGGCAATATGATCAATTTTCACTATTTTGTTAACTTTTCAAGCATTTTTATGACCATTTCGTCATTTACATCATAATTTTCGGCACCAGGAGCATTATATCCCATTCCAAAAGCTTCAGCACCACTCATATCATCTAAATCTGTGGCTCCCACTGGTTCTGCGGGGTCAATTTGGTCATAAGCCCCTTCTTCCGTACCATATTCGACATATTCCTTGACAGTTTTAAGATAATCCGCCGCTTTTGTAAGTTTTGCCTGTACCCACGCCTCTAATTGACTGGTATCGGTAAGCATTGCGCCCAATTCTCGCGCATATTGCTCCATGTCAGCTAGTTGCTGCTTTGCCATGCGGCCTTCTTCGTCCATTGGAGGCTCCCCAACCATGGCACACTCTTGTTGGATGATCTCTACCAATCTTTTTTTGCTAATTTTCATTTTTTAACCCTTCATAAACGCTATATAAAACAATAATAGGACGATGACGAGCATTTCACTGCCACTGGCAACCCCTAACATTGTAATTAGAAAAATAATTGTTAATTTTATAGTGTTATAAATTTTTTCTTCTTCAAATTGCATTAATTGAACCCCACAAACTCAATTTCGTCTTTAAAAACCCTTAAAATGACCCCAACTTGCCAATTATGATGACAATAAAGATAACAACGTGTATTATCATCATCTCCCCACGGTAATAAGTAATATTCACTGTTGCGAGGCGTCAAAATAAATTTTTTATCGTTAACGGAGTAATAATAGCCACTATTCTTGCCTTTCAAGCGAACTGGGTGCAAAAGACTTCCATCTGGACTTTTTAATAGGACTGCTAACTTAATGGCGAGTTTATTGGGATTTTTATATAAATATTCTCTTAATTTGGCTTTATCTTTAATGCCACTATTTTCCGCCACCATCGGCGCCTCCATCTCCGTATCCCCCGCCATAAACCCATCCAGGGACATTCCAGTGATACTTTTTAGTTGCTTTTTTCTTTTTTCGTCTTTTCTTACGTTTTTTTTCGTCCATTTTTTGTTTTATTTTAATTTTTATCTTTCTTTTGGGTTTGGGCTGCTTTTCTTCGCCCATAGCACCGAAACCAGCGGGTGCAGACTTCGATCTTTTAAAAACTTTAAGTCTTTTGAGCCCTTTGGCTCCTGTAGTCTTGCTTCCCCCCAAACCTACGAGTCTTTTTTTCATCTTCGCATGGTTTTTATACATTTTTTGCTGAAATTTTTCTCTTTCGAGCAATAATTCGGATTGCTCCATAATCGCGATGAGATTTTTAAGGTTTTGGGTGGATCCTTCTCGAGAACTTAGTTTTTCTTCTATAGTCGTAAGCGAACCGCAATAGTAATTGGATAATTCCCATTGCAAATCAATAGATCCCCCTATTTCTTCGCATGTATAGGGGACACTAGAGATAAAATAATGAACTAATTGCTCTTTTTTCTTCCAAACAGTATCCATCGTCTGCAAATGTTGTACGTTTGTGACATCGAGACCTAATTCTTCTTGAACTTCACGATAAAAAGCATAAGCTGGTTCTTCACCTTCAAAGAGGTGACCCCCCGGGGCATCCCATTCTCCTGTATCCGATCGCTGGACTATTACAAAATTGCCGTCCGAGGTAGCTATAATGCCCTTGGCTACTTCATTAATATCAGAAAGCAGATCATCGGGATACTTAACTGTAATTCCGAAGTTTTGATGAAGCCCACTGTAGGCTTTAATAGCTTCGTGTTCTCTTGGATCATCGTCATAATGTAATGTAGACCCCAATTCATAGAGTTTCTGTGCTTTAGGTTGCCCATTTGTATAAAAAACACCGTCCACATCGAGATCTAGGCGCTTTAAGAGTGAGTCAATAGAGCTTTCTGGCTCCTCCTGGTGTACATTACGAGAGCTAACCACCAACACCGTTGCTCCTCCGTCTTTAAACTTTTTAATTCTTTTAATAATTTCTTTATTGAGACCGCCAAACTCATAATCTATGTGCATTCCATCATTGATGTTGGGAAAAGATTTTATAATCGTGTTGTCAAAGTCAAAAGTCACAACTCGACCGTTCTTGTTCTCATTTAGTTTTTTCATTTTATCCAGCAAACCTTTCATTTTTCTTTTATTCCTATATTATAACACGTTTTTGTTGCTTTGTCAAGTTATTCTTCCGGTAATTCGTACAATGCCGGATCCAGATCTCTAGTTAATTTATAAAAGTCTGCTTGTTGCCCTACCCTAAAGCCCATTGCCTTTGGATTATTCTTGGTTGGGTTCCATACGTACCGCTGAACTAGAGTAAAAGCTATATCTTTGGTTGCCTGGGAGAGTCTGGAGCAGCGCCCAGCGTATTGTTGAGCGGAGGACATAGGGTTTAAAGAAATCCAAAACAAAAATTCATTGATTAAAAACTGGTAATACTTTTGTATGGCTTCAGCATCGCCATTTTTGATTCTTTCGTATAAACCTAGGTCATAGCCGAATTTATTACTCATAACTTCTGTTCTACTAGGAGCACTCTTGTCCTCCAGCGCAGCCTGTTGGAGTTCTTCCGTTCCTATTTTTTCTTCAATCTCTCGAAGAACGTCAAATGTTCTAGAAGCATTGCGGGAATTATTAGCAAAATCGACCAATTGCCATTTAACCCAGTCTCCTTCACACTGCTCCTCGCCTTGCAGAGGCCCCGTAGCATCGTCTTCCAGATCTGCTTTTATATCTTCTAAATCGTCGGCCGACAAAGGAAAAGTCTCCTCCTGTGCTTCTCTAAGGCGCCGAGGAAATTTAATTTTCCACCTCTTAGAAACATTTTTTACGCCGAGATATTTTGCTCGATCTTGCAATCCTTTAAATTCGTCTACGTCAGGAACCTTGTCGCCTGCGGAAAAGTGTCCACTTGTAGAGTACATTTCGTCTAATTCTTTTTCTGGCTTCGCCCCGCCAGGTGATCCTCCTCCACCAGCGGAGCTCATCTCTTCTAAGGACTCTTCCTTCTTTGGGCCAGTACACATTTCCTCAGCTTCATCTTGAGACAACCCCTTGGGTCTCTTAGCTTTATCTCCTTTCATATGGCACATATAGTCCCGTTGCTTATCGGTGTATACTTCTTTCAAAAATTTAACTTTCACTCTCTATACCTCTCCCTTAAATAGTTTGAGATTGAGGTTAATCAGGAATCCAAAATTTTTCCCCTCCATATTCATGAACAGGGTGCATCATGTGTCCCACAACGTCCACGTGACCCAGCCCTAATGCATGCCCTAGTTCGTGCTCTAAAAGCCGCGGCATGTCTCTATGACGGTTGGGAAGAAGAATAGACGCTGAGATCATTTTTTCTTTGAAAGCTAATCGGGAAGTAACAGCATAAAATTCCTGTCCCGTGTCTCCGGTTGCCCGAATAAAAATAATTCCTTCGAGGTATGTATTAAGGCTACAAATAGTATTATCTTTGTCATAATGATAATGAGAAATTTTATATTCTCGAATACCCCACCAATCAATCGCCCTTTGTACTCGAAGCGGGGATAGCCGACTATCCGGGCATACAACCACCATGGCTTCGTCTTCCCATTGAGCTATTATAAATTGGTTACCTTCCCAGGCAACGCGTATAGAGAATCCTAAAATAAATCCCACAGCCCCAGCCAACAAAAGCTGAAAAAAATAGTTTTTCAACACCCCCAAATACCATATTCTATAGTGATGGTCTGGTTGGCTTCAGGAACAGCTGACTCCTCAAATATAACAGCATTCCCAACGGGGTCATAAGACCAACCTGTGGCAGTTTGTCCGTTCACTAATACCACAATAGAATCTTCAATGGGATCTGGCTCGTCTAAAGTAAAGGTTCTTCGTGTACTTACCGTGTCTGCCAAGTCTTGCATCTGATTGCCCCAATCTGCCGCACAGATAGAATACCACTCGCCACTGTAGCGTTGAGTCATATCATAATAGCCCGAGCCGAAGCCCACGCTTCTTTGATAAAATCCGTTATTATATATACATCCACTGGGGTGGTCACCAATAACACCAAAATGCCTCATCCTATCAATATCAGGTTTTAAAGTATCAAAGAAACTGGTATATGATGTCCAAGTCCCAAGACTAAAATCGGGTTCATCAGAGACATAAATAACAACTAATGTTGCATCGTTTCTCCAGAAGGAAGTCCCCGGTGCTACACCGCTGTCATAGTCAGTATTCATTAAGGCTCTGTACGCCATTTCAATACCCTTTTCATAAGCTGACCCCCCAACACTAATCTGAGAAATAATTCCCTGAGCCCAATCAACTGGGGTAGTAAAATTCTCATCAATCCAACAAACGGCTCCTGCGCATTGAAGGTATCCTCTGTCTGTTGTAATGAACCCCAGATGAAAATCCGCTCCTGTGCCAAGAAATACATTCATAAAACTAGTCATTTGAGAAGCCAGTTCTTGCTGAAAGATAGCCATAGAACCAGAATTGTCTATCACAAAAATAATATCTAAGATGGGAATTTCTTCCTGCACATGAGTTTGTACAACCCATTGTTCGAAAACGCCTTCTCCGAATTGAATAACTTCAATTTCTGGCGTTTGGGGATCATTGCCTTTTATTGTAATTGAACTGTCGTCTGTGCCAATGTCGTTAGGAACATAAGAAACCAAAAAGTCTACCTCCTGATTGGGCACTAATTCCCAAGGCGGAGGGATAAGACTTCCGAATTCCATCAGAATATCCACAGGTTGAGTTACCATCTGCGTTACGCTTTCAATCAGCAACGGCAAATTACCTTCATTTCTAATGGTGATTCGCTCTTCGTTATCACACCCCATGCTAATCGTCCCATAATCGAATTCTGACGGCGTTATAACCATTACAGGGGCATCACCCTTCCCGAGGATTAAAACTTCAATGGTAGGCGTCTCATCATCGTTAGAAACGACTTCTATAAGCCCCCCATTAGATTCAAATGTTTCCGGCTCGTAATAGATAGGAATTTGCACACCTTCTCCAGGCTGCAACTCCCAATCTTCAGTTTTATCATGGTCGATAGTGAATCGATCGGTTCCTGCAATCAGTGATAATGGATCGAGGATTAACACTTCATCCCCAGCATTCACAATTGTAAGCTCTTCTACACCAGTCTCATGTGCCGATGTTATGTTGCCAAAGTCGATGATCTCTGGTAAAACCACAATTTCAGGCTGTGTATAGTGCATTTTCGTCAAGGCTATGTCGTTACAACCTAATAATACTCCTAATAAAAACATTCATAAGTCCCCCTCTATAAGTAACTAGGGGGTTATCGACGGATTTGGAATTTTAGGAGAAGTAATTTTTTAATATATTGATGACAACTTGCTCAACAGCATCTCCTTTATATTCTCCTTTTCCGCGCTTTCCTCCGTGAAAAAGATCGATTCGATCAGGCATTACTCCCTTCGACCAATCAACAAGCCCGAACACCAAATGCGGCCAAACATCGAGTTCCCGAGCTCCTTTGATTGACTGCGTCGCCGCGAAGTACCAGGCTGGTAAATGGGGTCCTTTTGCACTCCAATCTAAATACATTTGATGTTGTGTATCGATGATGTTATCAAAAGCCTCCTGAGATCCATCAAAATTCTCAATTAGATCATAAATGGGCTTTAATTTCTTTTGCCACCCCGAGAAGACTTGGTCGTGAACTTCTTGTCGATCATCCCTGTCATACTGGTGTTGTGAAATCTCCTCTGCTATGATCTCATTATCAATTTCCACAGTCCGATTGAGGGACCACTTCAAGATGCGTTTGGCCATAGCTTCGGCTTTTTCCACTTCTTCCGGAAACAGCATGTCAGCCAAATCAAATCCTTGAAGCACATGAGTTTCGTCTTCATGGTTGAGAAGATCTCCCACGCTTTTTCTCTCGGCAGCATCCGACTCCTCGGAATCCCCCGTATCTTCGAGGGTTTCGGCCTCTTTGTTATAAATAGAATCTACACTCTCAGCCTCATCTATTTCTTCGAGGATAAGTTTATTTAAAATCTGTTTAGTTAGTTTCACTTAACACCACCTCAATTCCGGGTAAATATTTCTTGGCTTCTTCAATGGCCTCCGCCACAGTGGAGAATTCCTTCCTTTCTCTTGATTCGTTAGAGGCTTTACTCCCTACTTGATTGTAAAATCTGTATTGCCACAGAACTTCATCATCATGTATATCTATTGACACGCCTTTCACTTCATTGGGTGGGCGAACCTGGGCTATGAATCCCTTGTGGGTCACCCGAGACGTTAACTGTAAAGTGGCATCATCCCAACCCTGTTTTACGGAGAACTCATCATGCCAGAGGACATAGTTCGCCCCGACAGTATGAGCCGATAATTTCTTTTGGCGCGGATGCGCAGTCCAATTTTGGATGGGCACCTCCTTATGCCAGCTAGCCATAAATCTATACTTTGTTTGGACTATTTCAGCACCCGAAGGAATTTTTATCCCAAATCCATCCTCCAGGAAGTCCATTGCTTTAATAATTTTTAAGTCTTTTTCGTTTCCAACAATTATAGAATTGTCTTTTGTTTGGTAATCTAATCCAACTTTTTGAAGTCTTTCAATTATTTCCATTTCTGGCAATCGGGGACCGTTGGGAACAAGAATGGCCACCTCGCCAGTCTTCCCACTCTCGCTCCACTTGGCGTAGACTGATACTTCATCAGCGATTTTAAAATCACCAAAATCATAGTCTTCAATCTCAAATGTTTCATCAACGTGGAAAGCGGCAGGATCCTCTACAAACCCGTGTTCATCGGGCTCTCCGGCAGGTGGTAATTCTTCGGGATACATTAAATCCCCAAAGAGACCCTCGAGAGCATACAAAAGCATCCCTTCATGACTAAGAAGTTCCTTTGCGGTATCGAATTCATCTTGCGAGAGAACCTCGAGGATAAGATTGTTAAGCTTTTTCAAGGTTAAATTCATTTAGATCCACTCCTGTAAGCTCTAAAACCTTGGCTTTCATTTCATCAACGGTAAATAGAAATTCATATTCCCCGCTATCATTTGTCACTGTTTGATCCGTCAAAAAACCAGAGTCCATACCTTCAGTTTGTTCGACAATCTTACACATTTTCCAACCCTGGGGTGTGATAAGATAGCCGACATGGGCGCCTAGCAAGGCTTGCACTGACCTCGGGGCCATAACCTCTTGGTGAACCGAGCCATCTAGAGGATGATCCGCTCCTTCCCATGTTATTGCCGTCCCCTCGAATTGCTCCTTGGGGGGAATCCTAGCGCTAATGTGTCCCGCATGTCCGATTCGTAACGGTGCTTCCCTAGGTGGAGTATTTCCTAGTTTGGTTTGGCAAGTGTAACGAAAATCTCCTAATTCCTGACCTAGGTAACCAACGTAAATAGTATCGGCCAGCTTGTCCCATCCCAGGTCGTCTCTATGAAACGTCTGATCGAGAACTGAATAAATTTTCTTTAAATCACCACCCCTCACCATGATAGTCTCCAGATAGTAATCGCGCTCTTTATCAGCGCTCTCAAGCGGAAGAACCTCAGCGTCCATACCATCAAGAAGCAATTCCACTACTGCGTCGATACGGCCGAGATTATATAGCTGATCCGACACCAGTCCTTTTAATGTTTCGAATTGTTTCGGTTCTAAGTCATCTTCGGACATTAGTAAGAGCTCTCCAGCTTGGATTACAAAAGAGGCATCGTCATCAAAAGCTAGTTGTACCCAAGTTTCCCCCATTTTTTGAAGCATTTCGTCCCTGCTCATTTCGGTAAGAATAAGTTCTTTAAGTATTTCTTCAGTTAATCGCATTTAAGTCAATCCCCGTAAGTTCTTTTATTTTCTCTTTCATTTCATCGATGCTATAATTAACATCTTCGCCGTCACCAAACGTATGGGAAATAACTCCACTGGTCGCCCGATCCCGTATTTGCAACTTGCCGGTGTATAGACTTTGAATGTTGTAAGCCCACCATGTTGCATCCGGGTTTCGCCCGGACATAGCGTCGGGGTTTACGATTTCAATGCGAGGTCGATAAGTTCCCCCCGCAATAAATCTTACCACATTGTTGTTGGTTGAGTCATTTTGCACGGGAACCTCGAGGTTATCGCCCCATGTGACCCTTGGCAACTCCCCCGCCGGCGGCGTTGCGCCAAAATTTTTCTCAAATAAATGATTAAAAGAGCGATAAGTTGTTGCTAATTCGCCCACAATCAGTCTTTTATTCTCTTTATCGATAGCATTATCCCATTGCCAGAACACATCCATGTCATTTCGAAGAGCCTTCAGTTTCTCCGGATTCTCGGGAATAAGGGCAAATAACTCTTCTTTGTAGTCGGGTCCGGAAATGTCTTCAATAGTTACATTATAATTACGACTTAACCATTCCAAGGCTTTCAGGTTTTTATTGCCGTATACATAATGATCAGCAATAGCGGAAACATACTTTTCAAACTTTTCATCAGGAATTATCCCCTCAAGAGTGTCTACCAAATCAGCAGCTTGGTCAATGAATTCTTCATCACCCGATTCCAGGAGATCATCGATCATGCTTGTATCAAATTCTTCTTCTTCCTCAGAAAGAACATCGTTAACCATTTCTAGCAAAAGTTTTCTATCTAATTTCATTCTTTAATTCCTCCAGGAGGAAGTTCCGGCCATGATTGAAGTGGTTCATCATGCGGCACATGCAGATGATCTCTAATTATCGTGGGAATCCTACCCGCCGCAATTCCATGATCGGTATGTTCCCAATACTCTCCACGCTTATCTTTAAATTCTACATCTACCAGGAACCCCTCTTCCTCGGGTCGGATTGCTACATAGCCTTCACCTCGGCTGTTTTCGAATCCAAGCCCAATTCTTGGGATGAACACTCCGTCCCTTTTATCTAAATGTAACATAAATGTAACCGGCAGATCTTCAGGTTGTAGCGTTGCACCAGACCCAACGGCGTCCCAAAGGTCAAAAGGAACCTCCCGAGGAGGAGCAAAGCCGTATTCTTGTTCATAGATGTCGTGAAGCGAATCGGCTTCAAAGAAATCCAGATTAAATAGCTCTGCGAGCGGGTCATCTCCAAGGCGTATAATCGCCGAAATGAACCGTTCCTCGGCTTCTCTTCTCTCCTTAGGGGTAAGCTCAAAGCCGCCCATTTCAAAGATTTGTAGGGCTTGTCTCACGCTTTCAATGTTATCCTCATCGAGGATGCTGTTGAGTTTTTCCACATCCGTCTTGGGAGCAATGTCATCCATTACTTCGAGAATCAGTTTAAATAGGGCATCTTTAGTCATCATCGAATTGATCCAAAAAGGATTGGCTTAATTCTCCTTCGTCGGGCTTTTCTTCAAAGCGAGCAGGCTCTCCCGTTTCGGGATTAGGAAGGGACATTAAATTTAGACGGGGGTAACCCTTCATTTTTTTAATATAGACGTTTTGACCGCCCATCCAGTATGCAACCACCTCTTCATCCCCCAAGAACTCTGAGGGAAGTCTATCGTTGCCTTCGCCTCTGACGCGAGCGCTATCAAGCAATTCTTCCCGACTTTCGGGGACATCGTATCCTCCCGTTCGGGTTTGTTGTATTTTATCAACGCCAAGAATGGCTTCGTTTATTAAATTATAAAGCATTTGTTTGGTTAACTTCATTTTTATTGGTTCCTTATTTTTTAACGGTATGGTCTTCAAAGTTATCCCGCAAGAAGTTGTGCAACATATCTTCCACGTTGGGAATGGCGGCATCCTTATCCATTGCGCCTAATTGCTTCATTAGCGAATTAAGAAATGCCGTTTCCACTTTATTATCCACAATCTTGGAAATGTTATCATCAATGTTGAGCATATCCAATCCTGTGTTGGATTTAAAGGTATCGTCCAAGCCATAGAGCTGGGACATCATTTCCTTGGTATCTTTGGCGCCTTTGATGACGCTCCACACATTGCTCAAGCCGGGGATCTGTTCAATCATCATGTCTAGGGCTTTTTTTCCGACGGCTTTTCCGGCTTGTGCTTGACGGAAATTGTTAATAAGCTCGAGCAGTTCTCCAACGGTTTTAAGTTGGGAATCTTCATTTTCTTTCATCATCTTCTTTAATTGAATCCGTCTAATTTTTGCCGCAAGCTTCTGTTCTCGTCTTTTTTGAACGCAATATTCGTCGGAATCGCCGGGTTTACACTCTTCGTGCTCCATGGGAATCTGGAATTCGTCTAAAGTTTCTTCTTCTGCTTGCAAATCTAAAATCTTTCCAATGCGATCTTGAATGGAGTCTTTTAATCTATAGGACTCCTTCCAATCTCCAAGCATGCCTCTGCCCACCATATAGGCGTAATCGGTCTTGAAACCCAAGAGCGGCGCTCCGCGACCTTCGTTTCTTTCGTATTGTTGTCCCCAATCGTTTAGGGCTGCAACTTCTGGATTATCATTAAACGCTTTTTCGGTGATGGCTCTTGCAATTGCAAACCAAGCTCCGAAGTATCCTTTCCCGGGATTTTTAGTAAATGTTGTTTTTTTGCTGCTATCGTATTTGTCCCTAGAGGAAGGTGTCCATTTCATGTAAGGTTTTGCGCCAAACAGCTCTCGCAGATCCAACGTCATTCTGTCGGGTCTGTCTCCAAGCAGCTTATTAAGTTCTTTTTCATCATCGGGCTGTAACCCGATCTCATCAGTAAGACGCCGGATGTCTCCCACTTTTATTTTAAGATTAAAGCCGGGAACCGTTATTCCCATCGCCTCTTCGATCATCTCGATTAATAGTCGGCGTGTTATTTTCATTTCTTTAGATCTCCAAGATTTTTTTGAGAATATTTTCGCTATCTTAAATAGTCTATTGGTGATCTAATTGAGGCAAAAACTGAAATCTGGGAAATTTTGGCGGCGGTGCTGGATGTATCTCGCTTCGCTCCCGGCGCAAGCCGTAACATTAGTACTTATTTCGATGCATCGTGCATCGCGGCAGCCACGGGGGGAGTAGGGGGTTCCCCCCCAAACCGCAACACGAAAATGTTACGTGAAAATTGACAGGACAAAAACTGTCCGACCAAAATCTGACCGTAACCGCAACACGAAAATGTTACGTGAAAATTGACAGGACAAAAACTGTCCGACCAAAATCTGACCGTAACCGTTACGCGCTGGGCGCGTCACCAGCCAGAGCCTCTGCACGTTCAGCAGTTGGTGTCCAGTACTCTCCGAAACACTCATTCATCTCGGCTACCATCCAGTCAGCCATCGCGGGATCCTCGACAGTACCGACGTTAGAAGGGACGGGCTTAGGAGGTCGAGCCTTCGGGGCTTTCTCCTTAAGGACTTTCTTCAGCACAGGCTGTCGAGCATACTCATCGAACTCCCACCCGAAACGCTCGGCATCATCGATGTTAACGATGACTTCGTTGTCCTCGGTGCAACGGGCGATGATGCGCTCGATCATTCCGTTGACCAGAGCGGTCGCACCGATGAAAGCGTCTTGAGCATTGGGGTGAGCACCCAGACCAGTTTCAGGACACAGACCATCACGGCGAGCCTCCAACCCAGAGATCTCAACCTCAGCACCAGCAGTTCTAGCAGCAGACACGGCAGCAATGCGATCCAGCGCATCACCATCAGCAACGTCAATCGCAATGCGGAGGCGAGAGCCAGAGCGCGTCACGACTTCACCATAGCCATGCACAGGGTGACAGCAGATTGTGCCACGCTTCGGAATGCGAAAGCCCTTGGGGGTTGTAGCGAAAGATGGGAGAGTAGGAAGTGGGAGAGTAGTCATAAAGTGCCTCCAGAGGCGAGTGGGTTATGTATATAATATAACATGGATTTGGGATGGTGTCAAATGGGGAGCGGACAGATTATGTCCGAACAAAGATTTATTTGTATTCTACTGATACATCTTCTGGTTGAAGAAAAACTTCGCTGCCAGCGTCGAGGATGAGAATTTCAAGTTCGTCGGTGATCGCCTGAGCGATTTCCAGCAGTTCAGAAAGGTTCAGCGAAGTGGAAAGGGGGATAGTGATCGATTGATCTGTAGTCATAAATGCCTCCGAAGGCGAGAGAGGAAAGAAGTATTTCTTTCTTATACATATAATGTATCATATTGAGAGGGTGCTGTCAAATGAGAAGCGGACAGAATGTGTCCGAGGAAAGATTTATTTATTCCTCTCCTCCATCCTCACAAGCCAGGGGCAAAAGACCAGGGAAAACAGAGTACAGACAGTACAGAGTATCAGAACGTCAATCATTGATGTCCTCGAGGTCAAGGTATTCTAAGTACGCTATCATGGACAGCACACCCGAGAGGAAAGAGAGGAAGAGAATGATGATAACATCGAACGGGGTTACAATCATCGTGACAACTCCTTGATGGTAGCGCGGATGGCTTGACCAATGGTCACACCGTGCTTGACGTAGTAGCGAGCCGTAGAGGCGTTAGCAACGTCAATGCGAGCACCGAGAGCTACAACGTAGTATTGACCCCTCGGAGACACAAAGGCTTCACAGGGTACTGTGGTTTCCTTAGCAGGTGCTGAAGGCGGTGTGAGAGGTGCGGAGATGAGGCAGAGAAAGCGGGATCGCTCAGATTGAATGTTCATGGTGAACTCCAGAGTAAAACAGACAGGATTGTTTGTTTCTTACATATAATGTATCACGCTGAGGCGGTTTGTCAAACAGAAAAGAAAAGCTTTTCGGACAGAAAATGACCGAAAATAAAAGTGCCCGTGGTTCGGGGGCAAAGTCTTACACGCCCCTTAAGGGCTCCATAGTTATGTCAAATAAATTGCCCTTGTAATAGTTATGTCAAATAAATGGTGACCTCTGAGTTATGTCAAATTTTTGGGGGAAGCCCGAAACAGCGGGAGCCGTCGACCGATGTTACGTTACGTGCGTAACGCGGCTGTTGCGAATGTGTTGCGAATGTTACGCGTTATGGAAAAAAGGTGAACTGAAAAACCCCAATAAAATCGGGGGTTTAGTACTAGGTGCTCCCTAAGGGTTCCATTGTTTCCCGCGTAACTTTGTGAGTGTTGCGCTAGTTACCTACGGGTGTTTCGCCTATAGTCCCGTGTATACGGGGGTGAGCGCATAAGTTACACCCGCACTACAGCCACATACCTGCACACAACACAGAAGCCCACAGGACACGCTTAGAGGCTTCTAAAAGCCTTGGCTATGTCAACACACCACCACAACGCCTAGGACGCGCTCTATGCCCCTCTGAGGGCTTGTGGGTACAGGTAGGACGCAGGTGAACTCGGGGCTGCTGTGAGAGAAACGGGGTCGGGGTACGGGGGTAGTACGGTAGTAGGTCGGACGCGGTCAGTCAGAGGTAAGGGGAACCAAGCGGAACCGAGACACCCAGACAGGACTATCGTTGAGCAGGATGCAGACATAGTCCTCTGAGATCCCATCGTGTTGAACAGCTAGAACCAGAACAAGACTATCGCCATCTAGCGAACACAAGTCACCCACCACTATCTCCATCTACCACCAATACCTCATAGTATAAATAGAATGAAGAAATCGTACAAGTGTGAACTTCGTCATAACGCTCTAAGGGTCTGACCTCAATGTAGTCCACTCCTGATTTGTGATTGTGTTTTTGTGTAGCGTGGGCGTACTCTCCTGAGAAGTAGCTTTTTACAAGTTTATTTTTCATCTGTCCTCCGATGATTGAATGGCTTCCACTTTGACCAGCCACGATGATGAGTGGTGCATTGTAGTCCCGTTCGCCCATTGAACCGTTACGCCGCTGCCGTCATCCGATGTGGAGGTGACAACGCCGAGCATCAACTTTGAATTGTCCACGCACACACCTGAGATGAGCGTCGGATATGCAACTAAATCACCTATTTTCATTTATCACCTCGATAAATTGACTTCCTCCCCATTCATCATACTCTTCGCCACTTACGAGCAACTTGAGCCTTATTCCAAAGCCTTCATAGACTTCAATGATGATAGCCAGACTATCGTTCCAAGTGTCAAACACTAAATCTCCTACCTTCATAATACCTCCACATAATCTTTGTGTACATTTCCTGCTATTCCATTGCTCCAAACAATGAACCAGCAACCTGGTGGCTTATCAACTCGCTTGATCAGAACACCAATCTGTTTTCGATAAAATTCTACTCTCTCCGCTGACAGATCGCCGCCAGCTAGCCAGGTCAACGACCACTCAACTAAATCGCCAGTGTGCATCGTGTTCTCCCTACCACAAGTTCTATGTCCTCAGAAGAGCAGAGAACCTGTGTGTTGTTGAGTAGCTGAACAACAGCCAGTATTTCATCGTGGTCATCGTCCCACTGGAGATCAATGATCAGCCCCAGCCCGAACTCTTTATCTTTTACTAAATCACCAATGTTCATTTGTCCTCCAAGGTTGGGGGGTTAACAAGGAGCACTTCCGAAGCGTACAACCAATATGCATTGCGCAGACTTTCGAAGTGAACCTTGACTAATGTTGTTCTTCCATCCATGTAGCCCTCTACATCGACGACAACGCCGAAGGGATTGGTCAACCACTGTTTGTAAACATTTTCGTGGACATAAGCAAGAAGAATTTCGCTGTCCACGGTGACCAAGTCTCCGACCTTTAGGATGGTTCAACCCTCATTATTTGGTGTTGAAGCCATCGAAGAAAGTAACGCGTTTCCGCTTCTCTGTTGAGGGCTTCTTCTTCCTCGACCGCAGGACTTTTGCCTGCGCCGCTGAGATGAAAGCGACCTGATCTTGCTCGGTAAAGTCACGGGTTAAAAACCAAGACTTGCCATCCCGAGCGTCGAAAGTTGTCATCCACAAATCATTTGCAGGGTTCTTTCGGTGCTTGGTGAGAATGGCGAAACCAACGCCATAGGTTCTGTGGTTGATGTATTGTTGTCTATCCATGTTCATTCTCCTCTGAACAAAAGGTTAAAATCCAGTCAGGTACACCTTCGGTGAACTTGCAGGGCAAGTTGTAGTTATCGAAGAAGAGCACCGTCCAGCACTCCTCCTCTGATGACCAAGAGGCGTGACCAAAGCCTCTTTCAAAATGTTTTACTAGCTGTCTCATTGGATCAGCCCTGCCTGTTTCGCAGTTTCAACCAGCATTACCTGTTCACGTGGAACCGATTGCTTGATTAAGCCAACGTGGCTCGATGTGGTTTGGCTGCGATAGGCATTGCCTCGGCTTGTGTAATCATAGACGATCACTTGCTTGCCTCCAGCGGTGGGAATGTGTTCCGCAATGCGCAGATTGTAGGAATAAAGTGATTGTCCATCTGTGGTCAATGCTCCTGCGTTACAGGATTGTTGATTAAGGAAGGCGGCAACCACCTGTTGATTTGTTTGTCTAGTCATTTCTGACCTCCAATGTTTTGGGCTATATAATAATGTATCACGTTTGAGTGATTTGTCAAGAAAAAAGTTGTTTTATTTTTGCTGCTTTGTTCTCCGTCGCCGCCCAATCGGGATGAGCAATGAGCAGAGCCTCAGTGGGCATCAGCCAAATCGGATCATCCTGGAGCTGACTGACCGCTGCAGCGGCATTGCTGTAGCTAGCGAACACTCCATATTGCAGACCTGTAAAAAGGTGAGTAATCACTACAGTGCTCGAATACCTGGAGCGTTCTCCTTCGTGTTTTTCATACCATTCTCCATATAGTCGATGAAGAATGAATGGAAACTTGATCTCGGCAGGCATCCGACAGACATCTGCTGCTCCAGGAGTGGTTGATAAGTGTACATCTCTCATTTTAAGAGCCATAAAGCCTCCTTTAAGGCGTTTTACAAGGTTTAGAGGGTAAGGGATACAAGAGCCTCTTACGAGGCTCTCAGACCGCCTTAACGATCCACTGCAATCACCCGCTCATTAGTGGTGAAATACGGACGAGCAGCACACTCAGGTGTGGTCATCCACATTCTTTGACACTTCGAGGGAATAGGCTTCGGTGCTTCCATATCCGTCAGGACAATGTGACCGTCGAACTGACGTTCGTTGACCCAGCGGCTCGGAGCATTGAAGCAAGTTCCACCGCAGGAGACACGGTCGAAGGTTCGACGCTTGCCCTTTTTCCAGACATAGACCTCATCTTCAGCCACTTGAGTATCGAAGGGAACCACGGTGAACTCAGCATACTTGGCAAGCCCGTTCAGTTCTGAGAAGAAGAGGGCTAACATCTCATCGGAGACAGACCCCGACTGGTCGATGCTTATAGCAATCTTCGCAGTACGATTGACCTTCTTTCCAGCGTGAATGTAAGGGAACCTTTTGTTGATCCTCCGAACTGTCGAACGCTTGTTAGCTCGTTGAGAGGTCTTGACGAAGTACCGAAGAACAGAACGCCAGTTCACTTTGGGAGTGACCATATCTTGGATCTTCTTTCGCATCCCTTGGGATACCGAACCCCAGCCTCGACCACCTGAGTTTACCTCTTCAGTAGCCTTGCGGATTGCGTCTTTCAAGCGTTCTTCAGCCATAGCCTTAGTCTCTTGGTCAACTTCGCCCCAGCCTGAGTGATCATCGAAACTGTCAGGCAGACCAGAGCCGCTAGGTGAACCTTCACCGTCCGACCCTTCGCCGTCGCCATCGCCACCGCCATCACCTTCGCCATCTTCGGGCTGCTGGAACTGCTCATCATTTTGCAACTCTGAGAAGTACCACTCAGCCGACTTCTCCAGAGGATAGTCTTGGAATGGTGCTTCGCCAGGAATACAGCCGCCCTCGGGTAGCTTTCCAACCAGGAAAGAGTTGATTGCCAAGTCTGTGGCTACATTCCACATTTTCGACATACCTTCGGGAGGCAATCGACCTGTGACATGCTCGAAGATGAGGTGATAGAACTCGTGCATCAAAACTCCGAGGCGGCGGCTTTCATCCAGCCCCTCGAAGAAGTCAGGATTGTAAAGCATCACAAACTGGGCAGTTTCCTTGTCGATCATCACTCCAGCGGTAGGAATAGCCGTGCTTTCCACCTTGTGAATACGACGAGACAGTCCAGCAAAGAACGGTTCCGACTGAAGCAACTTGAAAGTGTGCTTGTTTAAGTCGAATGGGGTTTTCTTGTCAGTCATTTCTGACCTCCATTTGTTTGGGTTATACTATAATGTATCACGTTGGTGGGGTTTGTCGAGGACATAAAATGTCCTCAACTCTATAACCCCCGTCCTCTCTACTTCTTAGCACCGAGGATTTCTATCATATACTCTCGAACCGAAGTTCCGCCAGTTAGCTTGACGGAGTGAACACCCGAAGCGTTGTGACGCTGTTCAGAGCCAGAGGCAATGACAGTCCAGAAAGACATACCAATCTCAGATGGCAACGTGACCATATACTCCGCAACATTCTTGAGTTGCTTCTGGTTCAGCTTTTCATCGAAGCACTTGCTGTGCTTGAACTTCTCGATGAGAGCGTTGTGATCGTTGATCTTAAACTCAGCAGTGAGTTTAATCTTCCCATCTTCTAAGATGTCCTCGACGGTGACAATCTTTTTATAGTTTGCCACGAAGTCATTGAAAGCTACCGCACCTTCGAAGCCGATGAAGGACGCTGCAAGATGATAAAGGATAGGAGATTGCTTGATCTCCCCAGTCATCGACAGAAGAGCATCTGAAAGGCGAACCCAAGAGCGACGAGAGGGATAAACCTTGTTAGGTTCGTACTCATCTTTGTGCTCAAGATGCTGGTGGTTCTGGTTGATGAAGTCCCAGAGAACACCGACCACCTTGTTATCAGCCCATTCGAGCCAATCTTCAACCGTAGGTTGAACATCAAAGACGGTGTAGCGGTCAAGTTCCGCAGGATCCATTTCACCTACTTGGTACTGAGCACCGTGTTCTCCGCCGTTTACACAGGCAAAGATGAGGGTGTCAGCGTGTAGGGTATACCCTGCGATCTTCCGACTGTCACACAGTTCGAAGATGCCTTGACGGACTTCCATTGTTGCACGGTCAACCTCATCAAGAAAGAGGATGACAGGGCGGTTGCAAGCATCGTGAAGCCACTCAGGAGCAAGCCACGTTGTGACCTTGCCTTCTACCTTGGGCAGACCCAGAAGGTCACCTTCGGTCATTTGAGAGGCTCGACGTTCGATAACTTCAAGACCACGGGCTTCAGCGATCTGGTAGACGATAGCGGATTTACCGATACCGTGCCGACCACGGATAAGAACGGGGAACTTTGCATCGAGGATGAAAGGAAGAACAGAGTTGAGAGTTTTGAAATCAATAGCCATGATAGGCTCCTTTTGATTTGTAGAGCAGCAGTGCTCGAAAGTTTTTGGTTGGTATCTATAATATAACTAGGTGGAAGAAAAAGTCAAGGACAGAAACTGTCCGTTTTTATTTTGCCTCGGCAGGCTCGCTTGTTCCGCTTCTTCTTTTTATTGCTGGTGACGGTGTGAAGTCCACCGCGCCAATCGTGAAGGGAGCCACCGTTATCGAAGTGCAACTGGCGTTCTGCTCCGCGTATTTGGGCAAGTTGTTCAAGTTGCTTTTGCCTGCGGCGGCTGGATGGCTTTTGGTTGCTCATTGGAGCCTCCATTTGTTTGGGTTATACTATAATGTATCACGATGAGGGGAAAAGTCAAGGACAGAAACTGTCCGTTTTTGTGACAACCTCCAGATTTTCTGGGTTGTCCTAGTCTATGCAACAGTCACAATCTTGATTGATTGGTTGCTGCACGTTTCGAGTTGCAAAGTACTCTCGACGTTCAGCCTGTTTCCTGATTGCAGCAACGGGCGACCGTAAAGGAAGCATCGGGATCTTTTCGGGGTCAACACCGAAATGTCGAGCACATCGCTGTCTTAAACGATAGTAAGTTTGGCGAGTGCAGTCCCATTTTGTCGGGTAACGAGGGGACTGAGCAGGACAGACGGACTTCCAGTGAAAGCCCCAGTGCGTATACAGGTTGCTGGTGGAAGGATTCATACCATGTTTAAGAAGTATCTGGGCTTCTAAATCCCGTGCAAAATCCCCACGATTGTTATTACGATCGTGACACTCCAGGAACATCTTCCAAAAGGCTTCTGTTTCAAACCCGAAATATTGCCCATGGTTGTAAAGATTGGTGTCGTTGTTGAAGAAAAAGGGCTGTAAAGTGGGTTGGCTCATTGGAACCTCCATTTGTTTGGGTTATACTATAATGTATCACGTTCAGTTGATTTGTCCAGGACAAAATATGTCCGTTTTTATTTGGTTTCGACCAGTTCGTAACAATCGGGGTTCACTGTGATGCGCGTTCCATCTCCAGTTACTAGAATAGGGAAGTCTTTTTCTCCATCTCCGAAGAAAGCAATGATTTTCCCTGTGACAAACTGCTGTAGCTGTACGGGATCAGCAAGGTGCTTTACCTGTTCAAGGCGGAGTTGGATAACATCGCCCACTTTGAAAGTAATCTTTTTCATTTGTGTCGCCTCTAGTTCTCGCCGTCGAAACGAGGGTGATCTCCCACCAACGCCAAAATTGCTACCCAAATCAACTCCGTTTCTTCTTCTTCCATTTCCTTGGTTTCCTCGATGGTTTGTGCTATCAAGCCCATCAGGGCGAACCCATCGGCGATGTGTTGAATGTTGCTTTTGGCTGCTTCGAACGGGGTCATGGTGTATTTTCCTTGGTGGGTGGTTGGAAGCCCATAGAGGACGATTTATCCTCGGGCGGTGCTGCTTGTCTCACTAACATACCACCCATGGAGGGGGGTAGAGAAGTAGAGGATAAAGCTATCACTGTAAGTAGTTTTCCCAAAAGTTCTTCGGATATGTCAATGGTAAGTTTTATTTGATTGCTCATCGCAACCTCCTTTGTTTATTATTGTCAATCTTCTTTCGAAGTACCACGCAATGTGACCATCGCTCCAGAGGACTTGGACTTCATTGGACTGATGTTGAGGATGGTAAGTATAGTCTATGACTATGCCCAGAGTTTGTGCTCCAATGACGGCAATGTACTCTACTAATGTTCCTATTTGCATAGCGAACCTCCTCGAACGATCAGCCAACATTGGATAGGTCGTTGGTTCTTCCCACGGCTGGTACAGCAACGCAGGTTGTGGACTTGATACCCTTTCTTCAAAAGGTTCTTTATTTGTTGTTGATCAGTCATTTCTGACCTCCATTTGTTTGGGTTATACTATAATGTATCACTTTGACAGACTTTTGCAAGGACAGAAAATGTCCGTTATCCTATGACCTCCAGCCTGTGGATCTCAAAGGAAACTTCAGCACCACCGAGAACACCGTTATTCCACAGAACCGTAGCCATGTCGACAGTGCCTCCCCCTTTGGGGTAAATGTCTTGATAAAGACCTACAACTATTCCCATAGCCTTGGGGTTAGTTTTCATAATGACTAAATCTCCTACCTTCATACTACCTCCAGTTCATCAGTCCAGTAAAGCCCAGTCCCCAGCCCATCGAGCCAACGGACTGTGACCATTGTGTATTTCTCACCATCTGTGTACTCTCTTGGTTGATTATCAAGCACAATCCCTATGGTTTCGCAGTGATCGTTGAGGTGGATAACTAAAGTTCCTATTTGCATAATGCTTCCAAGTGTTTAAATGGAACCCACATAGGAAGCCCGTCATTCCACTGAACTCTTGCGTTGTTGTTGGAAAGTGCGATCACTACACCTATGCCCCAGTGGGGGTTCGGGGGTGTGACGACTAAATCTCCGATTTGCATAATGCCTCCTCTATCGCAATGACCCAACCTTTCTCGAAATGATTGCTTTCAAGTCCAGTCGCCCATTGCACTCGCACACTGACCCTCTTGATTTCGATGACGACACCGAGCAATGATGGCTTGTCTACCCAGCAGACTAAGTCTCCTACTTGCATAGTACCACCTCGCATTGCCAAGCAAGCCACAACTTTCTCTCTCCTTCACAAAGGACGATAAAAGCATCTGACGAGGCTTTGTAATCCAGAAGAACCCCGATGTAATGTCGAGGCTCCAGAGTGTGAGGAACAGCGTAGTCTATGTAATGGATAAGGTCACCGACCTGTTCACCGTTTCGAGTTTGGTAGTCCATAAGACCTCCAGAGTTTTGGGTTATACTATAATGTATCACGTTCAGTTGATTTGTCGAGGACAAATTATGTCCGTTTTTCTACGACCTCGAAGTCACCGCACTCAAAAGCCTCTTTTACTTCATCCTCTGTGTAGTATAAGGAGACAGTGTAGTCCTTCCCTTCGGGTCTAGGGCACACCCAGAAGATAGTATAGACGAGCACCTCCCAGGTTTCCGTTGCCAGCCCTGGCACAGTATCGCCGAGGGCAGTGATCAGCCCGATGTCTTGCTGACCGACAGCCATGTCTTGAATGATTGTTCCTATTTGCATATCTTCTCCAGATTGATTATCTGTGCTGTGAGCACCACACCATTATCCCAATGAATAACTAGCCAACGTGACTGGCTGGTATACCTCAAGATGATCCCGATCCTATCGGATACTCGGTGCTTTACTAAATCTCCTATCTTCATTTTATCTCCTCTAGGGTAGTAGGGTTGCACCAGTGGTAGCCGTCGAGTTTTTCATAGCCTGTTCCAGAGAACAGGACACGATAGTTATGTTGACCGTGGTCAGCCCTTATCTCGACGATGATGCCCAGACCAAGTTGACCTACGAACTTTACTAAAGTTCCTACTTGCATATCCACTCCAAGCATGTGTTGAAATAGTGCCCAGCATCACCGTTGTGCCAGTGTACCACACAAATCAGTTTTCCATTTGGATGACTTACGATAGTGTCTTGGACTATGCCTATCCTTGGGTCTTGCTTGGGAGCATTATCCCGTTTTATTCTTCTTACTAAATCACCTACTTTCATAATACCTCCAAACTATAGGGTTTGTGCGTTGAGATCCTTGAACCGCCACCAGCAGTCATTAACCATGCGGGGGGATGGAACCAGTGGACTGTTATTCTATTCTCATAGCCTACTTTTACTTTGGTGCTTAGAACGATGCCCAGTCCATAGATTTCAAGTTTACATTCTACTAAGTCTCCAACATTCATCGAAGCCTCCATTTGTTTGGGTTATACTATAATGTATCACGTTCAAGCACTTTGTCGAGGACAAATTATGTCCGTTAACCTATAACCTGCGCATGTTCGATCATCCAATACTGTGCAAGCCAGACATGGCTGTCAGGTGTCCAATAATCCTCCCGCGCCCATCGAACTTTCCATTGGCTCCCAAAGGGCTGGCAGTCCCGACGGTCAATAACAATGCCTACAACTTCGTGCCAGTCATCGGCGTATCTTACCAAATCTCCTACCTTCATAGAACCTCCACTGTGGTTGTGAGATACCAGGACACATCTTTATCATCGAACCAGTGGACAAGAACATAGTCTCCTATCTCGTAATCTTCGCCAGGCTCGAACTTTAAGACCACGCCCATCCAAGTCCGTTGATCCTTGTGTTGAACTAAATCTCCTATTTGCATATTGCCTCCAGTTCATCAGTCCAGTAAAGTCCAACACCAACACCATCGAACCAATGGACTGTGACCATTGCGTATTTCTCACCATCTGTGTATTCTCTTTGCTTATCATCTATCACAATCCCTATGCCTTCGTAGTCATCGTTGATGTGGATAACTAAAGTTCCTATTCGCATATTACCTCCAGATGTGGGGATGGGTGGTAGGTGAGTTTGTTCACTGTGAGCCATTTCACCAGCACCAATGTATTGCTTGTCCCCACAACTATTCCGAGCCACTTGGCTCTTTTTGCACTTACCCGTTCGGGCAGGTGTTTTACTAAAGTTCCAATCTCCATGACTACTCCTTGTTGTGGTTCTTTCGAGACACCAGTTTGATTTGGTTCTCTCGGAGGGTTCGCTCACCAGTAGGGAACATTACTTTGTAAGTCTTTGTTCCACCTTTGGTTTTATTGTATGTGCCCACGGTATCTACGGGGGAGGGTTCGATTTCTGTGATGAAGCCCATTGCCAAATGAGAGCCTTGTTGCATTTCCCAATGGGTAAACTCGGAAGCACGGATAGCCACCAGTTCACCAGCGGTGTAGATGGGAGGGTGGTCATAAATCTTACGAAGTCGAGCCGACAACTTGGAAGTCAACAGCCTTTCGCAATGCTTCCAAGGAGGGCAAGAACCCCCGATGTTGCTGGCAATGATGAAGTTTGCCGCCACTCGACGGTTCTGAATGTGATGAATGTAAGCGGTCTGTTGAGACTTGCTGAAGAACCGAGCCAAGAACATGATCCAGTCGCGATACTCCGAGTTCTCCCAACCGAGGCGGTGGGCATCTTGGACACCATCAGTCTCCTTGACCTTTTCATCGGAGTTGCGCTCCAGAAGAACCTTGGCGAACTCGGATTGACGAGGTGTGAACTTGCCCCATTTCTTTAGGCTCTTAGCCATGTCTCGGATGGTTGAAGCGTCACGGTTGTTGCCGAGTTTTTCAGCATTGATGACGGCTCGGTGGAGTTGGTGTCGAGTGATGGTCATTGGTGACCTCCATTTGTTTGGGTTATACTATATCTTATCCGATTGGTGAGAAAAAGCAAGGACATAAAATGTCCGTTATGCTATCTTTTCGATGCCTTGGAGAAGTCCGAAGTTTGTAAAAACCTTCTCTTTGCCCTTGCCGTACACAGGAGACTTGATCACCTCAGTTGTAATGTAAGAAGCACCATAACGAGTAACATCAGATGACACTGCTGTTACAATGAGAACTTCGTTACCAGCGTTAGTCTTGTTAAGGAGAATGTCTCCGAGTTTGATTTGTGAAATGGTCATTGGTGACCTCCATTTGTTTGGGTTATACTATAATGTATCACTCTGGGGCGATTTGTCAAATAGAAAAGAGGACAGAAAATGACCGCTTTTAAGACCAATACTTGATAAGGGAGGTAATCTCTTCCAGATCGAGTTTTTCCTGAGATCGTTTTTTCGTGAGAAAAGCCATAGCCTTGGCGTGTCCGTCGTCTATCCACTCCTCCCCTATGGGAGTTTCGGAGGGTGAGAGCACGGAGACAAAAGATACTGCGCTCCATTGAGATGAAGAAAACTTTACCAAGGTCACTCCGCTTTGACTACTTCTGATCCCGTCGTCCCCAAAGGAGACTTGTTTAGTTTCACCGTCGATTTGGACTGTAATAATGAGATTTTGCTTGTACTGCTCGTTGCGATAACAATACCGACTGGGACTTCGTGTGGAACAGAAGAAGGATAACTCTTCCCAGTTTACTGAGGTGACAATACCGATTATCTCTTTGTCATCTTCAGCATCATTCCAATAGCGTGTTCTGGCTTTGAGATTAAGCAACGCTCCTTCGGAGATACCCATTTTCACCACGAACTGTTCATAGAACTCTCGCCGCCACTTGCGATTAGCCTCGATGGCATCCAGAGTATATTTATCCATAGCCTGACAGTTGCGCCTGTTGTGCTCTAGTGACCCACAGAACCCACACTTGGGCTGTGCCCTAGCACTACGGGTAGGAGAGGAGGAGGCTTTCTTTTTAGCCGCTTCTTGCTTTGCATAAGCGTTCTTACACTTCTCATACCACTCCCCCCAGTACTTGGGTTGACCGTACCAGTGGCATGTCTGGGTGGTAGTGCTTACCCCTATGGGTATCACGGGAGGAGACTTTGTAAAATAAGCGTAGTCCTCGGCTACACGGGGGCATTGAGTTGCGTTATGTCCTTCTGCTCGGCAATAAGAGCATCTAGACTTACTTCGACCTGTGTTGTCACCAGCGTTATTATATATGTTCATGATTACTTCTCCTCTGGAGTTTGTTTTGTTTGTCCACCAGTATTCACGGGCTTCTTTTTGGGTTTAACAGTTGGGTAATAGCAAAGACCTTGCTGAATGAGAGAGGATGCCACACGACCATACCAGCCTTGTAGTTTCCAAGCATGACCATTATCTATAAGATACTGCCACCCTCCAATGTACTGTTCTTCCGAGACTTCGATGTTGCCTTCTGCAATCTCGATTGCCTCCGAGAGAGTTAGTTTTGATTTAGTCATTTCTGACCTCCATTTGTTTGGGTTATACTATAATGTATCACGTTCAGGCATTTTGTCCAGGACAATTTTTGTCCGTTTTAGGTAAGAGTTGGATCTGATCGCTATCGAACCAGTATGCGGTAGCACCAAAGTTCACCTTGATAAGGTTGACAATGCTGCCTGTTATACCTTTGGCTTCATAGTCGTCATCACGCTCTGTTATGATGCCCACATCGCCGATGTCCAAAAGGTTCAACCCCTCACGGTTGTCTGCTATAATTATTACTAAATCTCCGATTTGCATACAATCCCCAATCTTCCGTGCTCAACGTATTCTTCCATGTGTTCATCCCAGTAGCAATGCTCCCCGTCTTGTGGGAAGTCTGCTCTCCAGATGTAGTCTCCAGCCAAATTGTTGACTTGCGTTACAATCCCGATGAGCGTTCCATCCTTATCGCTCCACCAGACGAGATCGCCTATCTGGAGGTTGTTCATTTGTTCTATGATCTCTTTCATAATACCTCCAACCATTTCGGTGCAATGAGAAAAATATGTTTTTTGATTTGGACTTTACAGTCTCCATTGGGGTTTATCCCGACGATGATGCCGACCACACCGCAATCATCCACAACTAAATCACCTACTTTCATGGCTACCATCCTACTATTATTGTGCGCTTGACCCAAAGGTCGCTGTCATACCATTGACCGCGTTCTTCAACGTCATCATTGCTTTCGCCAATGCGAATAAACCGATACTTCTGTATCGTTTCATTGGCTTCATCCATTTGGCTGAAGAAGCGTTCAAACAGATCCACTTCTGGATAGTTATCTGGGTAGCCATCGTACCACTTGATGCTATCTTGCTGGAAGAGCCAGTGTCCTTTGTCTTGGAAGTCCTTCTCTAGCTGTAAGTAGCCTGAGAAGATTTCAGCCATAAGTTTTTCTGTGTTAAGAAAGGCGAGGAACTCACCTTGAACGTCTTTGTGTATTGCTATTGCAACTTTACTTCTGTATCCCATTGGACACCTCCAGTTGTTTGGGTTATACTATAATGTATCACGCTGGGAGAGAAAAGCAAGGACAGAAAATGTCCTATTTCTTCCTTCCCCGCTTTTCTCCGACACGTTTGATTTCATATTCTTTCATAGGGATCATCCCCTTGTGAATGGGGGTTGCGAACCAACGGATCACATAGGGGTAACTGCAGTCCTCTTCATAGTCGAGGAGGAGTCCCATTTTTCCCTGACAATGGGAGTTGTGTCCTCTTTTCTTTCCTGCGGCGGATAGCTCCACCAGGTCGCCTATCTTATATTTCATTTTGTACCTCTCACACGTTTGATTTCATAGCGTTTCATAGGATAGTGTCCCAGCCCTAGCCATTCGACTTTAATGGGATGGTTCGTTATGTTTCTATCGAGTTCGATACGGGTTATCAGCCCGATCAGTCCATAGCAGTCGCTATTCTGTTTGATTTTCCTGCCAGCGGCTGACAGTTCTACTAGTTCACCTACTTGCATCTTACACCTTCCCGCTATCAACATCTTCGATAATGAGAAGGGGTTCCCCCTGCTCAAGGCTTGCTGAGATGAAAGCATATTCCGAGATGAATGAGCCACCGCTTAGTTGGTGGTGGAAGTCCTTCACATCGTATGAAGTAAGCCATAAACGCTCGTCAGGGGTCGTAGAGGCACTCGCAGTAGCGAAGTCGTGTATGTCCCCCTGCCACCCATCAGGGTAGTCCTCTAGCAGTATCTCGGCTGTTCTAAGTATAATGTCTAGTTTATTTATCATCGTTGTCTCCTTTGATTATTTGACAGTTTTGGTTCAAGAGCCAATCGACCCAGTGTTCTTCAGGTGTGTTGCTAGATAGCCAGTAAACCACCACATAGTCTTTGGCAGGTTGCCCGTTTCTAAATCTTTGTTCTAAATGAACCACCCAGCCTGTGTCTGGGAGATCGGTGCTGTTGGTCAGCAACTCGCTGCGCCATAAGATCATATCTCCAACTTCAAGTTTTGTCATCGATGCCTCCTTTCTTTGGCAGATGTTAATAATGTATCACGCCCTGCGATTTTGTCGAGGACAGAAAATGTCCGTTGTTTTTTAATCGCCAGCACAACGGACAAGGCTAGCTCAAAAGGAGATTGATCATGATTAAAAGTGGTTGCCAGCAGATTGGTATTCAGCAATCCGTGCCTTGAGTTTTCCCGCATTTCTTCCACGGGTGGAGGGATGCCAGCGTTTTATCAACGGTAGCAGGTAATAAGAAATCTCGGATAACTTCTTCTTTTTGGTAATCCAATGCCAGCAGTCTGTATATCCCTCGTTAAACCACTCCTGGGAGGGTATGTTCTTACTAGGGGCGAGGACGCTCTGGATCTTAAGACCGTGACGATTAGCATTGCCGAAGAGAGCCGCAATTTCACCATCAACACTATATCCATCCTTGTCCACTGTCCTGTCTGCCTCTATCATCCCACCAAGGGGATTTTCTCCGTGATAGGTTTCTCCCTCTACAAGGACTGCGACAGCTAAGTTGCTTCTATACTCCCAATTGTTGATGGTTAATCCAAGATTAACTGTGTCCCACGAAATGTCTGTAATAATCCCTATACCTTCATAGTCCTCTATCCACTTACCTTTGAGGTTAAAATAGGAGCAGCCTACGGCAACTAATGCACCTTCGGCAAATCCCCGACCTACCACCAGCCGCTCATAAAACTTCTTGCGATAGTTCTGAGATGCTCTGGTGAGGTCATCCACAAAGTTGTTCATCACTGTGCAGTTGCGGCGGTTGTGATTGTCACCACCACAGAACCCGCAGGAAGTCTTGCGCTTTGCTTGCACTCCTGGGAGGGAACGCCTGTTCTTGTCAGCCTCTCGTTTTTCTATTCGCAGTTGCTGCTTCTCAAGTTGCCTTTTCATTGTCCGAAAAATCTGGTCATGATAGTATAGCTTGCCTTCGGGCTGTCTGGCTCCCCACGCACTTTGGCTCCAAGGGGCAAAGAGGCTGATGTCTGGTTCCTTGCCTTGCTTCTTTAGTGCCACCATCTTGGCTGGAACAGGGCAAGTCATCCACATGTGCCCTGCGTTGCCACAGGTGGGGCAGTTGCTTGTTCTTTTATTTTTATTTCGTTGTTCATAAATGCGCATTTTATCCTCCAATGCTTCGGTTATACTATAATGTATCATGTTTGGGTGTTTTGTCGAGGACATTTTTTGTCCGTTCTTTAATAGCTGCGGTGATCTCGACAAAATCTTCGTGCTTTATTTTAGCGAGGGCAACGGAAGTGATCGCTGGACGTTTCATCATATTGTCTACGATGTCCTCCAGCAGCCACATACCTGCCTTTTGTAAAATGTTAATTGTTCTGACTGACAATTGAAGTTCTATTAGTTCCATTGTGTTCTTCCTCCATAAGTTCTAATTCGCTAGAATGACAGCCCACATAGTCCCCATCGGGGGTTACTACAGTCCATCTTGCCCAGCGTTCCTGGTACTCTTCATTCTCTACTGCTTCGTCGCCGACAATGATGCCCCACCGATCGTCCTCCAGATCGTTGTGCCAGGTGGATTGCCTGATGAGTACCAAGCAGCCAACTTCGATTTGTTTATTCATAACTTCTCCAGTTGTTCTAATCTCCAGGCTTCGACATCGCCGTCCAGCCAGTGAACATCAGCGTGGGATAGCCCAGGAGGGTCGGTAGGGTATACCCTAAGTATGATCCCTAGTTCACGGTCGGAATCAGCCCAAGTCTTAAATCTTACCAGGTCACCTACATTCATCGTTACCCCCAATGACCTCCAGATCCCCGCCCAGATTACGAATATCACAAAAGTAAGCTTTTTGATCGTTGCGCCACCAGATAAATGGGTCGCTCTGCTCATCGTCGCCAGCAAAATCTACTACTATGCCTATGTCGTGCGGTTCACCGTGGTGGTTCCATACTACTACATCACCAACTTGTATCTTCATCTTCTTTCTCCTGAACGTCCAAGAACGCTCCGATGTAGCCCGTTGGGCAGTTAAACCGTATGACGCGCCAGCCAAGGAACTTGAGGGGCAGACGGGTAGACCACGGGGATACCTCGGTGTCATCTGTCTCCGCATACACATCTAGTGTGCCTCTCCCGTTCTTGATCCAGAACCTACTATCCGTAGCCTCCACCACCAAGGGTGTTATCTTTTCTTTTGCCTCGTCGAACGGGGCTTTGTCTGTATCCCAATAGTTACTCATTTATCACCTCCAAGTTCTCTTTTCGTTCATAACTGCGTTTTTCATTATTCCACTGGATCAGCCACAGTGCTTCTTTGGGGGTTTTATGTTGCCTAACGACAATACCAAACAAGGATTTTGTGTGCTTGGGGCTTACTAAATCACCTACTTCCATTTATCACCTCCAAATCTTGCTCCAGTTGGTCTACAACTGAAGTTATTCCATTAACTGTTATCATTACTCTTACAATCCTCGAACCTTTGTGAACACGGGATCGGGCAGTGCTAACCACTATCGCTAGCACACCATTCCAATGGCTTGCTGTTACTAAATCACCTACATTCATCTAACACCTCCAGATTCTCGACATAACAGATCCCTATTTTTCCCGTGGTTCCCCACAGAACTCTTGCTTGCGCTTGCCTCCCTGAGTGAGGGGCAACACGTTCAATAATAACACCTACGGTGTTTTCCCAGCCGTAACGAGTTAGTCTTACTAAATCACCTACTTTCATCTATCACCTCCAACTGACGGTCGATGTAGGTTCCTACCTCTCCATCATTCCACCGCACTCTCACCAACCATCGTGGTGACCCTGCTGTCCAGACTTCTTCTACCAAGCCGAGCCGAGTGCCAAACCCAATGCTTATTACTAAATCACCTGCTTTCATAGAACCTCCAACCAACGGGGATCACACCAAGTCATCCCTCGTCCTGCATCTAACCAGAACACTTGTATTGTGAGTCCGTCCAGCCCAGTGGCTATGTGCCCGACGATACCGAACCCAAATCTACCATTTACTAAATCACCTACTTTCATCTATCACCTCCACATTGCCTTTGGCGATCCAAGATGTGTCTCCATCATCCCAAGCCACAAGCGCATCTCCTGTCATCCACTCCGATCCGACCTCGACAACGATGCCGATGTGTTCTTCCCTGTTGTGGTATCGAATTAAAACCAAATCACCTACTTTCATAGCAACTCCAACCATCGCGGGTCAACGACATATACATCATCAACAAACTGAACGCTGAACATTCCACTGGCTCTTCTTCCTACGATAATACCGATGTCTCCGACATTATCTCTAACTAAATCACCTATTTTCATTCTAACCTCCAGAAATCATAGTGGTTGCTCCAAAGCACAGCACCATCCGCGAACCTAACAAAGCAACGGACACCCGTGACTTTGGTAACAACCCCTATTCTCTTTGTAATGTATTTCTCTTGCACTAAATCACCTATTTTCATCTAAGACCTCCAGTTCACTGGCTATGTGCCAGCCTTCAAAATCACTTGCCCAGAGGATATACGCCATTCCAGAGAAGTCAACCTCCGTAATAACTCCAATGTCTCCATCGTCCCTGTATCTTACCAAATCACCTACTTGCATATCACCTCCAAATGATCTTGACAGAACCAATAATAGTCCTGTCTGTGGGGAATATAACAACGGATCATACCCTTGTTACCCCCGTGGCTTTCCTTCATACCTACCACGACCAAGATGTCCTCGGACTGGTTGTGTTTTACTAAATCACCTACTTGCATATTACCTCCACAGTGTCTCTAAAGATCCATTGAGCGTAGCCAGTTTTGAAGGTGTATATGCGACACGCGGTATTCTTGGAGATGCGATTGGGACTATCAAGCGCAATCACAATCGCATCAATACCTGCTGCGCCTGAGCCTTTCCGTCTTACTAAACTACCTACTTTCATAAGACCTCCTATATTCCATAGCGTTCTAGGACTTTTACATCTTCTGGTTCCACTTCCTGACGAGAATGGATCGAGTAGTGTCGATAATCATAGCTGTTCTCATAGATACACTCATAGGCTTCACTCCAATCTTCTTTGGGGTGTCCTGTGAACTCCACAATAATGTCGAGAGCGGTCATATCATCTGTTGGGGTAAACAGCCAATTGTCATAGTATTCATATTCCCCATCACGGGTTAAGATTGTAAATAGATAATGTTTCATGTTGACCTCCGAAGTCGTTTGGGTTATACTATAATGTATCATACTGAGGCGAAAAATCAAGGACATTTTTTGTCCGTTTTTAGTTTTTGTAGCTCGCTCTCCGTTAAATCCGAAGAGCCACCGTTGTTCCATCGCACTTTGTACCACAAAACTCCTTGAAACATATAATAGAAGCTGACAATGCCTATCTTAGGAGGACGATCGCTCCAAGCATAAGATAACGTCACTAAATCACCTATGTTGTACTTTGGCACTTATCACCTCCAAGTTGGTGCGATGTATCCACCGAAAAAGAATAGTGTGATCGTGTCGGTTGCGTGTTATTTGAGTACTGCTAAAGTTGATAAAAGCACCTCCTATGCTTACTCTCATAACTGTGCCTGACCAACCGTGATGCCGATGTCGAACTTTATCCCCCACTTTCATTATCCACCTTCTTTAATTTTTCAGGTGCGATCTCCGTACCTGTAATACCATCATACCACAGCACGGAATAATACCGATGGCGGGGTTGTTCCTGCAAGGACACCTCCACGATGACACCTAAACAGCCATGATCCTTATCACGACCTAGCCACATTACTAAATCCCCCACTTTCATTTCTTATCTCCTGGATTGTCTGGCTGGTTATCGTTGTAAGTAAAAATGTCGGGATTCCGATCTTGTATCATACCCACACATTTCATTGCGTGTAGATATGCTTCCTTGTAGTTCTCATCAGGGTTCATTTGATAAGCTAGTTGTAGTTCGTGAAGCCTTTCTTTAACCACCGCCAGCACCAGAATGTCCACTTGTTCGTGTATAGTGGGATCTCGTCCGAGAATGTCGCGAAGTTCGCTGTTCATTTTTTTAATCGCGCTCATAGCTATCTCCTTTGATCTCTGTGCAGTGCTTGATCAGACCTATGTCCATCAAGACGCTCTTGTTTGCAATTACATCGTGAAAACGATAGTTGTTTATTACAACTCCATCGTCGCGGTTGATAGTCTCCACTCCCATAAATAGAAGCATGTCCCATCCATAATCCTTCGCCGTATCCCAACGATTAGTTCGCCATTTACATTTGTATAATAATCCTGCTGTCATTTTGTCCTCCAGCCATTTTGTTGTCTATAATAAATATAACCGATTGAGACAGTTTGTCAAGTTTTTTTGAGTTCTTTTGGTGGACATTTTCTGTCCTCGCCGCGTGGGTGAATATTAAAGGTGGAGCAACAGCAATAGTTATGTCAAATATTTGAGCAAGTTCTATAGTTATGTCAAATATTTTAACAAAATCGCTTGCCAAACTTTCACCAATGGGATACATTATGAAAACCGTGAGTTATGTAAAATTTTTTGCAAACAATCCATAGTTATGTCAAATATTTCGAAAACCGTGAGTTATGTAAAATTTTTTGCAAGCAATCCATAGTTATGTCAAATATTTTCATTCGTTCTCATCGGTGGAATCCTCGCTCTCCTCAAAAGGAAAAAAGGAGGGGAAATAGGCGAATTCCTCATAGAGGTGGCTGTAATACTGATAATGATTGTCAAATAGCTCACTATGAAAAACAAAGTCGGGAGCGAACCCCGTCGTCACCAGTGAAACAATTTCATCTTCGTACACCACGCCATACATGCCTGTTTCCAAACAATAGGTATAGTAGAAACTATAATCGTCACTAGACGAAACACTAAACATTTCTGTCAGTACAATACAGGTAGATGTACTGCTCCCGTCAGAAATAAGTACGAGATCACCTTTATGGTAAGGCATTAAAAAATCTCACTTCTTCGGTTTCCCAAAAGTGGATCACGGACATTGTAAGATCAAAAAGTTGTTCCTTTTCTTCCTTGGGAATGTCTGGGTCATCTGTCACTTCTAAACACCTATCACACCACACAATAATCATGGCGTGGATGGTGTCGTAAGGAGGGGAGGAGGGTAGGAGGGTAGTAGGGTAGGAGATCATGGAAGCTCCTTCAAGATTTCTATGCGACCTGCTGAGATTAACCTTTCAAGGGTGGTTCCACCCATGACACAAACTGTGCCGTCATCATAATAGATCTCGTAATTATTTTTCCAATTAAAAAGAGGCTGCTCTGACCAGGTTCCGCATTTTATTTCTCTATAAATAATGCCGACCTTCTCTCCGTCGCGAATTAACGTACCAAGAGAAAAGGTAACACCCGAGTTCTCGCCGTTATCCTCCATTCTCTAAGATAGCTCTCAGCAATTGCTGATCGAGCATTTTAATGTTGGTAGCGAGAACCAGATGTTCCACCATCGTGGGTATCCCCAAGGGGGCGTCGATCCTCAGTGCTGTCACCACTCCCAGAACTCTGCCACCTTCGTCGAAGAGAACCGATCCAGAAGACCCAGGCCAGACAAAAGTGTTGACCATTAAGGTGTCAGTGTGGGTTCCCGTGAGCAACCCTTCTGAAAGATGCCACCCCTCCCGTGCGGGGTGTCCGCAGTGATAAGTTTTTTCGCCCATCTGATTATTGATGTCGCGGCGGAATCGGAGTGCTTTAGTATATTTTAATCGTTCGCGAGGCACGAGGATGGCAATGTCATTAAAGGTGTCGAGATAGATCACATCTGCTTGGGTCTGCTGGTATCCTTTTTCCATAATCCAAAATTCGGCTTCCCCGTCAACCACGTGCGCAGCTGTGATGATGAAGCGATGCTTTAAAAGCTTAAAGTAGTTTCCCGATCCTGTTCCCTGGGGGAGTCCATCTTTCACGCGGTGAATCACGACGGAGGAAAGATAAGCATGGCGCAACCCCCTAGGGGCGTAGGGATCTAGTTCAGCTTCGTAAGCATCATTATACTCCCTCTCAAGATTCAGATTAAAGTCGAGATGTGCGTTAGCTGGCGCAATCAGCACCATCAATAAATATAATAAAATTCGTATCATCCTCCGTGTCCCCCCTATAAATAACTAGAGGTTCCAAAACAAAAAAGTATCGCAAGCCGTGGGCGGCTGGACTTCTCAGAGAGGGTGGATGGAGGCAAACAGGATTGTAACTGCTTGTTTAATGTCTTTGTCCAAGATACTCGGTTTTAATAAAACGCATTTATCAGGAAGTTTTTCGGTAATTGTAGTTTGTGATTGTCCCATGGATCCCTGTTGGTCTATAGTAGTTTGGGATACTTGGGTTTTGCATTTTTCTACAGAGTAAGAAGATTTAGAAGTACTGGCTATCAAGTGTGCTTTCTCATCATATAATTTGAGTATGATGGTGGCAAAATTATCGCTAGTCATAATGTCAGTTATCAAAACCCAATGACCATTCGTTACCCCACAGCCCAGAGGGATTCCATAATTACAATTGGTATGATACAGCTTGATGGTGTAGGGATCTAAAATAACCACCGAGGAGGCTCTGCCCGTGCGCCGTACCCAATGAGAGTTCGTCCCGCTAGAGGCTACCACCAGGCTAGTAATGTAGGGGGAAAAAGTTTGAAGCATTGGGTCATGAATAGTGGGAGCAGCGATGTAAATCTCTCTATTCACTGCTACTTCATCGACGGTCGACTCCGTGTCAATGGCTTGAGGAGGAGTGGTTCCTTCCTGCGCCCATAATAAAGTTGTTAATAACCAATACATTTTTTAGCTCCTTCCATGATCATCTTCAATCCTAACCACATCGTAAATTTCGGGGGTCGAAACTTCAATCAGCTTTACGTCTGTTCCCTGCGAGGCACTGAAGCGGTGAACCGTAAGAGGGGAGATGTGGTAAGTATCCCCTGGTGAGAGTATCAGACTATGTTGATTTTTTTGAGAGCCTTCTTCCAAGATCAATTCCATTTGTCCTTCCAGAATCATTATTGTTTCCTCTTTGACGCGATGATATTGGAGAGACACTCTGCCGCCTTCCTTAATGTGTAGAATCTTTCCTACATATTTTTCCGTGATAGCCCAGATGTCTTCATGTCCCCATGGTTTATTCACAATCATTTTGAACCCCTTGTATATAGTTGCAAAGCTGTTTCTACGCGCTCGGCGTATTCTTTTAGATTTATTTCGATACCCTGAAGGAGAGCGTAGTCATATCCTAAGTGCCAAGCCAAGGCTTCTTCAAATAATGGAATACGCCGATGTTCTTTCAGTTTGTTCCCCTCACTAAAAATTACGTGCCCTACTTCGTGTATAAGAGAAATTAATTTTTCAAATTCATTTTGGTCATCACCGATGTCTATAATTCCTTGACAATCCAGTTCTTCCACCTCTGCGATGGGGGTAGGTGTCCAGTACGAATTTTCTCCATTAACGAACTCAACGCTAACATTGAAATCATATTCCACGCGCTCCATCAATATCGCAAACTTGGCTTCCAACAGGGCTTTTTTTGAAATACTCGATAAGATCTGTGTATCCTCCAATGAGCTTCTCTTGACCCGTCGACACGTTTATTTCCAATATAATCGGGACAGTATCATAATTATAATTAGATTTATAAATTTTTAATAGCTCTTGGCTGTGATCGACCACACAATATTCAAACTGTTTGCGTCGGTTAATCAACTCCACTTTAGCCTTCAGGCAAAATGAACACTCTGCCCAAGCAATAATTTTATAATAAACCATTTTAGCCTCGAAGCACAGCTTTCTTTTTAAGCTGCTTATAAATTTGCCCAGGAGTTCCCACTACTGTAATTAGTCTAGGGACGGTTCCTTCTTGAATAGTTATTTTACTGAATCTAACTTCTGCATCCAGTCCCAGGGCTGTTGCTTCTTGCACCAGTGTTTGGTTCGCCCGAGCATCATCCATAATGGAAATAATGTGATCGGGATTAAGATAAATCTCCTTGAGGAAAGGACTCCCTCCTCGCATAGTTTTTTCCACTTCAATTAAACGAATTAACATAAGCCTCCTCCGCTACGTTATGGCGTACCTGGCAAGTCTCTACCGACCAGTTTTGCCCGTCGAGCATAATAGTACATTTGTTGTGGCTTTGATGCTCGAGAAATAATGCTACGCAAGGGATCGTTGTCTGATGATAGTTCGAAAAGAGATCATCCTTCCCCATTATCCTTGGTCTCTGTAGTAGGGTTCCCGCTGGGATCCAGAGTAGGTCGCCTTTCTGATACATTTTGCTCTCCATTGTAGTAATTATTCAAGCCTTCTAAGATGGCTTGCAGATCTGTTATAATTAGATCTGTTTTAGTTAGTTTCAACCTAACTTTTTCTAACATGCTGGTTATTAATGAATAATCATTGTCGCATTCGTCAATATTATCCAATGCACGTTGTAAAGTTTCCAGGGCTGCTTGTAGCTCGGTCGCCGAGTCGCGCCCTAGAGTTTCTGCTTGTTCAGGAATATCTCGTATGTCTATCCCGTATGAAATTCTTACTCTCATTTTCCCTCCAAAAATTTAAAATAAATTTGAGTAAATTGCTTGGATAACTAGTCCTGTTACGGCAAGACCTACTGTCCATATAAATTTGGCAACCCCTTCTTTCCACTGTTCGAGGTCACGCAGTCGGGCATAAAGCCCTTGCTCAGGGTGATAAACTGCTTCCTTAATTTGTCGTACATCTAAAAGCATTTCATCTTGCTTATCTGCCATTCGCTGCACTTGCATTGTAAGATTAACAATGGCATCTTTAAGATCTTGCAGTTCGGATTCACTCATATTATCTCCCTCGTGTTTTTACATTGATAAATAGTATTAACAATCGACAACCGCGTGGGAAGTAGTCAATAAAGTCCCCGCTGCACTCGCAGCATTGCGCAAAGCGCACTTTGTAACCTTGCAAGGGTCAATGATACCTTTTTCGTAGGTGCTCACTGCCTGCCGTTTCAGAAAATCATAACCCATGTCATGAGTTTGTTTTTTGGCTTGGGCTACAATAATGTCAGGGGACTCTCCAGCATTAATTGCCATTTGCTTTAAAGGCACCTCACAGGCTCGTAAGACCACTTGAGCACCTAGGGACTGTTCTTCATTGTCTGTCTCAACAAAAAGAGCTGATGAGGCTCTGAGGAGGGCTATGCCCCCTCCAGGAACTATACCTTCTTCTTGAGCAGAGCGAACAGCCTCTAAGGCATCATCAATCCTATGACGTTTTTCAATCATCTCTATCTCGGTGGCTGCTCCCACTTTGATAATAGCCACTCCCGATGCAAGGCGTGTGACACGCTCCTGAAGTCGTTCGCACTCAGATAGGTTGTCTGTTTGTCGTATTTGTGCTTTAATCGTTTCAATCCTCTGATCAATTTCCTTATCATCTCCTTCTCCTCCGACGATGGTTGTCCATGTCTTTGTGACACTAATTGTTTTACACTGACCGAAGTGGCTCAGTTGTACATCTTTCAATGTCACTGCGTTCTCGCGGGTTATAAAAAATGCGCCGACGCTAGTACATAGATCTTTCATAATGTTTCTTCTTTCCTCGCCGTACTTGGGGGATTTGATGGCGCAAACACTCATCGTGCCACGCACAGCATTAGCAATCAAAGCAGCAAAGGCTTGCCCTTCGATGTCATTGGAGATTAAGACCAAGGGACGGTTGTCCCGTGCAGCTATCTCCAAAGCTTTCATGATCTGTTCAACGTGTTCCACTTTTTCATCTGTGATTAAAAGAAGCGGGTTATCATAAGTCACCAGAGCATTCCTCTCATCCGTGATAAAGGTATTAGAAGCGTATCCAGAATCAAATCTGAAGCCTTCGATAAGATCCAGGGAGGTAGTAAGGCTTCGAGCCTCTTCAACGAGCACAGTGCCGTCCTTCCCTGCTTTATCAACGGCGGTTGCAATCAGAGTTCCAATGGACTTATCATTATTTGCCGAAATGGTAGCGATGTGTTCAATGTCGGCTACCGTTTGAATGGGTCGAGACATTTCGTCCAGTCGATCAGTGATGCAATCTACCGCCTTATCTATTCCGCGCTTGAGTTCCACGGGGGAAATACCTGCTGTGAGATAGCGTTGCGCATCTTTTAAAATAGCGCGAGCTAACACAGTTGCGGTGGTGGTTCCATCGCCTGCGCTATTGACGGTTTCTTCGGCTGCTTGTTTGATGACTTGGACTCCCAGGTTTTGGAAGGGATCCTCCAGTTCAATAAACTTTGCAATTGTTACCCCGTCTTTGGTAATGACGGGAGTGTTTTGTCCTTTGTGATAGAGCGCAACATTCCGTCCTCGTGGACCTAGTGTGGTTGCGACATTATCTGCAAGGATGTCAACGCCCTTAAGAATTTGTTGAGTGAGCGATTGACCTTTATCATAATGTTTCATTATTCCTCCATTTAAGTATAATATAGCCTCTTGCGAGAGGTTTGTCAAGTTATTTTAGTATTTCTTTAGCAATACGTGCAATTATCTCATCTAAAGATTGACCTTCTGTTATTTTGTCAGCGGAAGGATCATAGGAATCCCTATGTTCTAAAGACCCCACCAGCTGGGTGAAAGAATCCTTGGATTTGTCCAGTTCCAGCAGGGTTGCGTTGCCGGCCTCCAGGCGTTTTTCTCGATCTTCTTCGGCTACATAAATTTTAGACTGGCTCCGTGCGGCTGCTAACTGATCATAGAGAGTTTTCATGAGAGAATACGCGTTCCGCAATTTACCCATCTCTTGACTGGTTGTGTTCTCAATGGCAGCATCGATCATCTGCCGAAAAGTTTGTGTATAAACCTGAGCAATGTGCAAAAGGGTTCCGTCCCCTTTAACAACGGGATTTAAGTTCAAAGCAGGGTGATCCCCGTCGGGATCTTTAAATGTTGCATTTTTCCCGTTAATAGTAAACTTCTCACCTTTCTTAATAACATCAGCAAAATATAATTCCAAAGCGATGATGCGATCGGGATCTGCTGCACCTCGAGTTTTTGTGCCAAATTGCTCTGCACCTTGTTTTTTAATAGCTATGACGTATGTTGTTTTACCTTCCGGAAAACCCGAAAGAGCCTGGGACAGCCCTTGGCCTTTAGAATAATACTTCGCACTACCATTAGAGCCGTCCGAGGTGGTGAAATCCACCGCGCCCATTCCTTTCCCTATCACTGTTCCACCGCATACTAACGCCAAAAAGTATTCAAAAAGATAGGCTCCAGATCCCGAGTCCATCTCTTTGACAATGAAATTAAGTACGTCGAGCAGCATGATTTCTGTCAGAGATTGAGAGGGATCTCCCTTAAGCAAGTCATCCGCTTGGTCTGGTTTGTCTGCCGCAGTGAAATATTTGACAGAAATTTCGGAGATTTTTTCTACGCGCTCTTTAAGCGAGCCACCGCTTCCCAACACACGATTAACGATAGTGGTTAGCTCGTCGGCATACTTACCACTCGCGGCAGCTTGAGGGTGAATTTGGGGATCGGAAAGGGTTTGAGAGCCTGGGTCTTTGGGTAGTGCTGCTTTTTTTGCAGCAACAGCGGCATTCGCCTTTGCCCTTAAGTTGTCATCTCGAACCTTAGGGTCATTGACGAGGGAAATAAGTTTTTGCTCTACGTCAGTATCGATCCTTTCAGGTTCGCTTATTAAAATGTCCAAATCTGCATCAGTCAAGTGATCGTCGGGCGGCTCAATAGCTGCGAGTACCTTAAAAATCGCATTTGGTGTGGCGTGATCGGGCTGCGTATAATCAAAGCCTTTTTCCAGTAGTATGTGCTCAATCAACTTGTCCAACTCTTTGCTCATTATAATTCCTCCAATAATTTCTTGATGTCTAATCCAGCGCAATCGATTTTTCGATTAGTAAGGTGATAATGGCTTATAAAGCCTTCAAAACGCCCTTCAGCGCATTTCTTGCTCACCTTGGTGTTGGTCTTGCCTGAACGATCCAGGGGCGCTTGCAGGGGTATTCCTGTGCCTTTATGAACGGCTCTCATTAGAGCCTTGAGAGCATCCATCTGCACGGGGTAGAATCCCAAGTGGTCTTTTAATTTCTTTCCGTGAACATGAGCATTGGTAATCAAAGGACGCTTGCCGTAGTCCCGCTTTTCATACCAACTCTGGTATTTGGGATAAAAGGCATTGCTTATTTCAACTCCGATGGAACGATCATTCCAAACCTTCCCTCCCGCATGATACGCAACGTCATTCATGTCCATAAATTGATAAATTGTCCCATCGTTGTCGATGGAAAAATGGACACTGATACCGCGCTTCCGCAATACTTTATAGCAGATCTCTGATGACAGACAGACATCCCAATGGCATACAAAAAATTTGGGATCACGTTTACGAGTCAGGCGCTTGTAGCCTGATCTCAATTTAAGCCCACCGCCCTCAAAAAAGAGCTTCACTTTTGGCCAAGCAATGGGATGATAATCCGAATTATAAATAATGAAAGACTCGCTATTGTCTCGATGAGCCATGGGGGCATGGTTATCCCAGTTGGCTACGCGCTGATTATAAATCCGACGATACGTGCTGGGGCCACATAAGCCATCTGAAGTAATGTGATGTTCTTTTTGGAATTGTTCGATGGCAGTAATAAGTTTATGGCTGAATTTATCGCACCCGAACCACTCAGGGGTCCAGCCCAATTTTGCTGCTGAACCTTCGTTATAAAAAATCTTGTTCATTAAATTACCTCGTCTGCCAGGCCTTTTTCTATGGCTTCGCTGGATGAAAGATAGACATTCACTTTCCTATTAATTAGTCTCCGTATTTGTCTTTTTGTCATTGCTGTTTCATCTGCTAAACATTGAATATAAGAATCTTGAAGGTTTTTCATCTGTTCCATCTCATTCTGGAGGCTGTGAAGTTCACCAATAGATCCTCCATTAACCGAATGAATCATGACTTGACAATTTCTTCCCAGCCTTCGTTTCCCCTTGCTCCCTGCTGCTAAAATAAGGGTTCCAGCAGACATCACTTTTCCCACTCCAATGGTTTCTATATCACAAAATTGTTTGCAATAGTTCATCACATCATAGATTCCAAACATTTCGTGAGCCGAACCACCGTAAGTCGAAATGTATAATTTAATGTCCGACAATTGTTTTCCTTTCTCAGCTTTCTCTTGGGCGAGAACGAGGAGAGCGGAGATCAAATCGCCAGCCTTCTCTTCATTGATTTCTCCCACGAACATAATGCTGCGTTGTTCCGGTTCTTTTGAGAGATCCCCGAGAACGTCAGCAAGCGTGGGGTTCTTGTGTTCTTCTTCGGTGGATTCTTCCTCTTCGATTTTTGCCTTTTTCTTTTTTCCTAATGACTTCATTCGGGCTCCTTATTCCTTTGCACAAACTTATTTACATACTCTTCAAGTTCTTCCCAAGAACCAAATTCCATTAAATGCTCAAAAGCTGTCGGGAAGCAAGCCACATAATTTCGCATCACTGATTGTTTCACGCTGGAAATGTTTAATTGGTCAATGTATTTCTGAGCCGTGATGTTTTGTTGAGATCTTTGTGCTTCTTCCATGGCTAAATATTTGAGATGCAACACCTCCTGTAGTCCTTGTTCGCTCGCCACGAACATGGCTGCACAACTTTGTTGGGTTTGTTTTAAAATGTTTATGGCGTGTCCAATACTGAGCAGGTAGGTCATGACCCACATTACCACCAGACCTCCCAAGAAACATAACAATTTTACTAACATGTATTCTCCAAAAAAAAAGAGGGGTTTGATCCCCTCTACATTATAACATACGTTAACGTCGTTGTCAAATTATTTTGTTTTACGTCGACGCTTGGTAAGAGCAGGCCGTCTCCGGCGGGGAGGAGATGTTCCGAGAGCTTCTTTCAATTGTTGTTCAGCGCGTTTTGCTTTAAGTAGACGCTTTGCAACTCTTTTAGCCACTTCTTGCACAATCTCTTTCTTCCCAGGAATGTATTGAATACCCTTAAGGGCTTCCATAATTTCTTCTTCCGCATCGATTTCAATTTCTTCGCCGCCGAGGGGGTCGCCGCCCATTTCTACATCTTCAATTTCTTCTTCTTCGCCACCTTCGATGTCAACTTCAATGTTGAGAGCGTCAGCTACGGCTGCAATAACATCCATTGCAAGTTCTTCACGTGCGCCGAGATCAGCAACCTCTTCTTCGCCTTCGAGGCCGGCTTCGTCTTCCAGGCCTGCCATTTCTCCAGCATCTAGTTCGCCTTCGCCAGCTTCCATTGCTTCATCATCTATTTCGGAGAACGCATCTTCTTTTATAAACGCATCATCTTTAGTGCCTTTCTTGTAGGTTGCTTCTGCACCTCGTTTAGGCGCGCTCTTGCGAATATCTTGACCCGGCTTTTCTTTCTTAGCAGTGTAATCCTCTTCCCCGGGATGGGTTTTAGACTTCTCACCTTTTTTGCCACCCCATTCTTCATTAACAAGAGGCAAATTCGCCAGTGTGGCAAAACGACGGACAGCGGCTTCGCTCAATATTTTTTTAGACATATACTAATCTCCTTAAAGCATTTTTCACTCTAAATAGAATTAAAAAAAATAAAAGAACCCAATTGAGTTAAATTTCTGGGTGTTCTTCGGCAATCAAATCAAAAATGTCATCGATGTCTCCATCCCCTAAACCGAAGTCATTCAAAAGATCTTCCGATTTCTCTTGGTCTTTCTTGATTTGAGCCCGTTGGGCTTTGGATTGTTTACCGTTTTCTTCTTTGTAATGTTCTATAAAAAGTTCCATCATGGGATCTTTCCCTACCACCGCCTGAACGCATGCACGAAGAAACTCTGATTGGGTCAAACTGTGGAATTGCATCCGCACCTTGAAAGCCGCATGTAGAGTGTCCTTGGCATAAAAGGTATACTTTTTTGTATCTTTGGCGTATTGATTTGGCATCAGTCGTCCTTACAATCCTCTATGATTTTACGCGCCGTATTCCAACAGTCAGGACAATACAATCTTACAATCTTTTCTTCTTCTCTGACTACAACATTCCAGCTAGTAACCATTTGTTTATCCTTTTTATCGTAAGGCGCAAGACAAGCAGAACATTGATCAGGAAGAAGATCAAACATTCCCATCACTTTATCTATTTCTGGATTGGATTTCTTGCTCTTTTTATTTGATTTTTGTGCTGCTCGTCTTTGCGCCCTATTCATTATTTCTCCTTCCTAAGATTTTCATAGATGTCGATGAGTGCATCGATGTCTACATCGTTCTTAAGTAAGCGATAGGCTCGCACGGTAAGACTGATGTCTTCCTTTGTAAGCCAGCCGTTATCAATGTATTCAGTCTTGAGTTCTCGCTTCTGTTCTTTGTACGGCTCCATAGCGTCTTCGAGAGCCTTGACAGATTTAATATAATCTCCCATATGCTGCTCTTTGGATCGTGGTTCTTCATACTCCTCGACGATTGCTAAGGGGACTTGTGTAAATGCTTCGAATTTAGTCATTGTGCGCCTCTACTTTTTGTCTATATTTATAAGCTTCCGCATCCATTCTTCTAGTGAACCTAGTGCTGTAGTTTGCTCCTTCTTTAATATACCCAAATACATCCTCAATAGTTCTAAACTCACTGGCTGCTACGGAATGACCGTCAGCCATGGCTATCATGACAGTCCCCTCGAAATTACGAATTGATGTAATTTGTTTAGGGTTTATTAATACTGTCCCTTTTTTTGTTTCTATTTCAATCATTCTCATAATGGTGCTCCTACTTTGGTAGTATCAATGGTAGTAGTCATGCAATATTTAGCCGCCTCGGCAATATTACGAAACATTCCGGTCTGGATTCTCCTGTCAGTAACAAGAGTGAGAGTAAGAATCCCTCTGTTATCCGTATTCATGTGAATAATGTGCGCAGGGTTGATCGCTATGCGATTCCCCTTAGTGTCAGTTATTTCTACAAAATTCATAATTCCTCCTTGTGGTTGTATAATTTTGCTTTTGCCCAAATGCCGATGATCGGCATCGTTGACATCAAAGCGAAGAGGGCATTCCATTCGCCATGACAATTTGTTAAGTGTTCCATTAGTCCTCCTAAAACTTGAAATTTTTCAAACCAAAATATTTGTTCAGTTCGTAATTTATTTCTTGTATCGATAGCGCCTGCACATAAGAGACATTGTTATAGTACTTCGAAAAGTCTATCGCTTTCAATGCATCTTTGACATCTTGTCTATCAATGTGAAGATACATCGTGGTAGTTTTCCCTTCCACTCTCTTTTGTGTAATTTCTTTGCACTTGCCACAAGAATGACCGAACACAATCATTTGAAAATTAGCCCCTTCCACATAGTCAGGCCTGTTGACTCGTACTTTCTCAAAACATGCAGTTTGAAAAGGCTCGGGTTTGCCGTTGACCATGTGAAACAAAGGGGTTGTTATTCTTTTGTGAGACAACACTTTCTTTTGTTTGGGGGTTATCTTTTTAATAAGCTTGTGATCGGGAACCTTGATGATCTTACGCTTTTTCTTCTTGCGTTGCCAGATCTGAAATACCGTGTTCAGTACATCTTTTTTGGTGGTTTCACCATTCGGAAGATAGAAACAATTTTGGGGCATGTCAATGTCACCAATAAGATGAAAATTCCGATGTAAAGCGTTAAAAGTTGTCCACTTTCTCCAGGACTTTGGCACAAGATAACAGATGTACTCACAGTGTTCAGCCGCATGATTAAAAAATTGTTTTGCCAGCGAACTTGCCCGTCCAAATGGAGGGTTTGTGATGGATACCAAATTCTTGTATGCAGAAAAATCTGTTTTGAGATAATCCCCTGGCTGAACGAGCCAGTGAGCTGGATCGATGTCGTAAGAGATAATGCTACTGGTGGGTATACCAATGCGTTGAAACCCTTCGATAAATTCCCCTGTGCCACCACAAGGTTCCAGCAGAGTTCTGCCTTTTAAATCAATGTGTTTCTGCACCTCTGCCAGACAAAGATCCACTACGTGCTTCTGAGTATAGTACTGCTCTTTGCCCGTTGTTCGGGTATTAGCATAAGACTGTTTGTTCTTATGACCTGCTTTTACATTGTTTGTCATAATAAATCTCCGTCTTGATTAGAATAAACCAGATTCCATTCGTGCATATTATCAGGTCTTAAAGTAACTCCTAAGAGTTCGTCAGTCCCGACATGATTTAAGGTACGTTTGGTGCTGTCCATGTTCTCAACATTATCGAGAAATTCTTTTCTTGATTTTGCAAAAATCTTAACATGATTAGGATAAACAGACACGAGCCAGACTTCTTTCCAAGACTTCTGCTTGGGTCTTATTTGATTAAACCACGCGGTCTCCTCTGCGCCGTCCAAATTAACTGTACAGGTTTTTACCTCAACTTTAATCCATCTTTTCTTGCCAGCTTTTTTGTATCTAATGTCTCCTTCATCATTGATTGATTCGGCATCGAAACCTTGCTGTTTTAGTAAATTAATGATGGTAAGAACTCCAAATTTTCCTTTTCCCTGATTGCTCAGGTATTTGAAAGATTCGTTAACAGAGCCTATCCATAGCTTATTACCTTTTCTTTGTAATTTATCAATTGTTCTAGATGTATTCACATCTCCTGTAAGAATAATCATGTGGTCCTCCAATGTTTATTATTTATAATATAACTGATTATTGCTCAGTTGTCAAGTTTTTTATCCGATTATCATCCATTTTTTGTCAACCGAGCCGAAAGTTGAGAAGCCCCACGTTTCATTGTACTTAGGATACTTCAGCACATAAGGTTTGTTGAGATAGATAATGTCACGTTGAGGATCGATTCCCCAACATCGCAGCCTGGTGACCACTGAATTGGAATCGATGACATCAACTGTGTGAAACCATTTTTTATTTTTGGTTTTCTTCGTTGTGATTTTGATGGGAATGCACCAAGCAACTCCTAATTCTGCATCGTATTCTGACAATGGAGGAACCTTATAGTTCTCGATAATCGCCTTAGATCGCTCAGTTAATACCATGTTAATGGGATAAATACCAGTTAAGGTTTGAGTATTTTGAATTATCTCGGCAGTTGTAAATGAACCCTCTGGTCGATAAGACTCAATGTTTTCATCTAATTTCTTCTTACTCTTTGGTTTGTCCACCACAACAGCAGACCAGAAATGCTTGTCTCCCGTGAACCTTTCATCAATCAAATCATCCATCGCAGAGGCTCTTGTGAGTGCATCTAAGGACTTTTTATTGAGTTTCCGTGCCACCACACCTCCATCAAATAAAAGGTGCTCTACGGACGTAAATGGACGCTTCTCGATGATTTCATCAATTGCCGCAGTACCTAGACCTTTGATAGTCGTGAGCGGGGCTACCAGGGTAGTACCGTGGGAGATCCCCCATTTGCGCCCTGATGTGTTAATGTTTAAAGATTGAATCTTATAGCCCCACGACTTTGCAATGTTTATGGCGGCTTCTTTACGAGACTCTGGTTCTTTGTCCAAGAAAGCACACGCCCACTCGGCGTTGTAATAGGTAGCCAGCCAAGCAGTTTGGTAGGAAATGAGAGAATAAGCTACAGCATGAGATTTGTTGAACCCGTAGCCGGAAAAGTATTCAAACTTCTGCCACATGTCTTCCGCAGCGCGCTTGGTTATACCTTTGTTAATACAACCACGCACGAACTTGGTCATGATCTCTTCTTTCTTTGCTTGCTTGGAAGCATCCAAGCCTTTCTTTGTTAGCAACTTGCGTAGCAAATTGGCATCATCAAGATTAATACCTTCGCCAAGCTGGTGAGCTAGGAGAGCAATCTGCTCTTGGAAAATCAAAAAGCCGCTTGTCTCTTTAGTAATCTCCTCAACCAATGCATTCTCGTATTTAACTGAGAGTGGATCTCGCACTGCATTCACATAAGCCTTATCAACTCCAGCCGATAATGGGCCTGGTCGATAGATCGAAGTGATGGCAGAGAGGTCAATGATTGACTTCGGCTGTGTTCTCTTTGCGAAGCTTTGTGCGCCCTTCTCCGTGAATTGAAAGATACCCATCCACTTACCTGCTTGAAAAATGTTTTTATAAACAGCCTGATCGTGAAGATCAATGACATCAGGATGAAGGTTATTATCGTAATACATTTTTATGTCAGCGAAGGTTGGACTCTCAATGTTGTGATGTCTCTGGAGTATGCGCTCTATCGCTTCTTCCATCATTCGCAATGTTGCAAGACCTAAGATGTCGAACTTAATGAACCCCATTGGCTCAAGTTGTCGGACGTTCTGCCCTTCAGACCATGGCGTTTGTCTCACACCTTTAGAAGCAATGAGCGGCATATACTTATCTAGCTCTTCACCAATTACAACACCGCCGGCGTGACGAGAAGTGGAACGGATTTGTCCCATCAACCCTTCAACGTGCGCCTTGACTTTTGGATGATCCAGGAAAAACTTTTGGAGTGTCTCCGAGAACTCACAGACTTCTTCGAAAGTTGGAGTATAAACTCCAGCACGGATGCCGTGCTTCGCTTTGGCAAGAGGCATCGCCTCGACCATCATTGTGTTAGTTACTTTGTTAACTTCGGTAAACTCGATGTCATAGAACTTTGAAATGTCTTTGATCAAGGAACGTAACTGTAGCGTATTAAAATTCGAGATGGGAACCACAGTGTTGGATCCCCACTCATCTATGAGAATTTCTTTAAGAACCATAGGGTCAGAAACATCGTAGTCAATGTCAGGGTAATCCGTTGCATCGGCTCGTAAGAAACGAGAGAATAGCAAACCGTACTTAATTGGGTCAACTTGTGTGATGCCAAGAGCATAAGCAACAAGAGAACCAGCTGCAGACCCTCGACCAGGTCCTGATAATTGTACTTCATTTGTTTTATCCGTTATTGACTTCATCGTCAAGAAATATTTCGAAAATCCTCGATCGGAAATAACTCCGAGTTCGTGCTTGAGCCTGTCGGCGTAATCCATCCAAGCGGGAGACCCTTGTTCGATAGAGCGCGATGACAGAATTTCAAATAAGCCCTCGAAGGATAGTTGAGATAGGTATTCTGCAGGGTGATGGCCAGCAGGTACGACGAAGCTAGGAAGGCGTACAGTGTTATCAGGAAGAAAAGCTTCAATCCTTTTAAAAGCAATTTCGCAAGTTTCCAACAATGACTGGCGCACCACATCATCATCATAAATAACATCGCAAGAATCCGAGTAACGCTTGTAGTCTTCCCACATTTGCACACCGTTCTTTGGATAAAGTTCGTAACCAATCTCATCTACACCCTCCGGAAGTTCGTCGGACATCCATTCTGGCTTGGCTTTTCCAAGCCACCCTATCTTCTTATATAGTTCTCGATCAGACCATGCGTCCGGGGTTGGATAGTGAGAATCACAAGTTGAAACCAAAGGGATGCCGAACTCTTCGTGCATCTTGATAACGTATTGGTTTAATTCATGTTGTTCCGGAATTGCATTCCACTGCAGTTCTCCGTACCAACGATCACCAAAAATTTCTACCATTTGTTGTGTCATCAGGCGCATGCAGTTCAACACAGCTTCTGAGCCTTCTTCTCGGTTCTCCCAATAGCATCCTGCATAGATGCCCCCTAGACACGCGGAAAGTGCAATGATACCCTCGTTATGCTTCTGTAAGAGATCAAAATCAATCCGCGGCTTCCTGTAAAAATAATCCCCGTTGTATGATTCTGACACCAGCTTAAAGATGTTGTTCAGCCCCTGTTGGTTCATTGCCAAGAGAACGATGTGCCGTTTGCGATTCAACTCAGATTTGGTTGATGCTTTGGATTCCGCTTCATTCTCCACGGTAGTCCCAGATCTGGCATCGTCAATCTTTTTTGACTTGTCTTTATCAACACGGTGTTCTTCAAGCTTAACCTTCCAATCCGTGACCGACTCGATGAAGTATGCTTCTACCCCAAAAATTGGTTTGAAGTCTTTCCCTTCATCCTGCATACGTTTTGCGTGTAATACCTGATAAGCCAGACCATTCATGTTTCCATGATCTGTAAGTGCCAAGGCTGTGCTTCCATTCTGGAAAGCAAAATCCATGTGTTGTTGTGGATGACCAAAGCCATCGAAAGGCGATCCAACGCCAGAGTGGGCATGTAGCCCGACAAAATCTATTTTATTCATGTGTCCTCCATGTGTGTTTATTTAAATTGTCTTTCGCCGAGGACATGCACCGCCGGCGGATTAGTACGATATTCTTTCAGTCCTATTGGCTCGGGAATGATACCAAAAAAACAGTTATTTTTCCCCCCATTAAATGTCGTGTCACGACAGAGAATGTTGCCTTCCTGAGAAAGAACTCCTCTGATAACATTGGTATTGTGATCGTGATCAATACAAACACGTGTGGCTTGATAGCCAAAACGATCACCTTTTGTGTTTGAATATCCATTATAGACTTCGGGGTAATCTGCTGGGTGTTCAATTTTTGAAACATCTACACTACTTAGTAGAACTTGCATTTCCTTGTCCGCCCAAAAATCATGTCCCGTTAAGGCGCACATAAAACCCTGTCTCTTAGCAATTAAATAAATTTCTTTTTTATTTAATCCATGTCTAGTTTTTCCATTTCTTATTGTCATGTTGTCCTCCATGTTGTTTATTATATTTATAATGTAACCTGTTGCAGTAGCTTTGTCAAGTTTTATTCCTTACTTTTCTTCCATTAATTCTAAAATCTCGCAGTACTCAGGCTCCGAAAAAAAGTCAATCCCATCAGTTTGTCCATTGATCTCTCCATTGAAGCCCACTCTTCTCATTTCGACGATCCACTCGGCACCATGGGGCTCTACTTCAATGCCGTACTGTTCGAATACGGCGTGGTGGCACATCTCATGTAGCAGAACCCCCATCAACTGTCGATCGGACAAGCCTTGATTTTGTGCCAGAAGGATGGCATTAAAGCCATGAGGGGTGCATTGAAAACTCCCCAGCATTTCATCTTCTAGATCCTTAGAAAAGACAGGAACTGTTCTGTAAGCAGTGTCCCAATATTTTTGCAATAAAATATTAAAAACATAATTCCAAATGTACATTTATTCCTCCGCTGTACTTTCTTCTTCAATTTTTATAAGAAAAAAACTATATTCCCAATCCACCTCATTTATAAGAGGCCAATACACTTTTACAACATTGACTACACCATGCGATACCATGTGAACTTTTTTTAAATTAATGTCTATAATGATACCCACCTGGCGTCCCTTGTCCTGCGGGTCATGGATCTTCACTAAATCACCAAGCTTAAAGATATTAGCCATCATCCAACTTTTCTATTTCCCCATACCACACATCAATACGCACCCCGTCGCCCAAGACGATTTGACAATTAAAAAAATTAGTTTCTATCGTCTTGTTGTAAATCTCTGTCACCACTCCAATTTCGCCTGACATGCCTCCGATTCCCATCCATTCTACATCATAACGTAAAATCACTAAGTCGCCCACGGCAACATTGGGAACAGGCGGGAACACCTAATGTTGGTTCCTGGTTCTCGTCGGGTACTCACAATAGCCGAGTTCTTCATTCTGGTTCTGCTTCTGCGTGAAGAGGGTAACCTTGTTCACGTGCAAACATTTTGGTACTTGACACCTTAGCTTCAGCGATTTGTTTTGAATACACCCCTGCAATGCCTTTACCTCCTTTGTGAACACGCATCATAATACTGTACGCCTCTTGGGATCCTTTCTTAAATACATCTGTAAGGATTAAAGTTACCAAATGCATCGGTGTGTAGTCATCATTATAAAGAACTACTTTGTATTTCTTTGGGCGATCAATCTTTTGTCTATCTTTGACTAAAATGTCTTTTTGTTTTTTAGTCATACCGGATCTCCTATGGTTGTCCTAATAATTATTGCAGCCACTTTATAAGGGTCGCAGTTACCGGCAGGGCGGCGATCTTCAATATAGCCAACATAATCATTTTGTGCCATAGCATTGGGTACACGAACAGATGCGCCGCGATCCCCAACCCCCCAGCTAAATTTATCAATGCGCTGAGTTTCGTGGTCGCCGGTTAGGCGGTTCTCGTTCCCCTCGCCATAAGCCTCAATGTGACTGTGGTGTTTGGTCGCAAATCGAGACATCAAAGATTCAAGATAAGAAATTCCACCCGTCGTTCTCATTTCCTCAGTGCTGAAATTTGTGTGGCATCCACTGCCATTCCAATCTCCTTCCACAGGCTTAGGTGTAATAGTAATGTCCCAACCATAATCTTCTGCGATTTTGTAGAGGAGATAGCGGCTCATCCACAGATCATCACAGGCTTTTAAGGTATCGTCGTTGAAGCACTGATATTCCCACTGACCTACGGCAACTTCGGCGTTGACGCCGGTGATGTCCATACCATAGTCCAGGCAACTCCACATGTGCTGCATAACCAAATCTCGTCCGACTACCTGATTGCCACCGACGCCACAGTAATAAAGCCCCTGAGGCTTTGGGTATCCGCGCTTGGGAAAGCCAAGGGGTTTAAAATCTTTGGTAATGAAATACTCTTGCTCGAAGCCCCACCAAAATCCTTTAGCTCGATTGTAATAGCGTCCGAGTGTTTCTCTTAAATTGGCACGATGATTAGTTCTGTGAGGTGTTCCATCGGGATTCATCACCTCACACAACACCATCAACCGTTCTGTATGAACGCCATAGAGGCGCACGGGCTTAAGAATACACTCTGATTCATCTCCGGGTGCTTGTCGAGTGCTCGAGCCATCGAAGTTCCATTCTGGAATGTCTTCCAGTTGCATGGGAGCATCTGAAGTCCACTTCATTACTTTAATTTTACTTCTTAAATTTGCGGTACGATATCCATCGAGCCAAACATATTCTAGAACTACTTTATTTTCCATTTTTATCTCCAAGTTTCTTTCTAATATGAGGAGCTATGGGAACAGCCTCCCCGTCGCCGTCAATTCTGACGAAGACCATTTCACATTTGCAAACCGAACGCTGGGTTCCGTTATAAATGCTGTGTCTTCTCGCTTCGAGTTCTATCGTGAGAGAAGTGTTGCCGATTTTAAGGCAGCGTCCATAAATTTTAATAAGCTGACCTGGACGCACAGGTCTTTCAAAAGTTAAAGCCGAAATATGTTTTGTAACCATTCGCCCTGTATCGGCAATTTGACAAGCGAACGCTGCTCCTGCTTCGTCTATCCACGCAAGCATAATGCCTCCGAAAAGATTTCCGTGATAACCTACTTGTCCCCCCATTACATAATGAGTGGAGATTAGTTGCATGGCAGATAAAGAACTCATTCGCTGTTCCGTTTCTTGCGGTAGTCAGCAATAGCTGCTTTGATGGCATCCTCGGCAAGCACAGAGCAGTGAATTTTGTGGGCCGGAAGCTCAAGTTCGCTGGCGATGTCGACATTTCGGATCCCCTGAGCCTCTTCGACGCTCCTGTTCTTCACCATCGTTGTCACAAGGGAGGAAGAGGCGATCGCGGAACCGCAGCCGAAGGTCTTGAACTTGGCGTCCTCAATGATCCCGTCTTCGCTGATCTGCAGTTGAAGCTGCATCACATCTCCGCAGGCCGGGGCGCCGACAATACCTGTACCTACTCGAGGGCGAGTACGATCTAGCGATCCGACGTTTTGGGGATTCTCGAAATGAGCTATAACTTTGTCACTATATTTCATTCTATGTGCCCTGTACCAATTACTTCCCACTCCATGTGGGTTTCGAGGAATGTATTTTGTTCCTCCCAAGGAACAAGTTCTATCTTGTGCCTTGCCATATGTACTGCTACCAACGACCAAG
>Ga0080013_1000131_pt1 | contig 101251 bp, 124 predicted proteins | sample ETNvirenome_6_85_FD_69236 | JGI IMG/M metagenome (GOLD analysis project Ga0080013, IMG submission 69236) | Marine viral communities from the Pacific Ocean - ETNP_6_85 (SPADES assembly) (version 2) | ecosystem: Environmental > Aquatic > Marine > Oceanic | place: Pacific Ocean | collected...
GAGTGTTCTCCACATTTGCAAACGCAATATATTTTCATGTTAGTCTCTTAACGATTCTATTCTGTTTCTATAATCGTCTCCCACCTTATTTATCGTCTTTATTACCTCTTCTCCTAAACCAAAATTAGCAAGCAGTTTTTGAGATTTAACCAACTCCACAAGGATAGAATTTCCTTGTTTATATAAACCGTTAATGAATTCTTCACTCGCTTTTTTCTTTCTCTTTCTTGGTGGGCTGTTGTTGTGCTCTATTACAGCCTCTTCACGAGACATTTTAACTTTATCAAGAGGGATATCTATCATACCTGTTGCCATTAGCCATCCCTCTCTAGGAGTTACATCTCTACCAAACATTCTGCTCAAAATATCATTTCTATTCCCTCCAACAGCCTTTCCTTCTTCAGGGTTCTCTTTTCTATAATACGAATGTTTAGGATGAGCATCACCTAAAAACTGTCTTTCTGTACGGAATCTAGCTAACGCGGCTTCTGGGTTGTCAGAGTTTGCAAGAATGTCTCTCTTTTTATCAATAGCTGATTGTAAAAGATACGGGATAGCGTTTGCAAGATAGTGTCCCTGCCACCCTCTAAGTTTATTAGCCATTGATTTATGCTCGGCGAGATCTAAATTTTTATCAAAATTTAGATATTCCATACTAAATGCATTTCCTCCTGGTTTCTTTTTTGTCGCTGCTTTTTTGAGATCTGTATCTATAAGTCTACTTCTTTTAATAAAATTCTCGTCTGCAAGCATACTGTAAAGAACAGGATCTTCGGTTCCATTAGGAAGTCCAGTTCGGGGTTGCCTAAAACGATTACTTATTTTAGTTCCGATATTAGATTCATCATTACTTTCTGACAATACGCCAGCAGGATACTCTGTTGCAATCATCTCTTTTGCTTTAGCAATGTTTATAAAAGTATTAAAAAACTTGCCTGGATATACTAAACTACCCCAACTTTTAATTTTATTCTCCTTTAAATCTAACAATATCTTACCGTTCTTATTAGAAAGATTCGACATCGGTTTAACTATATCTTCAATTTGATTCGATCCATAAAGCATAAAAATTTGTAAAACATCAGCCATTTTATTTTTTGTAATAACTTTTAATTTATCTTTAGGTGTTTGTTGATCTTTAGGTGTTTGATCCATCGCAACGATATCGTCAGTCATAGAATCTACTGCTGTTTTTCCTAGATTGTCATAAACTCCACTGAAAATATTTCCTTTACCATCCTGCTCTGGATGTTCTGCGTAATCTTCTACTGGTGGTGCAAATGCTTTTAGCATCTCCCATTCTCTATCATTTACCATCTCTCCTACTTCAGGAGTCCTCCTATCAACAACCGCTCCTCTTTCACTTGGTCTATCCTGATCACTATCTAATGTTGCGTTTTGAAAATCATCTCCAGTTTCAGATGTCGCATCATAAGATAATTGATTTTTAGGGACACTATCATGGATTAGATTCCCTATAAGATTACTCATACCGTTAAAAACATATTCTAAAACATCTTTGTTTTGTTGGGCAATAAGAGAAGACATAATCGGAGCTAATCTGACTCTAAGATCCCATTTTTTGGCATTTGCGTCAGCGTATTCTTTACTTATACCTTCTGGTAAATATGTAGGATTTTTTCTAAAAAAGTTAACAAGATAGTCTCCTCCACCAACACAAAGGGTCGAACCATCTTTCGGATCAAATCTTTGAGTCCTACTCAAATTAAGGTTATCCGGCGTATTCATCGATTGCCATACCCAACTATCTATATCTGTATCTGGAACCTGATGCTTTAATTGTTTTTTAAATAGAAAATTTTTAACTGAACTAGTCACCTTTTTAATTAATTCTGAAGTATCAATATTCTCGTCTTTAAAATATGAATCTATAACTTCCTGAGCTTCTGGGGGAGTCCAGGTTATAGGATATTTATCCATATTACCAGTACCTTTCTTTTTTTCACCAATGGTATACAAATCCCCTAATCTTGAATCTAATTGTTCTATCCCTTTAAAACATAAATCTGGATTAACCTCTTTACTACTTCTAATTCTTTCTTCGATATCACTATTTGACAACTTCTTTTTGATTTCTTCTGTCATTCTTGGATCTTCTGGACGTTTAATTTTTATTTTTTCAACTTCTTGTTCAACTTCTTGTTCAACTTCTTGTTCAACTTCTTGTTCAACTTCTTGTGGGGTTCCATACCAATATCCTAGTAACTCATCGATAATGTCTGGAGAAATACCCTTCCCTCCCAATACATTATAAGCAGTTTGAATGAAATATTCTTTTAGTGGATCATTCTTAAAATGTTGAGGAAATGCAGGAAGTTTAGATTCTAATGGGTCAACAGGATCTACTAAATCTAGAAATTTTCTAGCTCTAGCTACAATCATCACAACCTGATCACGACTCAAATTTATTTGAGGTTGAACTTGAGGTTGAACTTGAGGTTCAGCATCAAGACGTTTATCTTCTTCAGTATATCCGCGCGGATCAACAAGATGTTCATCTACTGTAGTATATCCGCTCGGATCTATTCCTTGACCAATGCCTTGTGCTTTTTTATTTCTGCCAGTTATTTTATTTACAATTCTATTAAAAAAAGACATAAATGTGCTCCTAATAAGTACACCATTACTATTCCTATATAATATTTAATTATATAGAAAACATTATATTCCTTTTATATTTCGGAATTATTAGTCTTTTAGGTTATGTTTTTAGAATTGTATCTAGCCTCTATGTCACCAATAATAGGATGTCGAACTATACTTTTTTCCGACAGTTCGTTAAAAGCTATCCCTTTAATACCTTGCAGCCTATTCATAGCGTCTGCCATTCCATTTTCACAACCGAGATCAGACTGTCTAACATCTCCAGTAATAACTATTTTACTATTCTTTCCGAACCTTGTCAAGAATAATCTCATTTGTTCTGGAATAGTATTTTGGAATTCATCGGCTACTATGAATGAATTGTTGAAAGTAATGCCTCTATAATAAGCGAGAGGAATCGTTCTAATAAGTCCTTCGTTAATATAGTTGTTTATTTCTTTCTGTGATATGTACTGTCTTAATATCTCGAATAAAGGCATCATGTAAGGAGCTATTTTATCGTCTGAATCACCTGGAAGAGATCCAAGTTTTTCACCCATAGATTCTTTACATGGTCTTGTAAATATAAGTTGTCCATATCTACCAGATAGAAGTTCTTTTAATCCATAAACAGTAGCAATATGGGTATTGTGCGTTATAACACAATTATCTGTCAAATATAAATGATTTTCATCATCTATTAAAATACATTGAGCCTCTTCTTCTCCTATCTTGCAAATATCTTTAATAACTCTTCTAACCGGATATTTAGACCTATTTACAGCAATTTCTTTTTTTCTGTTTAACCTAAATAATTCTTTACTTTCATTATATTTTATATAGCATCTATATACTAAACGTCCACTTTTCCTCTCTCCTTTGTGCGTAAACCAACTTTCCTTTTCTTTAATAGAACACACCCCACCAAGAGACGAAATTATTTCTTTTATATCATTGGCTAATCTTTCTGACGTAATAGATATTTCAGGCAATCCTTTACTGATATATCCATCGGAATCCATCAATCCTTGTATAATTGACAATCTTATATCTCTAGTGTTATACTTATAATTATCTGGAATAAATTTATCGTGAGATCTTTTACCCATTAAATAATACTCTTTTAATAAAGAAACATAATCATTTTCTTTATTTCGTTTTTTTATTCTTTTGATAGAGTAATCGTATTTATGAGATGGTTGTTTTGATAATTGGTATCCATCTAACAAACACGTTGACAAATTATCAACGATTTCTTCATCTGCTGTCGTTACAATGACCTGTCTTCCTGAAATACAGCCATCACCGAGAAGGATTCCTAAAAGATATGGATCAATTTCAATTTTATTTTTGTTAAATTTAACTTCGTTTGGAGTAAAAATCTTAAATCTGTTTTTCCCTCCTTTTTCGTGCATGTGATTTTTTATCCATAAAGTATCTTTTATTCTAGGTTTTTTAACCCAGTCTTTTTTATTTTTCTTTGATCCCCATCTGTTGTCATATATTTGCCACAAATGCTCAGCACAACTATCAACAAAATCTCCGTCTGCAAAAAACATTCTATATATAGACTTCTCACCTTGAGGAAAAACGCCAATAACATTAGCCGTTTTGCCTTTTGGAGTGCAAACGGTATCTCCAACTTTTATGTCTCCCATTTTTTTAGGACCATCAGTAGTATAGACAGTAGAATATAAAGGCTGGGCTTTCCCAGTTCCGGCCAAGCCATGAATGAAAGTTATTTCATTGCTTTTAATTGATTTTATTACTTCTCTTTGCTCATCTGTCTTCGCTGACAGTGTAATCTTTTTAAATGTCGTCACATTCTCCGTTGCTTCACGCTTACCATTATTTTTTTTTGACATATTACCTTTTATAGAATAAGCAAGCCATATCTCCTTCTTTTTCTATCATGATGTTTCCCAGTACATATCTGAGATGATCAGCAGAATATTTAGATAAAGCCTCATTGATATCTTTCCAATCATCATATTTTATATATGTACATTTCCCACGTATAGCTTGAGATTTGATTCTTAACAGATCAATTTCTTTCTCTCTTTTAATATCATCAATAATACTATCTATGCAGTTTCTCATAAATAAATCTTCCCAACCACCCTGTTTATAAGATTGTTCTAGCTTACGCCTTTCTTTGGATGGTAAACTAGAAAACAGAGTATTTCTCTGGTTGTTTGATAGATATTTGGTGTAAGTCCAAAATTCATTAAAGTCTTGAAATATAGAACACGACGATTTCATTTTAACTCCTATCATATTCTACAATTAGAATAACATCAATTCCTTTAATAAACATTTATCTCAACAGCATGATGAGTCACAAATACTATACATTCAATATTATTTGATTCAATAATTTCTGATATTTTTTCTTCTATTGAAGCTATTTCATTGTCACTGGCAGGAAGTATTTCATTCCCAACTTTAATATGAACGAAATTACCATTGATAGTAAAATTGTTTACTTTTATCTCTTTTGGTTTAATCGCTTTTACAGACTTACTTTTAGGTTTAACTACTTTTTCTTTAACTGCTTTTGCCATAATATTTTCCTTACAATATATTTTTAACGTTAATTGTGCTATCAACTATTTTGACTTCACCATTTGATAATATATACGAATTCTTTTGATCTAATTTACCTTCTAACCATTTGAACAACATTTGTTTTTGGATTACCAGTCCTTTATCATCTAATAGTATCGTAACAAACGTTTTTGGAATTCCCTGGAGCAAAGGATTATTTCCAGATATTAACTCTTTTTTGAGTTTTTCTGAGGGTACAAAATAGATAGAAATATCCTTGTTTAATAACGCTTTTTTAATTTTAGGTAAATTTTCTTTTATTCTTGAATCATTTGGTGAAAACATATTAGTCCTTTTTTTATTTTGAAAATAACTAATTTAGTATCGGAAGAAAAGATTAACTTCAACTTCGTTTCATCGCTACGCTCTTCAACTCGTAAGCCGAAACGTTCATTTCATTCACGTTCCGTCTCATGAGCTTTAAAAAGTATTTTGATTTAACTAACTGCGTAACAACCTCGCTCACAGCGAGAATATATACGCTCCTCTATGGGTCTTAGAAGAACCTGACAAGAAAATATTATGATCAAGCGGTTTTATTGACTATCTAGTTACTCGTATACTTACAGGACGTTCACATCGATAGTTTTAAACCTATCGTGTTGTTGCGCTATAGATGCCATCCGAGAGCTTGGTATACGTTCATCTCGGTAGGACTCTGCAATTTCGGTAGTTTTTTAAACTACGGATTTCTCTAGATAGACTCCTTTCTCTGATTATCACCGTATAGCTTTTTTAAGATTTGAGTTGCTTGTTTTCGAGAAACAGAATTGGGATCGGAGTCTCCATGATCATATCCATAACGAAGCAGAGCCTTTTTCTGTTTGCTCGTAATTGGCTTCTCTGGGATATCTATGGAGTCTGGCCTCATCTCTAAAGGCAAACTGCGAATACCTCTCCAAACTGTTATTCTTCTATTATTGCTCATCAAATACTTTTACGGTACTACGCCATTATTGACTATTTCGTCATATCATAACAATAACTTTAACCACAAACAAGAAAAAATAAAAGGATTTTGAGCTAGAATTAGCAATTAAAACTAGAAGTTCGTACTATTAAAAGGGTTAACTATGACAGCAATAAGAATTTTACAAAGACTATCAGAACTAGTAGATGATGTAACTATTTCCAGCATTGCGAATACAGATGTATTAATTTATAATTCTTCTACAAGCAAATGGGAAAATATAACTCCAAGCGGAGCAACAGGAGTTATAGGATACTGGAATAAAGTCGGCACAACTTTAATCCCAACTACGTCTACAGACTCAATAAGGGTTAATGATATATATGATCAAGACGAAGGTAATCTTTCTATTAATATTGACGAGAGACTACTTCTTAGAGAAGACGGTACTACAACTGTCTGCGATTGGCAAGAATCCCAACTTTTAGATAATGCCAATGGAAGAGTCTCAGTAGATTGGGATGCACGTATATTGGTTAATATAGATTCACAAACTACAGTTAACTACGACAGCACACTATTGATTGATGGTTTAGGTACAACAAGAGTTGACTGGCTAAACGGATATTTGAATGATAACACAGGGAATCTCTCAGTTGACTGGGGGAACAGATTCTTAAAGGCTAGTGATGGATCTGATACTATACTCGATTGGAGTACTGCTGGAACTGCCGCTTTTGGTGATAGCAATATAACAACTACTGGAACTGCTACCGCAACTGGAGGTCTAAGAACTAAAGTCTCTGTTGATAGTATTAACGATCCTCCAACAGACGAAGATTTAGATTCTGCATTTGGAACGCCAGCAGCATTAGGAGAAGGATTCGTCGGAATTCTTGATGATAACTCAGCAGATACAGATGTCTATATTTGCTACACCAGCGATACATCTTGGTTCTATATAAAAGGAACTAAAGCTTCACCAGCCTAATAAGGAGTAAAAATGAGTTTTACCTATAATTATAATGTTGTTCTTGGACTCTCTTTTACAGGGATAACCCTCGTTCAAACAGTTAAAGATCTCGACAACAATACTATCGCTGGTCTAACAGCTACGTTCACCGAAATTGCCGGTGGAGACTATATTTGCAAAATCGTAGGATTAGCTGACGATTTCACCGGATATGTTGTCGTAACAAACTCAGCAGACGGAGGTCATCTAGCCGTTGAAAATATCTACGACAAAGCAACATCTGCTGATCGAGCAGAACCAGGTCAAGGTGCTCCATCTGAATCAGCAACCCTCGCCGAAAAAGTAGACTATCTCTACAAAAGCTGGAGAAATAAAAAGAGACAAGTCAATAACAGTAGCACCAACGCAACTTGGGAACTGTACGATGACGCAGGGACAACCGTAGATCAACAAACAACAATCGATGACGATGATACAGAATTCAATGTCAGCGAAATAACTACAGGCTAATATGGCTTTAGACACAATTAAAAAAAGAGCCTCTGCAATGAACTTCGTACAAAGAGGAAGTGTTCTTCCTTTTGCCGATGGAGAAATCAATGCAGGAGACAACAGACAATTCGATGGTTTCTATAGCGGCGAATTTAGTAGAATCTTAAATGCTCAAAGAGCCGTAACTGTTTGGGATTCAGAGACTTTTGGTTTTGATGGGGAAGACGGAGAATGGGCAAGTGTAATGATAACAGGGACCGTCTATAGAGTCGAAAATGATGATGGAAATTTCCTCTGGGATACAACAGGCCATAAAGCAGATCAAAGAACTTTTGAACAAGGATTAGATGAAAATACAACTGTAGAATTTCAAGGAATATGGCAACCTTTCAATGTCACTTGGTTAGGATATACAGACGGAACTCACATCTTTACAGTAGAACTAGAAGTAGAAGAAGAGTGTCTAAGAGCTAATAAGAAAATGACAGACGAACTTACAACTCCCCTAAATGAAGAAGTTGTAGAAAAAAATGAGAATCCTACGACATGGGAAGATTTCAATTATATACACAGAAGATGGAGATTCATTAAAATGTTAGGGGTAAAAGGCAAACAAACAATAATTTGCCAAGAAGACATTTCAGACGAACCTAGATTAGAAGACTATTCTATTTAATTCTATCAAATGTGTTAATGTTTATGCTATAATAGCATCGAGGTAAAAAAATGCATAAGTTAATACTACCCGTTTTCATTCTCGTTTTTATTTTATCGGGATGCAATATGCAATTCCCAATGATTGTCTCGGCAGATCATTTGTCCGTCATTCAAAATACTAGAGGTCATGTCCCCGATACAAACGGAGTTTTGCATGTAAAAGTAATAGGTTGTCGTTACTACTATTTATGGACTAAACCTCCCAAAACAACGACTCAACCAACGACTCAACCAACGACCAAACCGACAACTCAACCGACAACTCAACCACGAATTATTGTTCCGATTAGTAAAATAATTGGGTTATCACCAATGCCTCTAACCCCTTTTACCGAAGAACCAATTTTCGATTTTTTCGCTAAAGGAGAAGGGATTAAAGAAGCAACCAAAAAACTAATGAAAAGACCTGTATCATCTACAGGAAGCTGTTTCATCGTTGCTAAACAATATGGATACTATTATGCCATTACAGCTAGACATGTAATTCTCGTCCCAGAAGCAAAAGTATTTGTAGATGGACAACAAGGCGAAATTGTATCTATTACAAGTATGGCTGATGTCGCTCTTTTAAAATTTAAATCTAACAAGACATATCCTATTTATAAATCTACGACAAACGCAAAAGTTTTGGATAATGCTTGGCTCGTAGGATATCCAGGAGATGTGATTGGGACTGTCAGAAAATTCACTGTCAAAGGTAGCGTTTGTAATGTCTCAAAAACAGAGATATGGTTCGCCGGTGGAGGGGCTAGAGGTATGTCAGGTGGACCAATGCTCAACGATAAAGATGAAGTTATAGGAGTTATCTCAAGATTCCTCCTTTCCCTTAAACCCTGCGATAACTTCATCAACAGCGTTCCGTCTCGCTACTTTAAATATGAAGTCGAAAAAATATTACTAAAAGAAAAAATCAAAGATCTTACAAATAAAATAAATACAACTAAAAAGAAAAAATCTTAAATTATTCCTTTTTCCCAATCAATCCAAGGCACAATTCAGCAGAAGGACACCAATCTGCACATTTGGGAACCGTTTTTTGACAAACGAATTTACCACATTTACATTTTCTTCTCTGCTCATCACTAAATAACTCAACCTCTTTCCCACAAGAACATGTTATTACTGTAGAATCTAATAAACGATTTGACGAATTGCCAGGGCATCTATTCATATTTATATATACCTAATTTGTACTTCTTTTCCTTTGTTGTTTAATTCACCCGATTTATTTTAGATCAACAAGAGTAAATGGATTTTCACCCGATTCTATAGCATCAATATTGTCGTTTTTGGTTTTTCCCATTGGATCTAAAGCCGCAAAATTACCCTCAACAGTAGCATTCAATATTTTCCCGATTTCTTCTTTCTTCCCCTCTATAGCAGACTGCAATATAAGCATGAGAGCCATCCTTTTCGAAGCAACAGCTATAGAGTTCTTGTCCTCAGATATGTTCTTGATATTAATCGCTATCCATTCGTCTTGAATATGGTTAGAACATTTGAAAAAGAATCCAACAAAAAATCTAGAGAAAATATTGTCGTCTTTACATGAAATACCTACAGTATGCGAATATAGAGCTTTCTCTAAAACCTTGTAGTGGAATTCATTTATAGTTTTGCAAATTGTTGTGATCATTTTATATAGAAATAGCAGTTCTTATGTCAAGAATAGCCTTTCTATATTTTTCGACAATTTCATCTAATTCTATCCATTTAGCTATATAAGGCTTATCCTCTTTGGTAAATACAATGTGTTTTGATTCGTCAGCAAATAATACTACCCAAGCAGTACTATCCATCTCACAGCTAGAAGATAGGACTTCAAATTCATAAACAATTTCCTTGACAGTCTTTCCATCGATAACCTCACCCTTTTTGAATTTGTCCATATTTACAGATACACAAATAAAATAAAAAATCCTCTATCTGTAATATTCTTTTAGATATTCAGCTTTTGTTTTGCCATAAGCCAACTTAAAGTCTTCATTAGTCATGGCATTTATCTTTGCGGCTCTCCATTTAGCATACCAATAATTTCTAATAGGACAGATTTTTAGCGTTGAATAGAATTGTTTTTTGAAGTTCCATCCCAAAAAGAAATCTTCTTTTGCCCACCACTCATTGTTATATCCAAACCTTTTTGTTTTGAATAAATAATGGACTAAGAGTTTCCAATGAGTTGACCAAAAAATGAAACGTTTATTCATGATTCGATTATAGCATATATTATTTCACAATGCGGCAAAAAAAAAATTGTTAGAGGATTCATAGGTTGAATGCCGAATATAAAGTAAAGGAGATATCATGAATAAAACAGGTAAAGGTTGGTTCAAAAACAAACTGGATGACAACGCCATACTTTCTATTATACAAGAGCATAAAGAAGGTAGAAGTGCAAACTTTTTAGCAAAAAAATGGAATTGTTGTTCAAACTCTATTAGAGGATATCTTAAAAAGGCAGGAGTTTACGCTCCCCAAAAACAAAGTATTCCAAACAGATATCATATTAATAGATCTTTTTTCCATACAATAGATACAGAAAAGAAAGCGTATTGGTTAGGATTTCTGGCTGCCGATGGTTGCGTACAGTTAACTAAGAAAGGAAGTATGTTATGTTTAAGTCTTAAATGGGGTGATCGTGAACATGTCTCTCTATTTCTTTCTCATATGGAAGCGTCTCATACTGTTAAGAAAACATCATCTTTGGGAGATAGTGGTATAAGGCATTTTAAGGCAACTGCCAGTATATGGTGTAAAGAAATGGTTAATGATCTTATTTCTCATGGTATCGTCCCTAGAAAAACTTTTAAACTAACATTTCCTCATGATGTTGATAAGAATTTGATAAAACACTATATTCGTGGTTATTTTGATGGAGATGGAAGCTGGATGATAGAAAAATGTAAATATCCACGTTTTTCATTTGTAGGAAATAAACCTTTTATAGAAGATTTACAATTAATATTATGTTCAAAATGCGATATAAAAAAAACTAAACTAAAAAATGCATCCAAAAAACGTGAAAATACTGAAACAAAAACATTAAGCGTAACCGGAACAAAACAGTGTAAAAGATTTTATGATTTCATATATAATGATTGCTCTGTATACATGAAAAGAAAAAGAGAACGAGTTTCATCTATTCTGGAACCTCTGAGTCGTTTGTAGATTTGATACTAACGTATTGAGACCAGTACCAAATAGACTCACACAAATACTCTGCCGTATATTTTCTATAGGTTCCTCCGGGTTTGCACAGCATGTTGCGTGAGCACGCCAGAGGCTTCATAGGCTCATCTTCTATAGAACTAGCAATAAGACATACTATTTCCCAATCAGCGTCACAGGAGCGATCTCCGTCGTTTTTAGACAGTTCGTGAGCCGCGTATAAGACGACTTTAGCGAACTTACAAGGAGTAGGCTTGCCAGTAGCCTCGACTTTAGCAAAATAATGCTCTTTCGGTTGTCTACGAGTCTTTTTAACGCTCAATTCTTCTACATCGTCTATATGAATTGTGGTACTGATAAATTTCTCTGGATCTACAGGGACAATACATACATCATCTACGCTGTTTGCTCCATCGCCTTTGAATCTCTTATCCCAATTTGCTCTGATAAGATCTTTCAATTCGGAGTCTGATCCATCAAAGTATGAAAAGCCCATACCTTTCTGGTGACGGTGTTTAGCGAACTTGCTCCAACCAATACTTGTTTTTTCTTTACTCATATTTTTATTATAGCATAAATTCGAGCACAATCAAGAATTAAATAAAAAAAACCCTGTTAGCCGAAGCTAACAAGGTTTTTCCCTCCGACACAACGCTATTTATTTTTTTGTTCTACGTCTTTTATCTGGCATTCTTTTTCCAAAAGATTCTTTCATAGCTTTTCTTTCAGCTTCGTCAAGTTTGCCATCTCCATTTTTATCGAACTTTTTCATGAATTCGGATCTCTTCTTTGCATATTCAGCTTTTTTTGCTTCCATCTTTTTCTTTCCATCTGCAAGTTGCTTTCTCTGAGCATCAGTCAAGACTTCTTCCATAATCTTTTTCTTTGCGTCTTCCATGATCTTTTTGATCTTTGCTTTTTGTTCGTCAGTCAGTTTAAGACCGAAATGCGAACGAGAATGTGTTGATCCTCTATGTTTCGAAACAGTCTTAGAAACAGTTGGTTTGCCTTTACCACAAGATTTCTTCTCTTCGGCTTGAACAGTTCCTGCGAATAACATTATAAGACTTAAAAATGCGACGATTAAAATACTTTTCATTTCGATTCTCCTGTAGGGGTTCAGTGGTTTTATTTATCAGTAATGATTTCTGTGATTTTTACTTTAGGGGTTGCTACAATTTTTACTATATCTTTTACTTTTACTATATTGCAAACTATTTTGTTATTTTTCACACATACTGGGACTAAAATATATTCAGGGTATTTCCTTAACATCTCAGTAGACCAATCCGTCAATTCTTTATCTGTCAACTCTCTATCTGTAAGCTTGTTGAATTTGAGGACAATAGGTTTTTCAGCCTCAACAATTAAAGAGTGAGATATTTCAATTATCTCCCACATATCTTCAGCTAAATCAAGAGTAAAATCATTCCATCCCAAAAGTCTAATATTTATTACTTTATCCATCATATCGGCTTATGTACCTGTAATGGAGACATAATATGGATGATTCCAAAACTGTCTATTCCTACACTATGACCTTTGGGCAATGACTGTCTAATCGTTTCTTCAGCAGCCCATCTATCACCTTGTTTTTCTGCTAAAATATCAGCAGCTTCCAGCATCTCTGAATATGTGGTACTTCCTATTAATTCTTGATTCGGTATGTACATGTTAATCTCCTTTATTTATTAAGATAATAATTATGAAACACTGTAAAAAACAAATTATAAATTGTCTATCACATTTTTGGCATATTCTAGGGTTACTCTGAACCATTCTGACTTCGGCAATACCATTTTGTCATAGAGCATAGCATGAACTTTGGACTCCATGGCTTCTCTGTCTTCAAAATATTTGGTGTGTCTTATTTCAAAACATTGATTTGGATCATAGCGTTGATAGCTGTTTACTCTTTTTTCATAATCCAAGGCACAGCCTATTGATACCATATTTGGGAAAGCAGGATTTGTTATAGCGTAGACAAATCCTTCTTTAATTCCCGTTTGACTGTTGTTTAGTTTTGCGAGTTCTATTTGATGCCTTTTTCGAACTTCGTTTAGAATAGGATCATTCACAGATTTTTTCTTAATTCTTATAGTTGCTGGAACGCCCAAAGCTTCTTTAAATGCAGCAATCTCTTTTGATCGACGCTCTTCAGCAGGCAGCTTTCTCCATTCTTGACGAGTCATGCCCTCTTGTTTTGCTAAAGTATCTTTGATTGATTCTTTTAGTCGGTGACAAGTTCTACAAACGGAATGTTTCCCATCAGAAGAGTGTTTTGCTGCATTGAATTCAGATCGAGGCTTATTTGTCTTGCACTGGGTGCATGTTTTTGTATCCTTAATTATTTTCTTTAACATTTATTCTCCTTATCTGTTACATCTATTATATAGTTACCTTTCGTTATACCATTTTTTGATACAACATATATTGATAATTAATACGACTACTGTATTTATTATCATCGGATAAGCTCCAACTCCTAAAATTAAAAAATAACAAATCCATGGTATCTGTATTATCGACATAATGATAGGAGACCACCATATCTTTCGCAATTGACAAAAAATCAATATGCAAGTAACAACGTTTAATACAACGCCAAAAAGAATTACCATTAATCTTTAGCCTTCTTTGCGAAACTTTTTAAAGGTTTATGCTCGACTTCTTTTCCGCTCTCAAGCAAAATCTTTTGAGCCTCTTCTTTAGTAATCTTTTTACATTCGCCTAAATGACGAGGTTCAAGTTGTCCTCCGCTCAAAGATATGCCATCACCTTTACGCCAAACAGTACCAGTCAGAGTCTTATAACTATGAGCCAAAGCTAAACCTTCATGACTTTTACCAACTTCAGGAGGATCTTTGAGAGTATCTAAATAAGGATCATCCTCTATCTCCAACAAGATCTCGTCAACAAAAGTCCTTTTTATCTCTCTCAAATAATAACTCATTATAAACCTTTTAGATATTCTACAAGATCATCAAAACTATCAAACATTTTGACAGAAGGATGCCAATGAAATATATTTTCTCTAGGTCCAACAACATAGACTGGCTTACATAAAGCAATCGCCATCCCAGTTTCAACGTGTCTGCCGCCTTTAGTTTTCTCTAGGTCCGGCGATGCTCTCAAAATTAAAGCATCTGCTTTTCTAACATCATTCTCGTCTAAAACAGCATTCATTGCTCTACTCGGAGCATCATATGGTGGACCTTTTCCAAAGTCTTCCTCATCAAGCCAACCAGCTATTACTTTAAAGCCTTCAGCCTCTAAGATACTTCTCCATTCTCTTGCTACTGCTTGAGATTTGGATGCTATATAAAAATTCATTCTATCTCCGGTTTCTCTGTAATAATTTTAGTTGCTTCCTCTATTCCATCAATTAAATCCTGTCTTTCAGCTAAAATCTCTATTCTGGAGTACTCACTAGCATGCTCCATATCTTCTTTTAACTGTTTGTTTTTTTTATGAGCAAGAATAATGAATTCGTTTACAGCCTTATTTCTATTTCTGAGCGTTTTTTCTATAGTCTTAATCGCTTCTTCAGAAGTTTTCTTAACCTGAAGCTCTAACTCTTCAATTAATTTATCAACGTAACCCATCATTTTCTCCAATCTTTTAAAGTAATTCCGTTTCATATTATACTTTATTTCTGTGACACTATCTATGTTTATTAAATTGAGAACACATGCATCCATACCAACACCATGAATAATAGTAATTATGAAGATCATGAGTCTGACATGAAGCTATACTTGTAAAAGCACTACAATAAGGATAATCTTTAGAAGACTCGCTAAATTTACCTTCTGTACAATAATGCAATCGTCGTCTAATCAGTTTCATATTGTTTATGCCTGTATTCTATCGTCTTCTCTGACATCCCAGCCCTTCTAAACTCTCCCAGTCTCATGAAATGACGAGCTACTCCTCCACTAATCCCATCACTTTTTACGATCATAAAACCTATAAATAATTTCTTTGGAATATCACAATGATAAATTTTCAAATTTTTAACAGTTGCTGCTGCATCAAAAATTTCCTCAAATGATTCAAGATTTGGATGTAAAGTATCTTTCGCAAAGTTGTATTCAGATACAAGTTTATCGTTGTCATCGTAGTAATTTAAGTTTTCATGAAAAAATTCTTTTATATTCATATTATTCTCCTATCATTTATTGTCGGAATTTACTTCTATTTATATGTTCATTCCAACATAAACATTTAAATGATGGAAAAAATACATGAGCAGTTGCATGCGTAACATGTCCTTCTGCAATATGATCAAGCAGGTCTCCTGTTATTATCGTCTTTGTCATGTGAAAGTCTCTATATTGGACTAGCGAATAGCCTCGCTTATACTCGTCTCTGGTACGACTCGTTTCTAGCCAGTTAATCGAACTGCGTTGTAATATATTCATAATTAGAACCTGTTTTTATCTGCATGCCCACTCCAACATAAACATTTTGATGATGGAAGGAACGTATGAGCATTCACATTATCATTTATTACTATTGTTGCATGAAAGTCGTTTTGTTGGATGAGCGAGTAGCTGGAGTTTATCCTAATTTTAGAGCGACTTGTTCGTAGCCAGTGGACCGAACTGCGTTGTAATATATTCATAATTATTTATTAAGTTTTGGACTAATATAGGTTTCTTCCTCATTTAACATAGAAGGAAGATCAGCGACATGAATAGGCTCCAAAGAATCATCTATTTCTCTAATAACATCATTAAATAAATCCATTTCATCTGCAATCCTTTGCGCCAACAAAACAGATAGCTGTTTTCTAATGTGATTAACGTCTCCATCAACAAATGTGCAAGCGTTATAGCCTCTAAGGTCTTCTGGAATTCCATCTTCTGGGACTGAAGCTCTTATAGGAACATGTTTTTCTATTGTTCTGTCTTCTAGTTCTACTGTTAGGTTTGGTGATCCTGTTATTTCGGCTGCTCGTCTGTCAAATTTAGGCATTTTATTTTCTCCATTTCAAATATTCTTGGTAATCTATCTTATACAAAAACATAGGCAACGTATGAGGACGAATCATCGCAATGAAATCATCATTCGACTCATGCTCAATAACGATACGATACTTCATAGTAACTCCATCTTTACGGAGTCCCTGTTCTCTTATTCTGCATTTTATATTATAACTATCAAAGAACCACTTTTTAATATTTTCGCAAGATTCTAATGAGAAAGAATCAGTGCAAAAAATATGGCATTCTGTAGTTCTTCTTTTTTTTGTTTTAAGTGTACGATGATACCAATCCGTTTTTCCATCATCCATGAACCAAACCGCAATAGACAAGGGAGTCAAATTTTTTAATATCTCCATTGAGATTTCTTTTTCTCCTCCCCCATAAAATTGTTCAATTACTTCTTCGAGATCGCTATTAGCGTGAGTATAACATCTGCAATTCTCCCCTTTATATCCAGTTCTGCTATCTATATACTCAGTAAATTTCAATGAGTTTTTGCTAATAATTCCATCCATTTCTGTGTATTTCCAAACTAAATAAAACTTCTGTTTTCTTCCCTGTCCGAACCCTACTGCATTAGAGCTTACTTTTTTCGCATCGCCCATTAAAGATCCATATATGATCTCTTTCTGCCTTTGAGTAATTGGGACTTCTGTTGCTTTTCTCTTCTGATATGTAGCCCCTTTTCTTTTGATATCATACAATTGTCTTAAGAACGTCAAGTCTCCCCTTGATACCTTGTATTTCTTTGAAATCTCGTCAAGGCTCCTGCCTTCTTCGTATTCTCTGATGAAGTCTTCTTTGTTAAGTGTTATCTTTCCTTGACTTAGGTTGCTAAAGAATTGTGAGATATGTTTAGACACACCAGTTTTAGCTATTTGATTTAAGCTTTGACCAGATACTACGAGATCGCGGAACTCTCGTAATGTTATATGTTTCTTTTCTCTGTTAGCACTTCCGTTTTTAAGCTCTACGTCTAGGTATTGCTTTACTTGTTCCCAATTATATTTAACTTTAGACATTCTGTTTCTCCTATATAAGGTTCTTTCTTACCTGTTATATCGGTAAAAGAGAGGAGAAACTTTAATAAATTCTGAAATAGTATACTTCGGTATGAATCCGAAGAGTCGTAAGTCCTTTACTATACTCCGTTTGAAAACAAGTAACGAAACCACCTACTACGACCACCTGGCAGGGTGTATTCGGGCGTGCTAATAATCATAGTTCTTGGGTATGGACCAAGTTTCTTATTATCAGCCGTTTTTTGCCAATCAGCCTCATAATTCTTTTTAAGTGTTTCGAAGTTAGAGAAGGCACTTTTTGCTCCATCTGCTCCTCCGAATACTTGTTGAGGTTCTTGGAATTGTAGGCACATCATTAATTTTCTGATTGCATCGGCAGCAGCTTTTTTAATGACTGATGGCAAGAATCTATCAGGGACAACAGTATTCCCATAGAAATCATATGCAGTATGAGGAGGATATGCATTAAAGTCTCCAAGAGCGTTTTCTAGGAATCTGGTAAGCTCTTCATCTGAAAACCATCTGAAGTTGTAATCTGCATGAACCATATCATATTGAGTTAAAGTACTATCGAATATAACTTCTCCATTGAAGTAGTTTATTTCTATACCGCTTGTGATAAGGTTGTTGTTTCTATATACTTTTACGCCAGTCGCTTGATTCCATCTTGGGAACGTAAAACGATATGTAGACATATCGAAGGTTGGTTTAGCTTGTTCAAAGTATGCAGGGATATGTTGAGCACATGATATATAGTAGCTTAATGCTTCTCTTGTTGCTATCATATTTGGGTTGTAAGTGGAGGATGCAAGATCTACATCTTCTGCTACAATTGTTGATTGGTATTCGAAATAGGTTTCATCGTCTATTTCGTATTCCCATGTAACGCTATATTCTGCGTTTGCTTGATCATCATCTATATCCCATTCATAGACGTAGAAACCGTCTGTAGGCTTATCTGGGTCTCCGCTGCTTATCGTGCTTCCGCTTTCGTCTGTTACGGTTACATCTACATTTGCGGCGTTTTGTGGGATTCCATCTATGGTTGTTATTTTTAAGAAGAAGAAAGCTGTGGAGCCTGGTTTATAGGTTCCTTTTTGATCTGCTACTGCTCTAATTTGTTCGTCTGCCATGAATTATCTCCTTTAGGATAGTAGAGCATCTTTCAATGCATCTACGCTCATGATTGTATTGTTTGTTATTGACGCTTGGACTTCAGATGTTTTAATATCTGGATTTTCTGATTCTTCTGGATTAATTCCTACGAAGGCTAGTATTGTCCCTGACACTCCTGATTCATAGAATTTTACTCCACCTCTGAAGTCATCTGCAAAGCTTGCATATGTCCAGAGATAGTTTCCTGCTCCTATTTCGCTAAAGCCTAGAGTAATAGCGGTTCCTGAGTTTACTCCTGCTGACGTTACTAGTTGTGCTACTAGGGTTAATCCTGTTTTGCTTGTTCCTAACGCTAAATTTATATTCTGTGTATAAGCCATAATTTCCTTTAATATATTGTAGATCCGTAGATTGTGCTTCCATAAATAGTGGTTTGATTTGGAGCATTTGTTCCTAATACCACCGTTTTGCTAATATCTCCTGTGCTTGGATCTAAGTCTGAAACATCTGCCACATATCCTGATGCTGATACAATTAGTTCATAATCATTCCAGTCAGCGAATACCCCTAAACTTGTTTCTTCTTTCTCGATTAGAATGCAATCATCTCCGTACAAATCTTTAGCTTCGCCACTAGCATTTGTTTCAATCATAAAATAATCCCTATTGGACTTCTCTCTTAGATAACAAACTGCGTTCTCGATAGGTTGGCTATCTGCGTCTTGGACTGTTAAGTTTAGCATCCTTGCATGTAAATGAGTTCCACCTGTTCCAGATTCCCAAACCTTATCAGCATTTGTGATGTTTGTAAAAGTTGAGTTGTAATGAATTGCTATTCCTCCATCATCAACTCTAACACCACGATAAGCGTTTTGGAACGTGCAATTTTTGAAGAATACAACAGAGCCTCTTCCTACTTCATAGAAAGCATAGTTACTCCCTGTGTCATCGTAATTATTATCATAAACACAAGTATCAAAAGTTATTTTAGGTTGTCCTTTTGCTATTGACCAAGGGTCTGTTTTAGAAGTAATGTATCTACCACCTTGCTCTTTTCCACCACCGTAAATTCTAGGGTAAGACTTTGCTATATCCTTCCAAGTACAGTTCGACATTTTAAATGTGCAGTTGGAAGTCAGCCAATAAAGATGATTTTCAAATGTAACATTGTCTACCGTAACATTTGGGAAGAACGTACCTGTATTCCAAAGCATCGCATAACCACTTTCAGTAGCACCAGTACATTCTACTTTACCATTAGTGAAAGATAAAGCGGCGGGACGAGTTGAACTGTTTGGACCTGTGACTGCTATTCCATAACCACTAGTATAACTTATATCAGATTGAAATTTGAAATAATCCCAACTACTACCGTGACCCCTTGTGTAAAAATATATAGACCTGTAGTGCCTCATAATTACCTCGTGTCCACTAGACCCCTGGACATTAAAGCTTCCATAAACGAAAAGATAGGGTCTGCTAGTTCCAGCCGGATCCCAATCTACAATGCAATCATCTCCAGTAACGTTAAAAGTTCCCCCATCCTGCACATCCAAATGAGTATAGGTACTTGAGGTAACTATAGATTCCCACCTTAATTCGTCACCTGCGTTTGATTGATTTACCACTACATTGTTTGATATTTCAAATTCAGTATAATTTCCACCGTTTAATTTGAACTCATAAACATAAGGGTCACTTCCAGTTCGGCTCATGTAAGTTTCAGCATCTCCTGCTAAAGTGTATAAATCAGCATAGAGTTGAGCAAGTGTTCCAGTCCCAGCTGTCAATTTGACCTTTGTCGATGTTACTGATATTGTAAAAGTTGGCATTAGATTTCATTCTCCAATTCTTGTAAGACATCTCTTTTCATTTCTAGCTCTATCCTTACAATATCTGGGATGCCTTCTTTATCAAGAGATTCAAGCATAGCGGTAGCTTCTTCTCTATCTTTTTTGATTTTATTTTTTATATTATCTAATTTTTCTTTGTCTGTTTTTTCTATTTTAGCCATTATTTAATATACTCCTGTCTTGACCCCATCGTATTTTTCTGGTAGTGTATGTCAAACCCTAGTAATGCTGGAGCTTGCGTTGTTGTTCCACTCCATGTATCGTCAGCACAATCAACAAATAGCTCATCAAGCGTGCCAGTCCCAGTCGCAATGCTAAGTGTCGTCGTTGTTTTAGTTCCAAACGTAAATGCCATTTAATCTTCCTCGCTTTTCTTTTTGATTTTCCTCATTATATCTAGTTGTATCTCTGTTATATCTAATATGGTCATCTATTAGATTATCGGCATCAACAGCATCATCAACGGCAGTTAATCCCTCAAGTTCTATTATCTCATCATCAAGATACTTTTTTACTTTGTCTAACCTACCTGCTTTTTCTTTGTCTGTTTTATTATCTGCCATAACCTATTTACCTCATGCATAGACAGGAATATATCTCACCACTCCTGCAATTTCTATTTGTATCCAGTCAACAGGTGCATCAGTTGTTGGGTCGTCGCTTCCAGTACCCATCGTCCATTGATAATTCTCAACTACATTAAGATTTATTTGGTCATCGCTTGCATCTACTTGGAAAGCATTAGCTTTACTTGTTGTTTTTGCTACAAAGTCATCAGTTACTGCCCCATCGCCATCATTATTGACAACCAATCCGCTTGCTATTATAGACTGTCCAGCGGTAGCAGATGTAGAATTTAATGTACCAGAAGTAGTTATATTGCTATTAATAAAATCAGCAGCACCAGCGGTACTCCAATCAAGAACAACATCTGCACCATCAGAGGCAACGAGTTGTCTATCTTCCCAATCGACAGATGTTATAGCTCCTGCTCCTGTCGTAAGTTCTCTGTCACTATATTTAACTGATATTGATTCACCACTGTCTTGTAGATATCTGCTGTCAATATTTATAGATGTATTCGTACTTGTATCATATATCAAATCTATTTTGAGATCATCTCCAGCAGTTGCTGGAGTTAATATTACTCCGGTTCTGCTCCAATATCCTATAACTCCACTTGTAGGAGCGGTTGTTGTTAATTGTTTTGAGCCATCTGTAAAAACGCCAGAGTTTATAGCAAAATTTGTGTCGATTATACCATTCCCAGTAATAGTCCCAGTTGTTGTTATATTAGTGTTGTCAAAAGCGGCGGTTCCAGCAGTTGTCCAATTGAGGATAACATCTGTTCCGTCATTAGCAATTAATTTTCTTTCATTCCAATTAAGGCTTAACGTTCCGATAAGATCATATAGATATCGGATATTCCAGCCTAGTGACGTGCCTCCAGCACTATCATACATTAAAGAACTATTCCAATCTATTGATTTGTCTGTTCCAGTTGAGTAATATAGTCCTCTACCTACCGGATCGATAGAATAAATATCTAAATTATCGACTAACCCAGCAGCAAAGTATCCTGTTCCTGTAGTCGTAAAGTCGAAGGCTCCAAGATCTAGATTTGCTGTAGCTCCTGTATATGGGACAAACCCGATAGAGGCAAAAGCTGTATTGTTCCATTTGCTTGTTACTGAATCATATTGAAGGATATCATTATCTGCTAATCCTGCAAGAGTTACGTCAGCAAGTTCGGCAAGTTGGTCTATTACTCTGATTGCGCTTGGCATATTTCACCTATAAAAAACAATAAATACTCAATATATAATTCGACCAATAAGTACAATTATCCTTTAGAATATTTTTTAAAGGATTTTCATTTTAATACCGATAATATATTATAGAGATTGAGAAAAATCTACAACGCTATGTTAAAAGCTTATAAATATAGAATATATCCCAAGATTAATCAAAAAGTTTTATTTAATAAACATTTTGGTTGCACTAGATTTATATACAATTGGGCGTTAGAGTCAAAAACGAAATATTATCATAAGAATAAAAAAGGAATATCCTGTTTTGAACTAATAAACCAATTAGTACAACTAAAAAAAGAAAAAGAAACAAGTTGGCTTTCTGAAGTTTACTCTCAGTCACTGCAACAATCTATTATTAATTTAGATAAAGCTTTCACTAGCTTTTTTAATAAGAACACACAATTTCCTAAATTCAAATCCAAGCACAATAATCAGTCTTTTCAATACCCTCAAAATGTTAAAGTCGATTTTAACAACTCAACAGTTAAGTTGCCTAAAATAGGTGAAGTAAAAGCTGTTTTTTCAAGAAAATTTAAGGGTAAAATTAAGACTTGTACTATTTCAAAAACTAGAACGAATAAATATTTTATTTCGATTCTTGTTGAAACGAAAGACAAGCCTAAGAAAAAATTTAAAGTGGTTAAATCCAAAGCGGTAGGAGTTGATTTAGGAATTAAAGATTTTCTCATTACTTCTAATGGCGAAAAAGTAGATAGTCCCAAATATTTAAGAAGTTCTGAAAAAAGATTAAAAGTGCTTCAGAGAAGAGCAAGTAAGAAGAAAAAAGGATCTAATAATAGGAAAAAAGCGAATTTGAGTGTTGCCAAGAAACACGAGAAAATTAGAAATAGAAGAGAAGATTTTTTACATAAAATATCAACTAGACTTATACGTGAGAACAAAACAATATGTTTAGAAGACTTGAATGTTGCTGGGATGATTAAAAATCACAAATTGGCAAAAAGTATTGCTGACGCTAGTTGGAGTAAGTTCGTTAACATGTTAACCTATAAAGCTGAGTGGTATGGAGTTAATTTATTGTTTATTGGTAGATTTGATCCAAGTAGTAAGATGTGTAGTAAGTGTGGCAGTATTAATGAAGATCTTACATTAAAAGATAGAAAATGGAAATGTAAGGAATGTAATATTATTCACGACAGGGATATTAATGCTGCGATGAACATAAAGAATTTTGCTTTTAACAAGCAAAACACGAATTCAGGGTCGGGCAGACCCGGTGATCTTCTGGAGATGTTAGTGCGTAAACCTAAATCTATGAAAGAAGAATCTGTATAAGTTTACAGAATGTCAACCTTTAGAAAGGTCAATTAATTGATTGCGAACAAAATTGGGTGTATATTTAGATTTTTTATTCTTGTTCTTTTGGATTAGAATTAAAGCTAAACCCGCTGCAATGCTCAAAGATGTTGTTTTCTCATCAGCAATAATATATTTATTATTCAAATATGTCGTATAATTATTATTTGTTGCTATGACTAGTTTATTGTTTTTATTTTTTATAGAAGTGGTTTCATCTTGTTCTGAGTCTATTACAGTGATGTGTGGATTGTCTTCCCATTCTTTTGAGACATTAGATCTATGAACAAGTACACAAAGATTCATCATATATGCTTTTCTTAGAACTTGTTCTATGTGTGATGATTTTTTTTTAGGTAGAGCCGTTAATATAGCAACATCTACTTTTTGGATTATTGACCATAATATTGAGCTTCCTATCGCACTAACTGAGCTATGTTTTTTCTCATTTACAGCTTTGACATAGAACGCTTTAGATTTTGGGACTAATCCTTTTATCCCTTTTGGGTTATCGGATGACAGTATTCCGGCGTACATTGTTGCTATACCAAGATCATCTTCTACTACGTTTGTTTGTTCTATAAAAACTTCTGTTCCTGATGGTTCTATTAGATCTTTATGTGATGGTAACCCGCTACTAATCAAAGAGAACGATGTTCTATATCCTGTACATTTTCCTTCTATGCCAAAGGGTAGTGCCGAGTAGGATGTTGGCTGTTTGATTCTTGAGACTTTTTTTTGGGGCTTTATATATTCTATTTTTATATGATTCAATAGGATATTCCTTTCAGTGAAGACGAATTGTCATTTTTCCATATTAACGTTTTATTATGAAAAATCCAATCTATTTTTTTAACAGATTTATTAACAATTTTGTCTAATTTATTAAATAAACTTACCCATTTTCCATAATTAAATATGGACCTAACTATGAAAAGTTTTTTATCTATTTTTGACCAAATCTTTAGGTTGAATAGCATATTTTTGCTTTCTAAAATTGGTTTACTACAAAGCTGACACTTGTAATTTTCTCTTGCAAAAATGTAAGATTTTTTATTATAACCTAATAAATCACCTTCTTGATATTTTTTGCCAGAAATATTAGGATTCTTAATTTTTTGTATATCAAAATTACCTACTTCAACTATAACTTTAGTAATAGGAAGAAGATGCTTGATTTTATCAATAAGAGTTAAATGAGTAAAATATTTTCTTAGAATAGACGGTGGCAACCATCCTTTTTTCTTAGTAGAAACTCTATTTTTCCATCTAGGTTTTCTATACCAAAGTCTATTTCTTTTTATTCTGCGATACATTTTCCTGGTGTCAATTCTTGACTTCATTTTATTATCTAGAATAACAGTTCCGCTTATTAATTCTTTTTTTGAAGAAACAGCACTAAAACCTATATTCTTTGCTCCAGAATCTATTCCTAATGTTATTTCTTGTTTATTTTCTCCAGTCGCATATTTTAACTGAATGGTAAACGGGTTTCTTCTAACTATACATGCTAAATTCTCCTTAACTAACTTTTTAGCTTTTTGTGGAGAACATGGCATCAAAGGTTCTCCTCGTCTATTTAATACGTAAACCATAGAAGAGACTCTCAAGTTCTTCTCCTCTTTACGTTGAGGTAGATCCACATCGGGATTGTTTAATTCCAGTACTTTATTCTTCACACTAAGACTTTCATCTTTGTTTAATGAAGAATTTACAGAGCAAAGGACTTGTGGAGCATCCTTTGGTGTGTTCTTTAACTTTAAATTAAACTTCTGCATAACTTTACAATTAAGCTCCCTAATCAACTAATTACTCTCGAACCTCACGGTTCAAGCCCTTCCCACAAAGAAAGGGTAATTGACTATGATTCATTTTATAAGATTCAGTGGTACGGGAAAAACATTACCTTTACCGAACAGTTCAATTTTAGTATTTTGGGGCAAAGTCTTTAGAAAGAATACATGTTTTCTAAGGAATACGGATATATGCATTGTGAATGTGTCATCTGTTATTATATTGTTACATCTGTTAATCTCATCTATTCTTTTAAAGACATTTTCATGATAAGGAATTATCCAAAGTGTGCTTTCGTTTAGTTCCATTTTTTGTACGATATATCTTTTAAGATTGGTATTAGACAGATAGAGACCTGTCTTGTCTTTTTTTGTTTTAGTTTTTGGGTGGTAGTAGAAGTCATATGATTCTCCACGCCATTTCAATTGAGCTAAACTAAAATATACTTGGAATATATTCTTGTTTGTTTTTTTGTTCCCATAAAGTATTTCTAATGCTTTTTTATCATTAGAGTATCCAAACCCAACTTTCTCTTTAGCCTTTATTTTAATGGAGTTAGAAGGATCAAGATTGATGAGTTTATCATATGTTTTTGGTGGAGCTTTTTTGAATTTAGCTTTGGTGAAAACGTTTCTGATCTTTTTGTTATATTTAAAGATAGAGCGTATCTTTTCGTTTTTGACAACGCAATCTATTTTTACATTTTCGTTTTCAGACTTTAATGCTTTAATGATAGACGTTGAGACAAAACAATCACAATAGTTTCCAAGATTAATAATAAGTATTTGCATTTTACGAGAAATCGTCTGGCAACAAAGTTCCTTCGTTCCCTGATCCTCCTCCTATTCCTTTAACATCAATCTCTATTGCGTCGGAATGACCGTCAACTCCTCCGCTACTTCCGTTCAGATAACTATCTACTGTACCATCTACGAGAATATCATCTAGAGATTGATCTTTCATAGCTTGTCTTTTCTGTTGGTCTTCAAGATTTTGTTTGGTGATCTTGTTTATTTCGCTTTCTGATATTATTTGCAGCTTGCCATTTTTCAGCATTTTATCTATATTTGGTTTTTGCAATGCATCTTTGCCATATCTCGCAAACAGTTCATCGATTGAAATGAAATGTGCTGGTCCTCTAAACTCTATATCATCAATATGCATATATCCTTTTGATGTGCTTCTTATATAGGATTTCCCATTATCTTGTCTCAACATTTTTTTCGTCATAGTTTTAGCTAAAGATCCGACAATATCTAGTACATCTTTTTTTGTAGTTTCTATAGCTTTGGTGACATATATAACTCTTTCGTTCCCTATCAGTTGTTTGATTGTCTCTGTTTCTGAGAATGAGCAATGTCTGCATCCTGTATCGGTGTAAATATCTAAGCAACGATTTTTCATATTTAAAAATACTATCATAATTATTCCTTTATTCAGACTATTATGTATCGACAAAAAAACCCTATCTATATAGTAGACAGGGCTTTTGGGTTGAAATCTTTTTAGGGTTATCCCATCATCATTTTTCTGTATGCTTCTCTTACAAGTTTGGACATATCTGGGTTACCTGTTTGCATTGCTACACTCATTGAATTTTGATCTGGAGAGTATCCTCGCTCCAAAAGTTCTTGAACTTTAGTAATATCTCCAGAGCTTATAGCTGTATTGAGGGCTTCTGTTTTTTCAAAAAAGTTTTGAGCTTCTTTAAATTGTTTAGTTTGAATCGTTTTCATTTTCTAATTTAGTCTCCATTTTGTCAAGCTCTTTGTAATACTTAGGAAATTCTGCTAGATGATCCATAGCTATTTCTCTCGCCAAAGATCTATCATCAGTGTGCTCAAGTTCCACTTCTATAAGCGTCCTCATCTCTCATTAAATCAAAATCGTAATCTCCTCTACGATCCTCATCTGAATATGTATCTATTGCTGCTTCATTTATTTCTTTTTGATACTCTTGCTCTACTATCCCAAAGAATTGTGGGTTTAGTTCTCCAGCAAGTTGACCTCCAGACAAGAAGGTAACTCCTTTGACAGTTCTTTCGTCTGCTCCTTCAGGGGGATAGGAGGTTTCAACTGGACCACCTGGTCTACCTGGATCATTATATCCAGAGCTTGCGAAATCAATTATCATTTCTGCATCGCCTCGTCTTATCGTATCAAGGTTTAGGACGCTAAGTATCGCCCCGGACATTTCTGCGGAGATATCTTTGTCGTAAGACATATCATAGATTTCTTCCATTTCTCCAATGTCGAAATTGACTACAAGTTCGCTGGGAGAATCTGTCCATCTACTCTGTTGAGCTTTAACGTATTTTGCTGTTTTAATAATTTTCATATTTAAACTCCATACCTTCTTTCTTGAGCATCCTCTTCTGAATCTCTTGCTAGGTCGTCTTTAATTCTTTCAATTTCGTTTTCTGGAATTAAACTCATTATATCTGTTCCTTTTTTAGCCCATAATGTTCCAGGTATAACTTCTCCATTTTCATCATATTTGTATTGATCTTCTAGAACTATAATTTTATAGATATTGACATCCCAGTACCCACTTTCTCCTATTTCGGGAGCGGCACTATCCCAATCAGCATCATATGTAACTTCACATGAGATTTGAGCCTCTAATACAATCCCGTTACTAAGAGTTAAAGCTCCCCACTCTCCAACTTCAATCTCTTTATTGTTTGCGTATTGTGCTATTTTTTTAATATATTTTGCTGTTTTTATAGTTTTCATTTTATTATCCTCTAAAAAGGTATTTATCTTGTGGTATGTTTGGGTCGTTTTGATCTCTCATGTCCCATTTAAGATCTCGTAATGCTCTTGCTAACGCTTTTTCGTATTCTTGAAGAACTTCATTCATATTCCATACACCGACTTCCCATAATTCGTCGTTTCTTAAAAGTTGAAAAGATTTGTTTCCTGCAAGAACCTGTGTTATATAGTCGCTTCCATAATAATCTTGTCCTGTTTCCACTGTCCCTTGTTTTGACAGGTTTATGATTTCGGCTTCTAATTCACCTATTTTTTGGGTATGCTTTTGCATCTTTTCTAGCTCTCTTGGGAAATCTGTTGCTATTTCTTGGACAGTTTTATTAATTATAAGATAGCATGAGTATTCGTCTTGTGAAGCGGTTTTGATATTTATATTGTTAGATGCAAGTCCCATTTTTCTATCTTTTCGCAGTCCTTCATAGTAGTCTTCTTTTTCGGATTCATATCGATCTTCCATTCTGCCTACATCGTATTCTATAAAGTTATCGATGCATGCTCTTTCCATATCTTTCCAAAGTTGACTTCCTTCTTCGACTACAGTTTCTTGATCACTATTAATTAGTTTATAACGAATATCTTCGATCAAGACATCTCCACCATCTGCATCAGCGTAGTAACTGACCAAAATTTCGTCTTCGTTGGGCGATAGCCAATCAGGTAAATTCCAATTAAATTTATATTCTTGAGATCTGGCCGTTTTAATATATTTTGCTGTTTTTATAATTTTCATTTCATTCTCCTAAAGACTGCTTTATCTTGGGTTTGATTTTTGATTCCATTTCAGATCTCGTAACATACTTTGAAGTTTTTCTTTATAATCTAGAAGCGTTGAAGGTAAGTCCCAAATACTCATTTCATCTAAACTATCATTTAGTTTTTTCATCAAACCTTGATCTGCTGCAAGGTTTTGCGAAAAATAATCATTTCCATAATAATCTTGTCCTTCTGTGACCCCAGGTTGTGTTTTTGATAAAGCTAAAATCTGGTTTTCTAGATCGCGTATTTGGTCTGAATGTCTTTTGATTTTTTCTAACTCTCCTGGAAGATATTGTTCTATTTTTTGTATGGTTTCTGCTATGAACGAATAGAAGTACCCGTTTTCTTCTTGGGCTGTTTTAATAGTCTGCTCGACAGATGCAAGCCCCATTTGTCTGTCTTTTTTTCTTTTTTCATTTTTTCTTTTTCTATAATTTTTAAACCTATCACGTTCCCTTCTTTCTTCTTCTGCTATATTTTGTTTTTCTTCTCCCCAATCTTTTTCTATTCCTTCAAAGGTATTAACTCCAGATTGATCGTAGGTTTCTTGCATAATGCTTTGACCGTCAGCACATTCATCGCAAATCGAATTTCTGGGATCCATTTTAACTTTTTGATGACATCTCTCGCATTCTTTCATAACTCCGAAATAGCTATCTTCTCTATCTTGCTGCATCCATTCTGGATACACACCATGATTATACTCTTCTATCCTGTTGCCATAGGACTGACTAGGTATCTCCCACGGCTCCATTTTAGATATTTTTTCGATATATTTTGCTGTTTTTATAATTTTCATTTTACTATCCCATATTAACGGTTATATCGTATCTATCTAGTGGGTCTTTAACGCTTCCGGCTCCAGCAGCAACAAGTGCTCCATACATTACATTTTGTTTACCTTTTGGGTTCGTAAATCTTATTTCAAACTTCCAAGTTTTTCTTTGTGGAGGCATAGTTTTATCATATTGACCACTTCCATAATAAGCTTCAGTCATATTCCAATCTAAACCAAGATTATCAAAAGCCTTCCAAACCTGGATTACCCCTTGCCATGAATCGTCGCTATAGAATTGTTTAGTAATCGGAGCTATTGCTTTGTATATCTGTGTTTTTAATCTCTGTCTTGATATCCCTTCTTCTTGAGCATATTTTTCTGTTTTAACGGATTTTGAACTTCCAAACATATCGTGTGCTCCACCTGGTCTCTCGTCTTCGAACGCTGCTCGTTCTGCTTGTTCGTCCTCTGCACATCCATTGCATAGATTTGGATCAAAAGACTGGAAATCATCTATGTAATATATATTTTTACAATAGTCACATTGTGCTGCATATCCTTCAAGAATTCCCTCTTCTGGATTTTTAACTTTTTCATACGCAGATATTTTTTCGATATATTTTGCTGTTTTTATAATTTTCATGATTAATTCCCTATGTAAATAAGCCCTTATATAGTAGTTTCGTCTTTATATATGCTATTCCTCCATTATTCAAAAAAAAATAGCACACAAGCTAAATATGAGCCTCCTGAGACCTATTACTAAAGAAGATCAAACAGTTTGTCGATTTGATATTATCTAAAATCAAATTTTAGAATATTTCTGCTTCATAGCCTTAACTAATGTTAACGACTCCACAGACTCAGCCCCACTATCCGTAGGTGAATAAATCTTTTTGTTATGTTCTATCCCTGCATGAACCAAATTTTTAGGATGAAATCCTAAATCTAAAATATTCTTAGCAGCATTTATATCTCTGTCAACTTCTTCATTGCAAGATAAGCATTTCCAAGTTCTGTCTTTGAGAATCAAATCTTTTTTAATCCTTCAAAATAATAATTATTTTTGAAAGTTTTGTCGATATAAATGTATCGTTAACCTATCAATGGAGAATATTATGGATTTTACTATCAATTTTACAGAACAAGAACTCGAAATAGTACTTAGATGCTTGGCAGAACAACCTTATAAAATTGCAGCACCAGTTATACAAAAACTGCAAGTTGTTATACAAAAGGCTCAAGCCGAAGCACAAGCTGAAATAAACAAACCAGTACCTGGACCAGAAGATGACGCAGATAGTTAATCTCTACGCATATTTTGTTCTATGCTTTTTTGTATTAGTTGCATAGAAGGATCTTCTTTATTTTTATAAGGCAAAATTTTAAGCTCTATCTCAGGATGGAGCTTTTTATTATGTTTAGATATGTTGTTGACCGTTTTTTTTAATTGCTCTATTTCTTCTGTATTATAATCAACTTTTGGGGCTAAGACTTTAATCGTAGTCTCGATATGCATCTGTGTCTTTTGAACTTTGCCGAAATTTTCTCCAATACGGAAGTCTACAGATTCTACGCCCTTCCACACATAAATTGCCGCTCCTATAACAATAGTTGTTACAAGTACAGAAACGGCATTAGTTAATACTTTTGACCAATCAATTTTTAACATTTTTACGTATCGCCCTAGGGCGTATTTAACTGCTATACATATATATCGGCAGATTAGAAGAATTTCTTTAAACAAATTAATAATTTCTTGACATAGAAAAAGAAGAGCAAGCCAAATGACTTGCTCTTCTTTCCTATGTACGCCTATGGTTACAGCTAACTAGCTGTAAGAATTAAGTTTACGAACCAGCAGCAGTAGTTACTTGGATAAGGGAAACTGCGTAATCATTAATTACCACAATTCCTACCTCTTCATAAATAACCCAGCCTAAGCGTAATTTTTTAGGATCATCAGCAGGCAGAACTGTGATATCTTGTCTAATTGGGAATGCGCCAACGGTATCTGGGGATGCGACTACCAGAATTTCGTCAGTTTCCATTCTCGATGAAACGTGGATATCGGCTGTCCACAGGTGACCGTAGAGACCAGTCGTGATGATTTCACGAGTTGTTGCCTCGTCGTAGAAATCTTTACCGAAGGTTCTGATTGATGCATACTGGTTAGCATGCAGAACGATCTTCGTAGCAACAAGGTCATGCTGCTCGATCAGACGGAACGCTGTATTCAGCGAAGCGGTTGTCAGCGTACCAACGTTTGTTACAACTTGTGTACCAAGCGTATTTGCGGCTGCTGTCAAAGCTGCGAAGATGTTAGTATCTTCTTCCTTCTGGATAGCTTCTTTAGCCTTGATCTGTGCTCTGTCTACGATGTAGAATCTACGAGCCTTGATCTCAGACAGTCTAACAGTTGGGTGAGCAGCGATCTCGAACGTAGGAACGAGAATTTCTTCGCCTTCCTGGATCTGATCTGGTACAGCCCCCCTACGAGCGATAACGTGTGCGATTGCAGCAACGTCGCGTTCGTAACGAGCAAGTGCGCCCTGTGGAAGTTCGTCAACCATCAGAAGCTTACGTCCAACAGCTTGATACTCCAACGAACGTCTGATAGGTTCTACCATAGCTTGCGCCAAGGCAACTCTACCTTCATCGGTGTTCAGAGCTTGTGCAATGATTTCTTCTTTTTGCGAATCAGTAAGTGAATTTTTTGCTAAAGCCATTTTAGTCTCCTTTTTTTATATCTGTCCCTAAATATTCCTTGAAATTTTAGAGTACTAGATTGTTAATGTTTTACTGGTTAACTACTTTTAGTGAATCAGTATGAATTCGATGTAATTACCAAGAGTAATTGAACCGGATACGTCTGTGCCAGGTACGCCACTTGGGTATGCACCAGGAACGGTTACGCAAACGCCAAAGACAACAGCGGCACCACCAGTTACATTACTGATCAAGCCAGCGGTAGTAACGAAAAGTTCGTCGCCAGTTGTATAAGATACGTCCGCGAACTGATCGCTCAAGAAACGTCCACCACCGTTATAAACGGTAAGCAGCGAAGACGCGACTGTTTCATCGAAAAAGTCAGAAACTCTATTCTGAGTCGAAGTCTGTCTGTTTCCGCCAGCACCAATTGTCAGGTTAGCAGCGTAAGGTGTACCGCCACCAGCGTTCATAAGGTTGTCGCCAGCTACGCCCAAAGCTCTTTCGGCGATTGTATCGGTCAACTGAACAAATCCAGTTGCGCCCAATTTTACAGGCTGCCCAGCTTCGATTGTACCATTAGTTGTGAAATCCCAGTCAGGGTCTACGTTGTACTGATCTGCGACTACATGTTGAACAGTTATTAAAGCCATGTTAATCTCCTTTTATCTTTTGTTTTATCTTCCGTATTTTTGACGGAGTTCTGTGTCTGGAATACTGTCGGCCTCTTTGTTTCTTATGTCTAAGCTAAACAAACCTTGCAGAGATTTTGTCAATTCAGTTTGCTGATCAACATGTTCTGACTGTGCTCGTTTTTCTGTACTAGTCTCAGAGATAAGTACGGCTGGCCCTTCTAATCCGTCAGACGAAGCGTCGAGTCCTTTTTTCACAAACATACCCTTCTCAAGGTCAGCCAATTGATTTGGCTTGTAAGCAGAAAGTTCTGCTACCTTGGTTGCAAGCTGGCCGACTTCAATGAGTCCGCTTTGCAGCATTCTACCAGCTAATGCGTATGCTTCTTTTGTTACTTTGGAATCTTCCTTGCTACTCGCAAGTGCTCCGCTATCAGTTTTTCCTGTCATTTGATCTTCTTTTTCTGGAGCGATTTTTTCATTGTCTTTTTCGCCGCCAATTCGATCATCTTTTGTAGGAATATCTGGTGTATCTTTAACAGGATCTGGCTTATCGCCAATAGATTCCTGTTCGTTACCTATAAAGTCATTGTCTTCTGGGATGCCATCAGGTGTAGTTTTTGCTTCAGGGATGTCGCCAATAGACTCTTTTTCATTTCCGATAAAGCTGTCGCCGCTATAAGGCTTTACATCTTCGTCGTCTTGAACTTGTTCTCTTTTGACTTTCTTTTCGTCAGCATTTTTAACAAGTGTATCAGCAAGAGCGTGAACTCTATCTTTTGTAGATGCTGCTTTCGAATTTCCGGCTCCCTCTTCGCCGCCAGTTGCTTTGTTATCAAGCTCAGGCTTTAAAGCAGGGTCATCTTTTTCGCCGCCAATCCTGTCGTCTTTCGTAGGAGCGGAAGCGTTATCTAGTTTTTGTAAATCTGCTGGTTCTGCTCCCATCGTTGCAGTTCCAGTTGGTGCAGAAGGTTTATCGGCGGTGAATGAAGATTCATCGCCAATTGTTGATTTTCCAGAATATCCTTTTGCAGTATCTTGAGCGTTCTGAAGACCAATGTTATCGGCTGATTTGTTAAGGACAGCAAGAACTCCCGAAAGGTCCATGTTGATCTCGTTTGTCTTGTTAATGTGTCCTTTACTCATTTGAGTCGATTCCTTTACAATGTCTTCGTCCGTCTCTGCCATACGTGGATCACCTTCTTTGTAGTGTCTGTCTTGTATATTCTCTACTTGCTCTTCAGTTCCTCTATTATTTTCACAATTTTTTAATTCGTCTTGAACTGGAGCGACATTATCTTCGACTGGAGCAGGTGCTTCGGCGTTATCTGTACCCATTTCCATAGGTTTTGTTTCGCCGCAATGAGGACAACCTTCGCCACTCGCCATATCTTTTTCTTCGCCTTCGATGATTTCGTCTTCAATAGCCTCTTCATCATCGATCTCGTCAACGATCTCGTCATCTATCACACCATCAGTTACATCATCTACGATCTCATCAGTTGCGTCTTCAACGAGATCGTCTGCTCCTTCAATTCCTTCTGGTCCTTCGATTTCAACGTCAATTTCAATGCCTTCATCGATTCCGTCTATATCACTCTCGCCGCCAACAGCAACTTCAACTGCTTCTGCGACTTGTTCTGCAATTTCTATTGGGAGTTCGATAGTGACTGTAGATTCACCGCCTTCTTCGCCGCCGAACGGATCGAAGTCGCCTTCAAACTCGCCGCCACCGTCAAAGTCATCTTCAGGACCGTCAAAGTCTTCATCCTCTGTAACTATGTCGCCAATTTCGTCAGAAACGATATCATCGAACTTAGCGTATTTAGCTTTCATTGTTTGACAGATTGTTGAAGCTTGTTTCAGTTGGAAACCTTCTCTTACATAATCTTCTATGCATTCTTCGGTTCCACTCTTATCGCACCAAATATCAGCAACTTTGATAGCGAGATAATTCGAATAAACATCTGCTTTCTTAAGAGCTTTGCAGATTGCGTCACAAAGAAGTTCGCCTTCGTAAGGACCACTCAAAGCTACAGCATCAAGACCATATCTTCGTGCAATTCTTTCTTTGCAAATTTCTTCTGGGAAATCTTTGACAGGACCAAGAGCCTGTTTATAGGTTCCTATTACAGATGTAGCAGTACTTGCTGTTTTTGTAAGTCCAGATTTCTTCATAGCAAGAATGACATTACCCTTTTCTTTAGGAGTCAAAGCATCAAAACCAGCTTCTGTAACATCGCTGGACGCAAGAGCTTTGATGAACATATCTTTCTTTCTTGAGCAATCGTCGCATTCGAAGTCTAACGCAGTTGGGTTCCATTCCCATTGAGCGTAAATAACTTCTGGTTTATTTTTATTGATTGCGTAAGATACTTTGTAAGCTAACCCAGTATCCATGCATTTTCTTTCGCCATTAGCGAGTTTAACAGTCTGAGTTGTTCCAGTGAACGGACTAACAGAACCTAACTCGATACCAGCTTCGGAAATTTTAGTTGCTGCTTCTTTGGTTATTCTAGCCATTGCAGCAAAGTCCGTATTTGCCATTGCTGGCATTCCAGCAGTTTCGGCTACAGGCTCTTCCATAGCACCAGGTTCTGGGAGTTCAAAGCCTTCTCCTTCGATTGGGCTTTCTTTTTCAGCACCGTCATCTTGACTGTCGCCAAGAACATCTGCCCATCGAGTTACATTAATAGAAACTTTATATTCGAATTCAGATTGACAGTTATTACATTTACCAGCGCCTTTGATGATATCAACATCTTGACTGGTACAAACTGGGCAAACAGAGCCAGGAGGTTTAGGCATCAGATCTTCAGTTCCACCTAAATCATCTCCAAGGTCAGATTCTTCGAAACTTTCCATAGGAGGTTGGTTCATTGGATCGCCGCCAGCATTAGGAAGTGTTGCTCCCGCTCCTGGTCCTTGAGCCGCTCCACCTTGCCCACCCATCTCGCCGCCCAACATCTGAGCTTCTTTGACTAAAGTCTTTCTTCTCTCTTGTCTACTTGCTAAAACAGTACCGTTCTCTCTAGCTTCTAGTTCTTCATCTTCCCAATCATTTATCATTTTTTCTTTTTTTAATCTTTTGTGTTCCTTAAGTTTGTCTTTTCTAGACATGAAAGGATTCATTTGATTCTCAAAGTCCATTTCTGGCTTACGATTACGTTTGAAATCATCGACAGTATCGATTGCGAACTGAGCAACAGACGTTTTCTCTTTTTCTGTTAAAGCATTAACATCTTTAACTGTTGCAACTACGACTCCAGCCCTCTCGTCAACATCTATGTTTGTAATAGCTGTTTTAAGACCGCTGTCATTAATCTGCTCGTCTGCAAATTTATGAGTTGCTTTTACAAAAGCCTTTTTGTCTTTTATGTCTGCCACAATTTCGTTAATAGAAGCTTTGATCTGGTAAAGACCGTCTTCTTCTCTACCAAGTTCGTTGATAGCTGAATCAAACTGTGCTGTTTTGGATACAACTTCATCAACTGAAGGTCCGTTAGCAAGTTTGATTTTAGCAGATTCTTCAGCCTGCTTTAAACCTTTTTCGCTAGAAAGAACATGCTTAGATCCTTCGATAAGATCGTCAGCACTAATGTCTTTAAGGTTGCTACTCATGCTTGCGATTAAAGCGTCAACTGCATTTGGAGTCTCTACGCTTGACGATGCAAGCTTCGAGAAGTAGTTGTATTTACTCTTTTCTGCCGCAATAGCTTCTTTTTTATTAGGCATTGCGTTTACTAAAATAAGCATCGCTGCTTTATTGATGTTTTTAGGATCATTGATGAAAGCTGCTGCCTTCATAACTTCAACAGGAGTTTTATTGTAGAAAGCGATTGTGTCAGAAACAGAATCCATAGCTAATTTAACAACCTTTGTTGGATCAAACGCATATGCCCAACGAGCAAGGTCGCCATCCTGCTTAGGAAGCTGCTTTTCGGTGATAACATCCCAATCTACATATCTGTGATGAGATAGGAAATCGCCCATTTGTTTTTCTGTTACGATGTCATCTTGACTCTTGCTAAGTTCAGAACCGATTAAACGACTCATTTCGGTCCATTGCTTTTCAGTTATAACTTCTGGATAGTCGCCCCAACGAGCAACATAATCAGCAGTAACGCTATTGAATTGTTTTTCAGTAATAACTTCATAAGATCCAGTACGTTCTTGTGGGCTAGGCAGTTTACCTGTCAAACCAGCATCTTTGTGTTTATTAGGATCATTAAGTTGCTTTTCGGTAGTAACATCTAGGTTTTCGTTCCATTGCTGCCCCGCCCCTTTATCCTTTTCAGGCAGTTGCTTCTCAGTGATGACATCTGTAGAATGTGCTTCAGCAGTCTTTTCAATATCAACATTATTTTGACTGTCTTTGTTGGTGTCGGCCATATTTAACTCCTTATTTGATAACATATCATGAGATATTCTTGTAAGATTTTTACTTAGTTTATTAAACTTCTCTATTAATATTTGAGAATGTTTTAAAAAGTCCTCTTTTTTTCTTGATAATTTTGGAACAGTTACAGTCCCAAGACCACTCATATCAGATTGTTGCGTTCCAACAGGTTGAGTCGGAGCCGCTGGTTGAAGAGGTTCAGCACCAGGAAGTGGCTGTTGTTCAGCACCTAACTCTTCAGATCCTTCTTTTGGAAGCTCTATACTTTCCGCTCCAGTTAACTGCGGAGAAGGAAGCTGTCCATAGCCCATTTCTGTAAGTTCATCAGAAATATTTTGCATTTCAGCTAATGTTTTTACTAAATCACTAACATATTCCATTGAAACATACTTTTTTTGAGCCATTAATGATTTAGCTACTTTTTCAACAATATCCATAGCAGTGACAAGCTCATCTAACTCTTGCTTGCCAGCAACTTTTTGCATTTGCCCATCTATAGAACAAACTCCAGAATTGCAACCCTGAGCTTCAGCCATTTTAATAACTCTATTTTTAAGTGAAGCAACCTTCTGTTCCATACCAGTCTTATTGAATATTTCTTGAACTAAACAATCATGACAAGCAGGATTTACTACAAATGAATCTTCGATAAATTTGATACCAAAGTTATGCTCATATATCTGAGCTTCTTTATATTCATTAGTTTGACTATCTTTTGATGTAGATCCGCAGATAGGACATGTGTCTTCGTGTCCTTCTATCTTTATAGGACTATCGTGATATGAACATTTTTGTTTACCGCTAAATTTCTTATTCTTTCTATGTTTTACGCAATCGCAATATTCGTCAGCTACAGATGCACAGTTGTGACAAATGCTGCAAATGGAAGATGTTACGGAACAACCCATAGAAGTTCCAGTTACGATTTCTTGCTCAACGCCTCTAGCTAGAGAGGGCCATGCAACTCTATCAACTCTTGCGATAGTATATATGCCACCTTTTGTTCTATCGTACCAAGCATGAACAATAATACCTCTTGCTTTTTCAATATCATCATTTTGGTGATTGCAGAAGACAGGAACGCCAACGAAAGAAGGTGTTGCTTTAATTAGTTCGCCTTCAGAGAAAGCATCTCCATTATCATTAACTTCATCTTTTTTAATAGCAAATATTTTTACAAATAAATGTTCTGGGTGTTTTCCAATTGCAGATTCAATATCAAAACCACCTAAATCAGATTCTCTATTTTTCATAATAGAAGCGGTTTTAACACGTTTCATATTATATTCAGTCCAATCAGGTCTGTTGAGAGGATCTACTTTTTGGATAGTTAAATTGCTTGTTGCTGTTTTTTTAAAAGCCATTTATGTCCTTTTAAACTGTAGTGTTTTAATGTGTTAATTTAATGAGTGCATAAAACTCGTAATAGGTTAAGGGTGGTTGTAAGTATTCAGATAATTCAATATAATCGAATTAATCGTTCCACCATCTCATCCAGTGATACCAGTGGTTGGTAAGCCATTTAGGTTCGTTAATCAGAATCCAACAGACTCCAACTCCTGCGATTATTACAAGTCCCATTTCTATTTCCTCAAAAGTAAAACATAGGTTAATGCGTTGTTTTCATTTTCATACACTCTTTAAGTCTAGCCACTTCTAACAAAATTTCTGATAATTCTGCTCGCATTCTGTTAATTTCTTTAGCGTGTTGTTCATCTTTGATCATCATAATCTCTTTTAAACCTCTGAACTGTGTTTCTACTTCAATGAATTTTTCGCCTACTTTGGCGATCTCGGCTTGATCACTTCTTTCTCTTGCGTCATCTGCATTCATTTTAACTTTTAGTTCTTTTATATCATCTCTCATATAGTCTAGATTTTGGTTCATTGGTTTCATCATGGCATAAACGCCAGCTATGACTAATAGTAGAGAAATTACGCCAGCAAACGCCTTTGTAGAACTCCCCTGAGCTTGCCCGTTTTCACCAGTTTTTCTAGAATTTTCGTTTATCGTTACCGTTGAAGGTGTATTTTCTGTACTCATTTTATTATCTTTCGTTATGTAGGAAAAAATCCTTTAAAATAATTATCAACCTTTTATGTGCCTAGGGATTTTAACAGGAGCTAGATTACTTTCATTATACTTCTGTTGCCCTTTAGGGAATGGTATTCCCCACATCTCTACCGCGTGACTCAAGGCAGATAAAATATTAGTAAAATACTTCCCACTCGGAGCATAAGCTTTCACCTTTTCTTTTTTATATCTTGGAGGAAGCTTTTTAACTCCTGCAAAGAAAGATTTCTGACCACTTTTTTGGACTGCTGGACCGACAACGACAAAATAGTCTGCATTTGTTGTATAATCGTGTCCCTCCCATCGATGGTACGAACCGGGTCCAATCTCTTTGTCAAAACGCTCTTTTAGTGGAGCAGATCTTTCATGGTAAGTTTCATCCCAACGGATGCCCCTATCACGAATTCTTTTTCTACTAGCGAATTTTAAAAGATTGAATGTTTTCATGTTCCAATTAAATACATATATCCCAGATTATCATCCAACTCTACCTTTTTGTATATAAGTTTAGCCGGATCGCCTTCTGAAATTTCATTAGCTATTTTAATCATTTCGCCATCTTCTGCACTTTTCCTTTGTTTAATCGAATCTTTAATGTTTTTTATAACAACATCTCGTACCGCATCAATACGTTCTTCTATAGCCTCTTCATTAAATCTCAGTATTCTCCAACCAACGTTAGATAGTTTTTGGTCTCTTTGAATATCATGTGCCTTTGAATCAGCTTGATCGTGCCAAATAGAACCATCTGCTTCTATTCCCATACCTATATTTGGAATAGCAAAGTCTATAACATATGGTTGCTGCTCTCCAGCGACTGGGACTTTATATTGAGCGAATGTTTTTAGCTCAGGTGGTAAACCTAAATTCATAAGCATTTTATACATTCTACCTTCTAGTTTTGTGAGCTTAAGCATAGGTTGAGGTTGAGGCTCTTGTTCTTGAGGACCATTCCCTTTGCCTCTTTTTTCAACTTTTAATGGAGGTTCCATGCCGCCTGCTGCTGCTCCCATACCGGGTGCTCCTCCACCCATAGGCATTCCTCCACCCATATCTCCGCCAGGCATACCGCCAGGCATACCGCCAGGCATTCCACCTCCCATGTCCATACCGCCAGGCATTCCACCTCCCATGTCCATACCGCCAGGCATTCCACCTCCACCCATGCCCATACCACCAGGCATTCCTCCACCGCCCATCTGACCGCCAGGTCCAATTTGAATAACTTCTTCTCTCAATCTCTCAATCTCTTGGTCATAATCTAAATCAAATTCTTCTAACAATGTTTGAGATGAAATTAACTGTTTATCATGGAGTTGTACAAGCATTTGTTTTTGACTAGAAGTATCTCTGAGTTGCAGATCGTTCCATTTTATAGTTGGATGGAGATAAACAGTCTCACCGATCTCTTTGCTTTCTTCCTCATCAATGAATCCTTGCATCATTGCAATAGGAAGGAAAATATGTTGTTCAATCCATTCTGCCAACTGAGCACGCCAACTTTCAAGTCTTCTTATCATAACTTCTACGCCAACTTGAGCAGCAGAATTTCCTTGAATTGTTATTTTGTCATTACGTTTAGTAACAAATAATCCATGGGGAACAGTAAAACAATAAACTTTGCCTGAATAGCTTTTTTTTGTAATTTCTTTACCGTTTTTATCTTCTCTTTTTGTTTCAAGTGTAGGATATTTTCCTTTGAATCCTTTAGATAGCGTTAGAATGTATTGATCATGTTTTGTGATATATTCATGACCAGTTTTATTGAAATATTTTTTAGATTTATTTTCTTGTATTTGTTTTACTGTTCTCATCGCAACAGAAGTAGTATATCCACATTTAAACGCTATCTCTTCTATGTCTTGAGTCAATTGCTTGCTAGATGTAAGATACTTGTAGTGCCCGTTTTTTCTACCATCATTAGAGAACATATGTGTTCCATCACCCAAAATAGCGGATTTAAGTATAACCTCTAAACATTCTTTTGATAAATTTTTAACCCAACTAGGAATGCGTTTAGTAGTAGAGCTTCCTCCAAAATTATCCTTAAAGTAGTTAGCTAAATCTTCATTGTATGTTATAAAATCTTTTTCAGTTTTATGATATTTTTCAAAGCATCTGTTATATAAATCAGACACCTGACTATAAGCGTTGCCTTTTTTAGTCTGACTTATAGCGAAACTTTTAACTTTCCCTCTATCTTTTTTAGCATATCCTTCTGAAACATAAAATCCAGCAAGTTCACAAAAATCATATATAGAATATTCTTGTTCTCCTACTTTAACACTTTCTTGATAGTTCCCATCAAAATTTTCTACGCAACCAATTAGTTTTGCTCTGCGTTTTACATCTTTGGCTTCTATAAATCTAAACCCATCTTTTTCACGAGGTTGTACATACATTCTATGGTTCGGCGTAACTAGAATATCTATCTTGTCAGTATTAAAATGGACTAGATCTCCTTCATAGTCGAAAACATGTTTTTGACTATAATTGTGATATTCTAATGCTTTTGTATCCGGATTATAACAACCTATTTTGTCTTCATTGGTTATTTCATCATATTTTTTAAAACCAGAATCAGTTAATGTTAACGTATCTTCGCTATGACAGTAACTACCCATTTCCCCGTTTAATAATGCTTGGTTTAACATGAAACCGTCAAGAAGTTCTTTTCCAATATAGTCAAGTTCATTGTTAATATTATGTATCTTGCCGGTATTACCACAAATAGCTACTTTCCCATTTTTTCTTATAAAAACCCAACTATTAGGGACTTTAACACAATAAACTTGTCCATCATATTCTTCTCTCAAAATGTGTTGTTTTCTTAAATTGAATTTAACATTTTTTCGTCTTTCAGAACAATAAATTCTATATATAAGTTTTTGATTAGGATTCTTTTTACTATTATCTTCTGTACTTATAGTTGGCCAGTATCCTATTTTTAAACAAATCTCGGACCAATTATCAGCTAACTGTTTTGATATTGTAGTGTATCTGTGACGAGGGGTTTGCATATCAGTTCTTGATCCACCGTCTCCATCCATCATCGCTTTATATATAATTTGTAATTTATTTTTAGGGAGATCTAGTATCCATTTAGGAATTTTTTTATTCCAAGAATGCGAACCAAACTCTTTAGATAAATATCTAGCTATTTTTACACTATTAATTGTAAAAAGCTCACATCCGTTTCTGCGTTTGTCGCTATATGTAGAGTATGATGGATAAGCGGTAGCTACAGAGGATTCAATAGAATTAAAAGCTGCGTTTGTTTTACTTTGACTGATTGTGCAAGCTTGAATTTGTTTTTCTTTTTTTAACCCTTTATTCGTTTCTTCTTTGCTTCCACCTTCTGTAATGTAATACCCGACAAATTCGAGATACTCTTCTAGTGAAAGATGATTTAACGGAGAATCTGCATATGGAAGTTCATCTGGGGTGCTTCCTATCCAATCTGTTGTAGATAATAATTTGTCATTGTGTTTTATATTTTGTGAATAAACTTCTTCTAATTTACCTTTTCTTTCTATAAGCATCCTGTGATTAGGCGTAACATTAATATCAACTGATTTTGCTTTGAAGCGATATGTCTCTCCAAACAAATCAGAATTATAATAGTATTCATGGTATTCATCAGGATATTGATATTCCATCTGTCCTGTTTCTTCATTATATGTAGCTACAGTTTCTTTTTTATTCAAATCTTTAAATAGCTTCCAACCTTCAGATGTTAATATTTCTGTACTGTCATCATAGCAGGCACCATGCCATTCGTAATCAAAAGCATGGTGAGTAACTAACGTCAAGTTAGGATCATTTGCAACAGCAGAAAGCTGATTAGAAACGTCAGATATGTCTTGTGGACCAGCCGGTCTGTCTTTGTCTCCTATTTTTACAACTCTAATAGGAAGAATAAGTCTTTCGGCTACAATCCAGTTAGCTGTCATTAACTTCGTTTTGTAAGCAAGAATGGTGAACGCCCTTCTAAGCAACGGATTACCATATGCCCCATAAGGACTTGGATTGTGTTTAATATGGCTTACAGACCTATTAGAGAGGGGTATAGGAGCACCAGTAGACACTAGCTCGATCAATCTTTTAGGTAAATTGTCATAAATCTGTTTTGGTCTTTTTCTTTGGACAATCATTCTTAATTCTTCATCTGGAACTAGGGCGATTACTGGTTCAGATACCAGCGGGTTCATTTGTACTTCAATCCAATCAGGATTAAGTATGACGATTCTACTTATAGATCCGCCTGAGTGATTGCATGATTCTCCATTCGGAAGTGTGCCGGTTCCACCGCAATGGTGACAAGTTACTTCTACCCAAGGAAAAACGTCACCAATAAGAAAGTATTCATGACTGATAAGTTTTGCCCAATGATTGATTCTTAATCTTTTGGTTTGACGTTCATAATATTTAAGAACTTTTTTATTCTTGCATTCAAGTTTAAATCCATTGACTGGGAATGTAGAGTAGAAGTCAACGGCTGCTGCTACTTTGCATTCGTTATCGTAATAGAATCTGACCCATTGATATACTTCTCTTCTTCTGGAAGCAATCTGCCAGTTTTGAGGCGTGTGAAGTGGGCTAAAGAACATAGGTTGCGTCCAAATAACGGATGCTCCTGATCCAGCCATTTGTGCGCATTTGGTGACAGGCATGTTAGCTGTAAGGCTACTAGCTAATCCACTTTTGTTTTGATAGTTATTTCCACTCCCAGTGCTATAACCCTTTGTCGAAGCAACCAAGGCTTTCTTTCCTTGAGTGTCTTTTTTTAATAATGAAAGTTTTGTGATAGGCATAAGTCCTCCAAAATGACTTAACCATCAATGGCTAAGTCTGTACAAGATTTTTCTACTTCTTTATCGTCGTAATTCTTGCCATCACTATACATAACTTCGTCTTTACACATTTTGAATTCATCAGACTTATAGTCACCAAGTCTTTCTTTCTTCTTTTTTTTCTTTTTTGACTTATCTTCTTCGTCATCAGTTCCAGCCTGTTTAGTGTTTGCAGCACGAGCAATAGGAGTATTTTTCCGTATGAATATACCTTCATTGCTATAAGGGTTAGGTTGTTTTCCTTTAGGATCTGGTTGATGGATATTAAATCCATTAGTCTCTACATTTGTCGAGTCGGCTCCGCAATTTTTACATCCTGCTGAATCACCAAGTTCAGAGCCACAGATCATGCAAGTTCTTTTTGGTTTACATGGTTTTGGACCTTCCATATAAGATTGTCCAGGTGCTCTTCTAGGTTCTTTGAGTTGAGCTTCAGTTAGCTTTTTTTTTTAGCTGAAGCTTCTTTAGTCCAGTTATAAGGTTTTCCTGACGATGCAGGTTCATAGCCTCTATCGTTTTCTGCTCTCATAGCTTCTAATCGGGCTTCTGTACTTCTTTCTTTTGCGATATAAGGTTTACGCAGTTGACCAGGTTTCAGTTGTAAGTTATTCTCTTCAGGAATCCACTTGTCAACTTCAAAGCGTTTTTGAATATATCCGCCAGTCCAATTGCCATCTTTATCTTTATATGGACGACTATATTTGTCCATGATATTGCCACGCCAAATGGTTTCCCAATCGATATTCCAAATATCGTCAACAACTAATCCAAAACCCTTATTTCTTTCAACTATGTGATAGTCAGAAATAGGTTGTCTTAGGAATGGATCAATTCTGGTTTCGCTTGGACCGTACATAAACATGTTGTCAACAGCACCTTTATGTTGTGCTGTTTTAGTTAGGTTGTATGCTTTTTTAGCATTTTGCTGAGCTAGTTTTTTAATTTGACCGTCCATCTCTTTAACGAAAGCTGAAACTTCTTTGTAATCAGCATCTATAATGCCTTCTGCTGGGTCTGCTTCGAGAATTTTATTTTCGTCAGGAAGTATCTCAAAAATGCTATTTGCAATGTCCAGTTTGTCTTCCGGGTCATTTGTTCCTTCATAATAATCTTTTAAAGAGATTTTAATAGCTTTAGCATAAGTTTTAGGGACTTTTCCCCCAATGATGGATGCTGCTGTGTATCTATCTGCTTGCTGGTCTAACCAGTTTTTAAATTCTGCGTGATCTCTCCATTTGTCTTCTCCTTCATCTCCCATAAGTTGATCTTCAAATGGATCTTGTATGTAATCAAGATCTGGAGCAAATTCGCCGCCATTATCAGGCATCCCATCCTCATCTGGATCTGGTCTGTATTGAGCTTTTTTAAGGTTGAAAGTTTTTGTTTTTGCTATCATTTCTATATTTGTTCCTTGTTCTATGGCTAAATCTCTTTGAGCGTTTGCGTGGTCTTCAACCTGATTCATAACTTCACTCCCTTTATCGGCTAAAAAACCTAACTCTTCTGCCCAAGCAATCATTTGTTCTGGTGTCCAATTTGCGAAGTCATCTGGCAATGTCTGCCCTGTTTCTTGAGCCTGTTGTGTAAGATCCGTAAAAAGATCTAGTTGTGGATCGCTAAACTGTGCTTGTTTATTCTTTCTCATTATCTGTCATATTGTCAAACATTTTGTTAAACTGATCGCTTGTCTTTGTCGCCGGTTTAATATCTTTCCATGAATCATCTTTAACAACTTCTTTTGTAAGTTGTTCGCCAGCAGTTTTCTCAGGAATTCTCTCAAATTCAGCACTATCAAAAATGCTAATATTGTTCTGAGGCATACTATATTTGCTACCACTATATTCTCCAGAATTAGCAACGCTATCAGCTTTTCTCATATCTGTGTCTTGCAACGCTTGAGCCATATTGTCAAGTCTTTCTTCTTTGATAGCGTTTCTATTGGATTTTAACTGAAGATTTTCTTCTTTGATCTTTTCGCCATTATCTTGTTTCGCGGCTAAAGATTCAATAATTTTAGAATCCCAAATACTATTGGATGTTTGTGAACCGATCTGTTTAGATGGTCCACCAAAATCGGAAACGCTTCCTCTTCCTGCTGACAAGATAGAACCAGCCCTATTATCTATCGCGGAACTGTTATCTGCCTTTTGAGCGGGTTTAAGGGGAGCTTCATTGCTTTCAGTAGCTGCTTCTGCTGCTTTGGCTTCTATCGTTTTATCTAGAAAGCTAATTAATCCCGATTTATTGTGTCTTTGTAATGTCATTATTCTCCTTCTCCTGTTATTTGTCGTCTTAAATCGGGATTTCTCTCTAAAATCACCCGATATAAATCGTCAGCATATTTTATAGATTGAACTGATGATGCTTTTTTCTTTCCTTTACGATCTTTTGATGGACCGTAAACATCATCCAGATCATCACCTAGTTGAACATCGTCTTCCTCTTCTTTTTTCTGTGACGAAAAGCTAATATTAATTTTTTTGTCTTTTCTTTCAGCTTCGCTAAAAGTTAATCCAAAATCATTTTGAATATCATTGACTATTTGATTAAAATCATTGTCTGAGATTCTTTTTCTTGTCCCATAATATCTATCTGGGATAACTACATCTATTTCTCTTATTCCACCCGAAAATATCTTTTCGTTGACAAATTCTTTTTCAAACTCTTCAAGCCTTCTTGGAGGATAGCCAAATCTTTCAAGAGTTTTAAAAATGTACTCTGTTAAATCTGGTTCGCCATCTTCTGTTGGCTGTTCTTGTGGAATCTGTTCAGTCTGTGGTTGTAGATCGTCTCCCTCAGATCCCAAATTGTTAGGGATCTCGGTTTCAGTCTCAAAATTGCCGAAAGAATTACCGTCACTCATCATATTAGTCTGAGCGACCATACGCTTTCTCTTCCCGCTGGGAACAAAACTCATAGTAAACTCCTATTAATGATTGATTATTTTTCGGCGAGAAGAGCTTCTACGAACTCAGGTGGATAGTACTGAGAGTAGTATGTCTGCAAGAAGCTTCTTGTTTTGCTATTAAGTTTTGCAACTTTAGCAAACTCAGGCTTCGTTCCAGCTTCAGTCTTCTTATTCTTACCAGTCAAATCGCCAGCCTTTTCAGACTCGCCTTTTTGGTGAAGAGGTTCTACGTCAAGCTGACCAGAAGATTCGCCTTTTTTGTCTTCGTTCTTACCAGAAGCTTCTTTAACGTCATCGTCATCTTTCTTGTCGTCATCATCTTTCTTTCCATCGTCATCATCGCTGGATTCGCCTTTGCATTTGCCTTTGCAGATAAAGTTAGGCTTACCGCATTCGCACATGCCTTTTTCGCCAGCTTCTTTGGTGATTTCTTCAGCTTCTGCTGAGCAGTCTTTCTTCTCGTCTAAAACTTTAGGCTCATTAACGAGCTTACCTTCAGCTTCAGGCTGTCCGCTAGAATCAGCTTCATCTTTCTCTTCTTTCGAAGCTTGCTTTGTCATCATCCCATTCTGGGAAGCGACTTTTTGAATGATTTCATCAAAAGTTTTGCCTTTACCAAGACTGATGGTGTTCGAACATAGTTTGATCTCAAGATCCTTACTCATTTTTATCTCCTTAACATTTAAATCCTTCCAATACTGGAAAAATTAGATTAATTTTGTTATTCCTTTTATTTTCGTGCTTTAAAAATAAATTCCTTTATTTTATTATTTTACTAGACGGAAATACGACTTTGCTGCAACCTCTCCAATCGATGAGGTAAAATTTCCTGATCCCTGTTGTGCTCCAATAGATGAAGTATGTTGATCTGTCCATGCTGTCTGTGCTGGTGCTGCTGCTGCCATTCCATCGCTATTTTGTTCAAATAGATCTTTTAATATCGTAGTAATACTTCCTTTTATTTGTGACTGTGCTCCTGTTGGGCTAGGTACGGCTTTTATATAGTCTGTAAGCAGAGGGAGAATAGGCTGAAACGCATTTACTAAAGCCTTATGAACAGTTACATTGTTTAACTTCTGTCCCTCTTGTTGTGGTTGTTGATCCGCTTGCGGTTGAGCGTCTAAAAACTGCTTGACAGCACTTGGAAACGCTTGCCTCAGGTTTTCAGCAATCTGATTAAAATTTTGAGCAGATTTTCTAATAGTAAAGCGAGATCCGGCAGCTTTATTATTTCGCAAAACAGCAGTTAATTGAGCTTGATCTTGGGGATTTAGTGCCAATAAAGCCCTAGTCACTTCTTCTTCGTTTTTTCCCTGTATTGCTCCAAGTAAAGCTTGTATAGGAGTCATTTGTTCTTGTCCTTCTGTCTGCTGTTGTACTTCTGCTTGCTGTTCTGTTTGTTGGACCTTTTGTAATATTGTGTTTAAAGTTGTAATACCTTGAATAGCAGTGTTATTAAGAGAGTTAGGATCAGTCGATATTTCTAGTTGGGTAATAATCGGTCTAACTTTATTTTCAAAATCTCTTTGTATTAACTTGACTCCTCTTGAAGAAAAAGGACTAAACTGTCTTGCATTATTTTCATATATTTGTAAATAATTGCGTCCATCTTCATACTGAGTACGAAGAAGTTGTTTACTTTGATTATTAAGAAGTTTTCCTTTGTTGTTTTTTATTTTTTCTAAATGAGACATTAAAATTTTAATTTTATCTACAAAAGCAGATACCATTCTTTGATAATCATCGCCCTTACCTTTCATTGCGTTCCATGCATCGCCCCAAAACCCGGCCTCTTTGATTATTTCCTGAGCCTCTAGTGCTAATGATTTCGCTTCTTTTTTGAATCCCTTTTGACCCATATCTTCAGCGAACTGTAACATTGAGTTAGCTAGTTTTATTTGGTCTTTTACGTATTCGGCTTTTCTTTGTTCTATTGTGTCGTAAACAGCTACAGTAGGGAACATTCCGTTTTCTACTTTTTCAGCTACAATCTTTTTAAAATAATCTTGTTCAGCTTTTATTACTTTTTGGTCAGCTTTACTAAATTTCATTTGTTTTTCATCTTGAGCGTATTTTTCCCATCCACTTGTAGGATTGTTAATAGATTCTACATACTCATTTTGACATTCTTGCCAAACGACTTGTGATGCCTTTTTAGGAGTTTCTGCTCTTTTCTGTCTGTAACAGTTGCTCCAGCATCTTTCGTTACGAATCCAGTAACCTTGTACGCCAACATATTGAGCAGTTTTAATCTGCACTAAAGCGTCAGCGAATTTGTCTATTTGAGATGCCAATTTAATTCTTTTTTGGCTATCTAGTGAACTTGCAATTTTTGTAAGGTTTTGAACTATTTTTTCCATTATAATGTCCTTTTAAAAGGCTGAATGTTTCGCCTACGTTGTCTTCTCATGTAGTTTCTTCTCTCTGTAGAGAAGTTAAACTTAGGCTCAAACGTTTGACCAGTAAATATATAGTTAGATATATTCGATCCTATGAAGCTTCTAACATCACCAATTTGTTCATCAAATGTAACAAAAATTCTTCTATGCGTTGTTCGTGCATAAAAGTCTCCGTGAGGTTCTACATCTCTTGTAATAGCTCGTCCTGATTTACAGGTATATTCTATTCTTATTACTTCTTTATTATGCTTAGCCCATCTTAGCGCTTGAAAAACAGACGGAAAAGCAGGATACTCTTGAATTTTTTCTTCATCTATTTCAGGCAGTTCAGCTTCTGATGCTTCCTCTTCTTCCATCTTTCCCATCGCTTCTTCTGGGGTGAGAATCGGAAGATCGCCTTCTACCATATCATCTTCTACCATATCATCTTCTGGCATCTCTATATCAAAAGTTTGTGCGTCATACATATCGAGAGGTTCATCTGGGCTATCTGGGTCATATAACATTTGTGCCTCAATTTTCTTCAAATAGTTTTGTGTTGCTATTACTCTCATTAGATATAAATAACTTTATTTCCTTCATTTTCCTTCAACTTTTTTGAAAGTAACTATCGTTTCGCCAATTTCATTTTTTTCCAGATCTACTTTATCTCCTATTTTAATTCCATTCACACTAAAAAAATCTAAATTCGCCTCTATAGCCATTAAACAATCAGTATCACTTGATACCGCTTTCATAGACATAGGTTTTATATTTGTTATTTTAATTATTTTATTTTCAGGAGAGACAAAAGCAATATCTAATGGAATATATGTATTTAATCCCCAAAAATTAAGAACTTTAGGAGTTGAAAACTTAAAAGCCATACCAGAATCTTCACCAAGTTTATTTCTAAACATCAGACCTTGCTGATGCAAGCTTGGTGTATCTGCCATTTCTACTGTCATTTTAAGCATTACTCTACCTCAAAATCTATATTTTGTCTTTCTAAATCGTAAATAAAATCTTCGAGTTCTGCTTCTTCTACATTAAAAATAATACCGTTTTCTACTTTTGTAGCTATCGTCGCAGTAGTGTCATTGTATCTAGAGTATAAATCAAACCAAGTATCTACAGACTCCTTGTCCATAGCTCTTTCTTTTTTGCTTTCGAATAATTCTTCAACTTTTGGAATCATTCTAAATTTTTGCAGATCATCATCAAAACCATATTCAAAAGCTAATTTGCCACCATTGAATTTTAACATCTTTTTCTTTTCGTGGTCGTACCAAATTAACTCTCTATCTATGGCTTGTTTTGTTATAATCTCTTTCTCTGGATTTAAAACAAGAACGTTTTTCATTATGCGTTATCCTCACAAAATCTATTCCACCATGATTGTTCATATTTACTAGTTTGCTTTTTAGAAGCTTGTCGTGCGTTAATGTTGTTCTTTGCCGTAATATAATCTATATCATTGTTACTATCGAAAAATGATTTATCATTACCTAAAATCATTGTTTTAATTATGTCAGACCCTTTTGAGGTTATTTCTACCTTGTCACCAACACACCTAATCAGTCCTTGATCTGTCATAGCTTCTATCTCTGTTGGACTCAATGTCTTAGGTTTTTTATATATTTTTGCAGATACTTGATTGTTAGTGTCTTTCCATACAGAATATAGAGATTTAGCACTTTTAGGATCTACATGATCTTTTGTCTTGTAGGTTTTTAGATCTACATCATAAAGATTTCTCATTAAAAAGTCTAATACGTTTGAATGTTGTGATTGTTTTTTCATAATTTACCTTTGTTAAGCCATTCGTTTGTTAGTTTCCATTCTTTCTCATTTAATTCTAAGTAATGTAGATGCCTATGACAATTACTACATAAAACAATACATTTTTCTATTTCTTTTAATATGCGTTTTTTACCATATCCCATAGAAATACAATTAGATATAGTAAAATCTTTTTGTGTTGGATCTTTATGGTGGAAATCTAAACAAAACCATTTTTCTTCGTTGCATTTTTCGCATTTAGATTTCTTTTTTATACTATTGACCCAATTTCTTTTTTCTTTTTTCCTTAATCTGTCCCTTTTGTTTATTTCTTCTTGATGGTTTTTTCTGTAATTTCTAGCATTCTCTGCGTCTCTTTTTTTAAATTTATTAGTTGTCTTTTTTACATTTCTATTGTAATGTCTTTTTTGTGCTAATTTAGATTTCTCTTTTTTGCGATCTTCTTGACACTGTTCTCCACCACAACATCTATTTTTTAATTCATGGACTTTAAAACTATTGCCACAATATTTACATGTTGTTCGTCGTTTTCGTATCTCTTTTTTATTGTCTTTTAAGTATTTTTTTTGTCTTATTTTTACAGACTCTTTAAAACACTCTTCAGAACAATACTTTCTTTTATGAACATCTGATCTAAATTCTGTTTCACAAATTAAACATTTTTTACATAATCCTTTTATCTTATTCATTTAAAAATCTCCAAATTAACTAGTTCTACGTAATAATTCAAAGAGTAAAAGCAGTTTCCTCTAACATATTTGGTAAAAAAGAATTATTCTTTTAATATAATGTATTCATTTGTCAAATAGCTTTACCATTTTGATAACGTGCTTCTCGAAGGATAAGGGTCTTCTGTGCCTCTATCGTACCAACTATAAGGTTCGTTCCTTAGTTCCCTCCAATAATAACCTTCACCTGCGCGACCATCATTGTTATAGTTGTCAAATCCTTTTCTATATCTGCGTTGTTGCTGTTTATCTTTTTGTCTGCCAGCAACTTCGTCTGAAATATCGTTCCATTCAAAAGCTCTTTCAAGCATAGGAAGATCTAAGTTCGACCATGGACCAGCGACTCCTCTTGCTGTTTTGACCACATCTCTACTAGTAAAAACTTGACCGCTTAAAACAAAACGAAGAAGTTTCCTAATATATGATAGAATGCAATTCTTTCTTATAGTCCAATCTAAACATAGTTTGTAATCAGGAACAGACATCATGACATCTTTAGAGAAGTCGATAGAATCAGTATTTAACGCTAGTTTAAGGTTTTTGAAGAAACCTATTTCTATTAAACTCTTCCTACATCTATCAGATGCGGAGCATAAAAGACGAGCTAAAATATCAATATCTTTAAGCGAGTTTACAAAAAGTTTCACTAAACGAACATCTATGCCAACTGATGCGTCCATTTCTTTTTTTTGTTGTAACAGTTCGGAAAGTTCATTCCAAAGTTTATCAAGTAATTTATTATTGTTTTTGATCTGCTTGTCAATAAGTTGTATTTTTGTTTGGATGGGAGTCTGATACATTTTATTTTTGTATCTAAATTGACATATTTTTTGGTCTATGAGTTTTACTCCATAGTAATATGTCTCTTTTTGTAGTATGTCCCAAGTACTTTTCATTTTTAGTCTTTAGAATAAATCTTCTTTATTTTGATTTAATTCTGGTCTTTTGGCAAGAAGTGCTTTTTCTTGCTCTTGGTCAACAAAACCTATATCATCGCCTTCTCCACTATTGTCATATGCCAGCATGTCAGTAGTTTTCTCTTCTCTCTGGTTGCCTACTGGTTTAATAGAGGATTCAGATATTTTTTTAGCAGCTTCTTTTAATTTCTTTTGAGCTTTTTTTGCTGCGGCTGTCTTTTTTGAAGCTTTTTTAGTGGTCTTCTTCGTTGTTTTTCTAGCCTTTTTAGTGGTCTTTTTAGCAGTCTTCTTTGTTTCAGTTTTAAAAATATCAACTGATTCTTCTTTTGGTTCTGGTTTCGCCAAAGGATCTATTTCTATTTCTACTCCTTCATCAGAAAAGTCTATGTTCGTACCTACTTGGAGACTTTCAATCTCTATGCCACCAATGCGATCCATAGCTGCTTTGGTGCTTTCATCTTTATTCAGCATGGTCTGCTTCTCCATGTCAAAAGCACTCATTTTAGTTGGAGTCGCTGTTGCATCTATTTCTGCTTGTAGCTCTTCTATTGCTTTTTTTGCTTGATGAATTTTATCTTCTTCTTCTAAATCATCTTTTTGACTAGCTTTATTAAGCTCAGTTAACGTCATTTTTTTTGTTACTTTTTTCTTCATCGACTCTTCTTTAACTTCTTTAATCTCTTTAACTGCATTCACATCTACGATAAGTCCTTTGAGAATAGCTGTTGATACATTTATATCAGTTTCCTGCTCTGGACTAAGTTCAATAACTTGCCCTGCTTTAACTGGAAATCCGATAGCGTCTATAGACAATTCTCCTCTTAATTTCCTTGATACTCTAACTTTCATTTTGGTGCTCCCTTCAGTTCTCTGTGTGTAGTTTTTTCCGCGTTCTGTCAATGACAGTTCTATACCTTTGCATATTATGAGGGCCAACTGGCTCTCTATTAGTCATATCGATATATTTTTCTCTTGAATCCACAAATGGTTGACTTTGATTGCCTCCACCTACGCCTTCTCCTATAGGAGCTTTGTCACCTTCGCCTTCACCGCCAATAAACATATGCTCTGATGCTGGAATATCTTTTTTCTTTTGCTCCGCATAGTTGCTGCCTGGCGAAAAATCATCTGGAAAACTTTTCCCTCTAGCTCTACCGCCAAAACTTCCTGGATTGGTCTCTTCACTTCCAGGAGTATTTAGCTTAGTTCCCTGCCCATCACCAGGACTAGACTTGGTGCTATATGGATCAGCGAACCTACTATCAGGATCTTCCATTCTAGGGATATTTCCCCGATAAGCCAATTTGTGAAGCTTGTAAAAATTCATTTATTAAATAAACTCGTTTGGATTGTCTTTCTTATACTGTTCGTAATCTCTTTCTTCTTGTTCTCTTTCTTCTCGCTCGTCACCTTCAATGTCAGCTTGATCGGCTCTGTAGTCTTCGTCAGCAGCAATATCCGCTTTATGATCTGCAAGAATTCTCATTTTATTAGCATTGATGCTATTTACGATGAGTTGTTCGTCATTGGTCAAATCTCTACTCTGCGAAGCGGCTTGTTTATAAACGTGATACAGCATTGCATCAGCGTCAGATAACAAAGAAGCCTTCTTATCAAAAGATGGATTGCTTTTATTGAAATCTTCTCTTGAATCGTAGTTAGATAGAAGTTGACTGCCTTGAACGTTATTCTTAATTTTTTTACCGCCTCCTACAAGAGCGTCCCAGAAGGCTTTATTTTCTGCTGATAGGTTTCCCTTATTCTCTTTATCAAAGTCTTTCTGTGCCTTTCTGGCAGTTTCCAAGGGCATATCCATGAGGACAACGCCTTTGTCTCCTCTTGTATCTACAGATGAGCCAGTCCCAACATTAAGTTGTTTTTCTAAAATGATAGAATCAGATGCATTGCGAACGTCTTTAAGCTGCTTTTCTCCGATCTTATCTCCTTGTGGGTCTTTTCTGTCATCTTTAAGCTGTTTGTCAGTTATTACAGCGTCTCCATCCTGAGAAACACCATAAAATTTGTTCTGTTCTTGCAGCATTTTTTCAGTCGGTTTAATTTGGGCTTGTTTTTTAAAGTTATACATAATTTATCTCCAGTATGTTGTACACTAGTTATAATACTAAATTATCACTATATTACAATTTTCCTTTGTTGTTCTTGAAATTATCTATTAAAAGCAGATGGTGGGACACCTGTATTTTGATTTCGTTGAGGTTGTCTAGTTTCCATCTGTCTTGCTACCTGACCGCCAGGTCCAGTTCCATATGACGCTCCACTCATAGATCTCCAGTTAATTGCGTTACTACTCGGCACAACTCCCATATTGACTAATCTGGCTCCCGGAAGTTTATGAGCTACAGCATTCATTGAAATATAACATGCACCAGCAAGAGCATCTGTCAAATCGTCAGTTCTAACATCTCCATCTTTAGGAGCACTAACCCTAAATCCTTTTACAGTTGTCTTCCTTTGTAAATGAAGCATTTCATCTTGCATTAGTTTATGTCTGGGTATCCAAATTTTATCGCTATTCATCAATACTTCCAACTGAGTATATATCGCCATTTTATATTGAGCAGAAAAGTGAGTACATTTGGCTGGTACTCCTGCCTTTTTAAGTTTCTCAATACTTTGTATGGAATTCCAAACATCATATGTAACCATACCTAAATGGAATTTTCTTCTTAAATTGATGACATAATCATCAACCTCTTCTATTCTAACTGGTTTTCCTGGTAATGGTTTCCAATATTTTATCTGATCAACAACTATCCTAAAATCAGATTTGTTTGTTTCTGTATTTAAATACCTTTCTCTATGTATGATAACAAGAGCATAGTTGTGACTTGTAGTCGCTGGGTCTAGGTGAGCAAAGTACGTAAACCCTGCTCTTCCTGTTTCTTGTAGCTCAAGTCCAGCTTTAAAGCATCCTATAACTTTATCTCTCACGAAGAAGCTCTCACCACCGGTACCAGAGAACTCTGCTCCATACTCCATCAAAAAGTCTTCTGCATTCATGGATTCGTTGTTTTTTCTTAATGACTTTTCGGTCATTTTTGGATTTACGTGCCATGTAGGAAGTTTGCACATTAATCTATCTTGTACTAGATGGGCTTCTTTATAAAGTCTGTGGAACAGTCCCTCTTCGCCTCTAGGAGACGAGATACAAACAAGTTTACTATCTAGTACTCGCTCTGTTTGTTCTTCTCCATTTTCGTCAATAACTTTTATGTTGCGACCAAATGTTTCCAAACTAGGGGTAAGAGCGGTAAATATTCTTTCGCCGGAAGAAGCTCCGCCTGAAGTTTTATAACTTGCAACTTCGTCCATCAGCAAAACGAATATCTGCTTACCAAGCAGAGCGTCAGAGTTACTGTGTCCAACTTCTACAACGATAGAACCTTTAGTTCTTGATTTAAACAAATCATTGTTTTTTTTGTCTTGTGGAGTCAATAGGAAAATTTTGTTCGCTTCTATTCCATCTGGTATAAACTTATTTTGGAAGTAAGGAGAATAAAGAATTCTTGTTTTGACTTCATTAAACGCAAGTTGTGCCTGAGGAGCGGCAGTAGCAACCGTCAGAATCGTAATTGGGTTTGAATCACTTAATCCATAAATGGCATAAGGGTTTCCTCCAGCACATTCAAGAAGCCTCATAGCTTCGTATGCCATAATAATCCCACACAAGAAATCCTTTCCTGATCGTCTTCCCCATATCAGAATTAGTTGTCTGAATACTTCCGTTTGTTCAAACTTTGATAGTAAGTCTCCTCTCTCTTCAGTATTGCATCCTATGTCTTTACACATTTGAATTTCTTCTTCTGTCAAAGTTATGTTTTTATTTCCTACAGAACCTCTATAGAATATTTTTAAAATCAGTTTTTGCATAGGGTAAAGTGTAATCCCCTGTCCACCAAGATCTAGATATTCCTTTTTTTCGCAAAAAGAAACGATATCAGGAATTGAACTACCAATACCGTCCTTTGAGGATAGCTCTGTCTTCATTTTTTGTATCAAATCTTTAACTGTTTTTTGTGGCTTTTTTGTTCTAGGCACAATTTGCTCCTTTAGTCCGTTAGCTTCCACCGTCATTAATATTACTTGAATAAATGGGATATCCAACTCTTGCAGAAACATCGGCAAAAAGTTGTCCAACTTTGATTCCAAATTCACTTAAATAATCATTTATATTAGTATATATAGTATTATCCAAAACATGAAGTTGTAAAGCTCTTACGAAACTACTAATACTATTTTCTGTTGTGAATCTAGTATTTAGTTTAGTCTCTATTTCTGCGATATTGGTTTTTATTCTATCAACTGGTTCATTTAAAACAGATAAATCTTCTATTTCCCCTTCCATCAAGTCAATAAGATCTATAGCTGTCTCGTCTATGAGTTGAATCTCATTTATCTGGTCGGCAACACTTTTATAATCTGTTGGTGAAATCATGTTCCTATACTGTCCCTATAATATGTAAAATTATATGTATTATATTGATCTTTTTGTCTAATTCTAAAATAGTATTCTTTTCCTCTTACTAAATATTCTGACGATGAACTTTGATACATTATTTTTCTATCTATGTAACTTGATGGGACTCCATCTGTGGGGATAGGCACAAATTCTTCTTCTTCTTTTTCATAGAGCCATTCAGCAGCAGATACGCTACTATCAGCAGAAGCTAGTATCGTAGAAAAATCGCTGTCTGCTGCTACGTCAATCTCGAAATGGTACAATGAATATAAATTAGATCTATTGATAATCAGTGATTTGTATTCCCAATATCCTTCTTCATAAATTAAACCTGATGGCAAACTTATATCGCCATCTTTCACTACATCTAATAATAACTGGCTTACTTTTAGACTGTTGGTGTTAAGGTAGGTTTCGAGACTGGAACTCCAATACCCAGTGATAGGAAGAAGTAACAGTTGAGAAGACAAAGACCCAAACATAGAGTTTATTAACCCAGTTGTATATGTCTCGTAAACGGCTACAGATTTAAGTAGAAGATCTGTTTCTGTTGTTAAATCTTGACTATTTACTATGGTCCTTACATTCTCATAAGCCTCTGCTTTTTTGAGAGTGTATCTGCCTACGGCTTTAGCTAGATTCCACATCGCATCATGCCATATTTGATTTTTTATACTTGTTGCCATTTTTCAATTACCTACTGGGCGGGACAGAATATCTAAACGAAACGGTATTAAGTGGATCTCCAAATAGAGTTATAGTCCAATCAAGATAAAGAGAACTGAGTATATACGCTTCGCCTATAGAAAATCCTTTTATCAAAGATTCAACGAATGGAGTTGGTCTAAGATAGCCTTCAGTCGTTGGACTCGACATAGCCCCTGCACATGTAGCATAACCTCCATTCAAAGCTAATCTACACCATGTTTCTGAATCTAGATCTCGAACTGAAAACGCTCCATCAAAATCTGCATTATAGAAAAATATTCTTTGAGTGTCAGTATTCCTGAAAAAAGATTCAGTAGATCTATCTTGAAACCATCCCCAATATATCGAATCCTTTTGCAGATAAGGAATAACTGGGTCAAGATAAGGATCAATTAATATGGTAGATATGAGCCTAACATTCGTTCTAGGGATTGAATTGTTCGCTGCATATAAAAGATCTTCTCTGTATTGTTCTTCTTTGCTATTTGTGACAGTCGCATATGGATCTAAAATAAAAGCTCCATTCATATATATTTGATTTTTTAGATTCTCTCCATTATCTATAATAGCTTTTGCACTTTCAAGAGTTGGACCGTCAATTCTTGAACAAATAAGTGCGACATTTAAAGCTCGACTGCCATATTCGTACATTTCTTTTCTGTCAAAAAGAGGATTAAACGTTTTTTTAGAAAATGTATGATTTATTCTAGATATTCTAGATGTAGAAGATATAATGTCTCCACCATCATGAAATCCGCCAGGAACATTCATTCCCAAAACAATAACGCTCGTATCTGCATCTATAACAGCTTTGATGGAATCTTCTACTTCGGCCTGAAAATCTTCATAACTTGGAAGTATCTCGGTTAGACTGCAAGGTACTCCTATTTTGTTAGATCCATCAAGATCGTATTTAGCTAAATAATAATCTGCCAATAATTCGCTATCAGCATCATTTTCTCGATATACTATAAAAAGTTCACTCATACCTTATTTTCGTAAAAAATGAACAAATTCCTTGCAAAAATAAAGCCTACCACAATGTGATAGGCTTTAAATGAACTATTTAAAGATAGTTATTCGAATTTAATTCTACTTCCTCCATCTAAAATCAAATCTGGATTGTTGGCAATAGCGTTCAGTTGGTCCTTTACGTCAGTACTTCCAAATCCTCCCTCTCCTCGGATCGTATCTGATAATTCTGCTACTTCTTGTATCTCCATAACTTCTGTTTTTCTTATAAGCATTTGACCAATTTTATCGCCAGCTTTATATATCTTTGCACCAGATATATATTTTTTGAATGTTTCTGATGCTTCTTCCTCGTTTTTTGCCCAAACGGTTCTATGAGTTTCAGCAGGACATTTGAAACGGAATCTATATTCTCCTCTGTATCCTTGGTCACCAACAGCCACACAGTTAGCCAGAATCAAGTCTGTCTTAGAAACTGAGCTACGAGCTACTAATTCTATATGATAGCCCACAGGAGGCTCTATAGCCAATCCTGTTTTATACTCTATATAAAGCATTCTCCATGTTATTCCATCATTATCCCCAGTTGGAACAACTTTAATGTTCCCATCATCGATAGCGGTTATATCGTAACCAGCATCATCATCATGTGCTCTTTGAGGTATTATTGCATCTTTGTGTAACTTTTTTACTTTCATTTCAATCCTTTCTCTAATTTAAGAACAAGCTGTCCAGCCACAGTTTTGGCTTGCTTTCTATTTGTGTTCTGAAACTAATTTGCATAATTTTTTAAAATATTCTAATGAATGATTATTCTTCATTTTATTAATGTCTTTATGGACCCATTGTACGTTTCCTTCTATATATCCTAATGAATTATCAATACGATCTAAAGATGCAGTTTCTTCTCGTACTTTTTCTTTTTTTCGGCTTTGCTGCCCAAATTGTATATCCATACCAGTTAACGCACATTTTTTGTTTTGAGCTAAAAATAAATCCCATATATATTTTTTATCAACATTATGTTCTATATCACGAGTTTCTGCGTTTCTTTGTATTCTGCCTATTGTTGTTCCTGAGATATCCTCTATCCCGATAAAAGATGGATGTCTGCTTCCGCTAGGGTTTTCTAAGCATCCACAAGATTTTCTACCCGATTTTAACGCATGTGAACTGACTATAATCTCTTTCCCACAAGCACATTTAGTATTCCAATAAATAGTTCTTTTGTTATTTTTTAGTCTAGAAATAACAGTTAGATTTCCAAATTTATCACCAATTTTAACAAATAAACTAGCACATCCACAAGATTTAGGTGTATATTTCCTTAAAACATCGCTTCTATAACTTTTCATCCGACCGCAATCGCATTTACATAACCAATAAGTCGAATTGCTGTTTCTTTTAATACGTGTGTTCTCGTCTACGCTGACAACTGTTAATGTTCCAAACTTTTTACCAGTAATATCTATTTTTTTGGCTCCTCTCATAATATCTCCTATATAGCTTATAATTTATCTATATGTACAATTACTCAAGCTGATATAAAAGTCCTTTTTTAAATTTAAAACTAATTGCACGCAGAGAATCCGCAGTTTTTGCACATTTTGCAACCTTGTTCACGTATTAATTCATTTCCGCATTCTTCACATTCTTCGCCATTTACTTTTTTACCATCGTCAATATATTTTTTAAGCGATCTGGCTATAGCCTTTTCAAATGATCCAAAAGAAGCTGATTTCGTTTTTTCTAATTGTTCTACTACAAACGAGATATCTGCTCCATGTCTTAGATTAGAAGAAACGAGTCTTGTGATAGCCTCTTCCATGTCGCCTGACTCATCCATTATATTCTCTATTTCGGCTCCTTCAGACGTAATGAGTTTATAATGTCCTCTCTTAACTTTTTTGAGCATACCTGTTTTATGAGCTTTGGGTATTTGCCCATTTTTAAGAGCAAAAATTTCATATGGGTCGTCAGACAAAAGCCCAACTACGGTAAGGTAGTCTTGTCCTTTGACGGAAATATGATAAATATCACATGGTAAAACCTTTGGTCTTTTAGGAGCATCATGTTTATCAATGTTATCAGCATCTCTTGGGATGCAGTTGCTATCATTGGCAATAAGAACTCCAGTCCTAGAATTTTCTCGATAAACAGTAATCCCTTTGAGTCCCGCTTTCCATGCAGCTTCATAGATATCAGCCACTTCTTCAGTTGTAGTCTCTTCTTTGAGGTTTATAGTGGACGATATTGAATGATCTAAATTTCTGCCTGCGGCAGCTTGCATTTGGATTCGTCTTTTCCAATCTATATCTTCTGCACATGCACCAAACCAGGGGGATTTTGTTATATCTGTTTCTCCAGTAACGTCCATCCACATTTTAACTTTAGAATGATAGACAGTAAACTCTTCCCATGAATCTCCGTTTTGGTCTACAAAATCAACTCTAGTATTTTTATCACTAGGATTAATCTTCTTTCTTCTCTTATATTCCATTTGGAAAAGAGGCTCGATTCCAGATGTTGTCTGAGTTAAAATGCTCACGCTACCAGCAGGAGCAGACGTAAGAAGTCCTATATTCCTTCTGCCATACTTTCTCATATCTTTATATAGTTCTGGATCTTCTTCTTTTATTCTCAGCAAGAATGGATTATTCTTTTCAAGATTATAACCCCAAATTTTAAATGGTCCTAATTCTTTTGCCATGTCTACAGAACTTCTATAACATCCAAGTTTCAAGGTTCTATAAATTTTTTCTGCTGTTTTGATTCCTTGCTTGGAACCATAATCAAGACCTAACGCTGCAAGCGTATCCCCTAGCCCCGTTGTTCCTGTTCCAGTCCTTCTCCCCGTTTCACAGACTTCGCGTATTTCTCTCCAAAGCGACAATTCAACCAGTTTGATTGCCTCTGGCTCTGGATCTTTATCTATCTTATCTATGATTTTGTCAATACATTCTAACTCAAGATCTATTACATTTTCCATAAATCTTTGAGCAACTTGTGCATCTTTATGGAATTGTTCAAAATCAAATTTGGCATTTTTAGTAAAAGGATCTATAACATAACTGAAAAGATTTAATAACAGTAATCTACAGGAATCACAAGGACTTAAAGGTACTTCGCCACATTGTAGTGCAAAAATACCATCAAATATATCATTTCCTGATTTATTTTTCCTGATATCAGTGATAACTCCTACAGTATGATTGTCATCCACAGTTATATTATAAACATCTTGTTTTTTTGTGATATATTCTATTTTAGTAACTTTATGATTGTAGTCTGCTGCTAATTCTTTAATTTCTGTGAGATTTTTAAAACCATATTTTGTTCGTAACCTAAACGAAACATTTTCTTTCTTGCAAGCGTTTTCCCATTCTTTAAGAGATGGGTTTTTAATAGGATTATCAAAAGTTAATTTAGAATAAATTCGCACTTGATCATTTCTCGTTTTTATAGCTTTCTTTTCATATGTATTATTGATCGAGTTAGTTCGTGTTTTATTAGTCCCTTTTTCGTTTGCATGATAATTACTGCAAGATATGCTACAAAAACTGATTTCTCTATGACTATAATCTACTTCGAAAGAATTTCCGCACCACTCACATTTGCGTATAACTTTAACTTTGTTCTGATCTATCCTTGCGTCATATCTCTGCTTTGTTGCCTTTTGAAAAGTTTTTACAACTCTTGGATCTTTATCTGCATGTTCTATACCGCACTCATTTGCAGCCCATTTAGCTAGATCTAAAATATTTTTAAACCATCCATTAGTTCTAAAGCTAGAAAGTCGTTTGGGTATTTTTTTATCTTTAACAAAATTGAACCAGTCATTTTTAGTAAAACGTCTATTTATTTTTTTAGTCAATGTTATTGCAAATTGTTCTATATCTTTATTTGTGTATCCAGAATATCTGCCATTTTTTTCTCCTGAATTATCTTTTTTTGCATGATATTCTTTGTGTTCTGAAAACGTCATAATGTCTAAATTATTTGGGTCATTATTTAATCCATCATAGTCTTTATGATGTACAACAATGCCACCTTTTACCCAGCCATCTTGTTTGTTTATATCATATAAAGTATTCCATTTATCAGTGTCCATAAATTTTGCAATCAACCTATGCTCATAGATTTTGTCTTTTTTAGAGTTTAAAGCGTTACAATACGTTCTATAGTATTCTTTCTTGTTAGTTTTAACAATTTTTTCTGGCCTTTTAATGAACTTAAATAAACTGTCACCGCTTTTTAATTCTTTCGCCTCTCTGGTTTCACCTGTTTTTAGAGGGAATTTGTGATCATGGGTTACATCGATGTGAGATCCATTGTCAAAATGGACTCGTACCATTTGCTTATTGACTCCGGTCTTTCTGGGATTTCTTCCCCATTTAATAGATATTTCTCCATTATTGGGGTTAACAGAATATACTGGTACGTCCATTCCTTCTTTTGCTAAATCTTTAAGAGAGACAGCATTTCTTCCATCAGCTACTGCAATTAATGTATCTCCGCTAAAACACGGGTTCGTGCCTGTTGTAGTAAAGCCATATTTGCTATAACAGTCTGCTGGACTTTCTTCTAAGATTTTGTCCCAAAACAAAAGACCTGGTTCACCTGAGTTTCTAGCGTTTTCTACTATTTGTCTCCAAACATCTCTGGCGTTGACCATTCTAGATATTTTTGGATTTTTCGAATCTACAGGCCAACGAATCTCATATTCTTTGTTTTTATTAACAGCCTCAAGAAATTCGTTTGTCAGCTTTATAGATATGTTTGCACCAGTAACTCTTGTTAAATCTCTTTTGACTTTCGTAAATTTTAGTATTTCTGGATGATGAACGCTGATAGATAAAAGCATTGCTCCTCTTCTGCCGTTTTGAGCTACTTCACGTATAGAGTTGGAATATCTCTCCATAAAAGAAATAATGCCAGTAGATGTTCTAGCGGCATTAGTCGTAGGCGTTCCATCAGGACGGAGATTTGAGATATCTGTCCCAACGCCGCCTCTGCGTTTGCATATTTGAACCATCTGTTGATCTGTATGCAAAATTCCAGAATAGCTATCTAAAGGAGGAGCAACGACAAAACAATTAGACAGAGTTACAAATTGATAAGGATTTCCGATGCCATACATTAGTGAGCCTTGGGGAACAATCTTTTTGAAATTCTGTATGTATGATAATATCTCTTCAAAAGACATTGGATTTTTGAACTTTTTCTTTTCTATCCTAGCTAATTCGGTAGCCATCCTAACATGCATTTTGTCTGGAGTGTTTTCAAGGAGATTTTGTTTATTATCTCTTAGTGCGTATTTGTCCAAAAAAACTTTTGCTGCTAATTTATCTCCGTTGAAATATTTTGTTGATTCCTTTAGAGATGAATTATAATCGTAAATCTCCTGCTCCATATCGCTTTTACCTTTCTATTATGTCTATTATTCATATTATATTTGAGACTATTTATTTTGCTACACCGAATCTTATTTTAAATGATTTGTAAAATCTTCCTTTGTTTTCTTTTCGTCGTAACACCAACTTTTTTTTAACTCGATTCTCTGTTAATCTTTAACGGCGAAATATATTTCTTCTAATGAAAACCCATTTTCTCTTTTGGCTCATATTCGGCTCCGCATCCAAAATCTTTGTCTTTTAATTCTTCAATTGCTTCTTCAAAATGCTTTTGTTTAACAATAGCTATATCATTTTTGTTCATGCTTTTGTCTTCTATTGCTAGTATAGCAGCATATTCTGAGATATGGAAAATGAATGCACCAGGCATGCCTTTTGTTTTTTTAACTATTGCTTTTATATCTACATCTTTATGAAGTTTGAAGCTTTTTGTGAATATTTCAATCATCTTTTCTCTTTCTTTTGCTGCGGGAACATCGACTTCTATAACTTTATCAAACCTTCCAGGTCTGTTTTTAATCGCTTTTTCGACTTTATCTATCATGTTAGTGGTCGCAATAGTAATAACATTTTTGAATTCTTCTTGCAGTCCGTCCATTCTATTCATAAGTTCAATACACAAATTGCCACCGTGACCGCTAAAATCTCTATCTTCTGCGATATAATCAATATCTTCAAGTATCAACAGAGTTGGTGATAGATCTTTTGCCATTTCGCATATTCTAGAGACATCGCAAATACGTCTTATGTCTGACGGAAGAACATATATAATGGTCATAGGCATTTCATTCGCTAGAACTTTACAGAGCATTGTCTTGCCTGTCCCAGGAACTCCACATAATATTATGCCTCGTTTTATAGAAATCTTATTTTTGGCAAGAATGTCTCTGTTGCTATATAGGTTATGAACATTTCTTTTTATGACTTTTTTGATTTTAGGTGCAATTATTATAGAATCCCAATTAGTCTTTTTATTTAGCTCTAAGAAATTGCAAAGGGGATTTATTTTTTGACCTTTATAGAAATTATTTTGCTTGCTATAACTTAACCATTTTTCCCAAAAATCTTTTGGACTTTTCAATGCAAAAATGCTATAGTTCTGCATCGATCCGTCATAGTTCGGACTCGTGAACAACGCTATTCTTTCGTTTGTTTTTTTGTTCTCCATGAATATAAAGGCTTTTATATATATAGTAAAACTCTTGCCTGGTGAGCTATATGCGATACTCATTTTAGGTTCTACAATTGCCGAATATTTAGAGATGTAGAATTTATCAACTATCTTATAGTCATTATTTTTTAGGAAAGTTTTTAATTGATACTGCAATATGTTGTGTATGTAGAAACTAGAGTTCATGTCTACAGACTGATATTTTTTATTGTTGAAAAATTCTGCAAGTTTCAAGACTCCAAGATCTTCGTTTGAGAATATATCCGATATTTGTCCTAGATTTGATTCAAACAATTTAACGTCAGAATCCTTTCCTTTGGATATAGACAATTTCGAACCAGATTCAGTTACTTGAGGTTCACAAGCATCTTGATCGTCGTATCCGTCATATCCATCAGCGTACCCTTCATTTATATCTGTCATTTTGTTTCCTTGTATAGCGTTGAATTATTGCATTATAGCAGATGATGCAATCACTTTTTTCTATTCTTTTTGGATTGGACATTTCTAGAGAATAATCTTTCTACAAAATATTCTCTAGTGTTTGCCGGATAATATGGTTTCAATTTTTTGACAACTTTGTCAAGAGGAAGACGATCTTTTAAGAACTTATTGTCAGAACAATTAATAATCATTCTACCATTAGAACTTTTAGTTATCCATTTTAATCCTCTAGAACAGTTGGTTAATGTGTGTTTTTTGTGATGGGAATTATTCCCATAAAAGTCTGTTATACCATCTCTATTTTGACAGTCGAACCCTATCAAAACGATGGGATCGCAACCCAGAGCGTGAGCAAATTGGTATGCTAGTGGTCCAGTACTACCCTTCCCAAAAAGAACCATTGGGTTAGGAGGAATACGAAACGGTCCTGGCATGAGTTTAAATTGATATGCGATCCCTCGTGGATCAGAAGCATTTCTACTATATTTAACGGCTTTCAATTTAGGTAAAATCGCTCTTTCTGTCAACCATAATTCTACGTCTTGCCACATTAATACAGTAGGGTCTATAACTTTAAACGCTCTATTAATACCTATCGTGAAAGTACCTTTCAATAAAGATGCGACATCATAGTCATTAACTGACGGACCATTTCCTATAATAAAACCAGGTAGTCCTCGCATTGTACTTTTCCAACGTCTGACTGTCAGTCTCGATTTTTTAGATACATGTACCACTTTTTTATTTATCATTTTTCTCTTTAGGGGGTTTTCTTCTATGGTTCTAACTCTACGTCCCAATAACCAAATTCGTTCCACTGGTCAGTACGAACGAAATATTTCCATTCTTTTGGAAGTTTTTGACCAAAGGTATATAAGGGATTCCAATGAGGTTCTCTGGGAGTACTAAGCAACTTAAGCCCTGCTTCTTCAGGAGTTCTTCCTCCTTTTTCAACATTAACTTCAAAAGTCGAGATAACGACATTATCCCATGTAGTTAATCCACCGCGACATTTTGGCATAATGTGATCTATTGTTCCAGTTCTAGAAGTTACTTTTTTGGCGGTATATTGACATCTGTATCCATCTCTAATTAAAAGATTTCGTCTTGTAAGTCTAACTCTAGTGTGGGGAATTTTATTGTATTTTTGAAGGACAACAATTCTTGGAAGTCTAACTTTAAATCTATTAACGTTAAGCCATTGATAATCTCCGTAAATAGATTCATCATCCTCAATGGGAATTGAAAAGAGGTCGGACCAATCGCTCCATGTCAAATGTTGAAACGTTTCGTTATCTACGTATTTTGCACGAAAAGAAAATACTTTATTTAATGTTTTATACAGAGGTGTAAAACCAATAGCATCTAAGCTTTTGTTTAGAACAAGCGTAGGACTATTTATTATATTATTATTGGTTTGTGTTGTCATTTCTCTAGAATACTGTTAACCTTATTTATGAAGTTTTCATTTTTGTCTACAAAGTATATTTCAAGTATGTTATCGTATTCTTTAGCATGTTTTACCATTATGTTTGCAACCAAAGAATATTCTAAAGATCCTACTCCAGTTCCCAACGCTGTCATAGCCACAGATTTTATATCATCTAATAATAATCGCTCAAACACGCTTTTTATCGCTTTCGAAATTATATTTAGACTTGTATATCCACCAGGATATCTCATGGTTACGGCATGATAAATATATTTTACACTATTTGTAGACAGATCGCCGGGTCCAGTCACGTAACATTCGCCAGCTTCTTTATTCTTATTTTTGCATATCCTTCTCGCTTCATTTTGTATTTCTATACCACCAGCACGCCGAATAGATCCTGCAACTCCTCCCCCCATAACACCAATGCCATTAGCAGCATTGACTATTACGTCTGTATGTACGTCAACTATGTCTCCCACAAAAGCATTTATCATTTTTATATCCTAGAACAAAGGATTACTATTTTTACATTTTTCTATTATATCAAGAATATTATCACTAAAATAATTTGGATTGATTTTTATTCTAGTTTTTAGTCTTTTCAAAACGCTTTGATGGATCTGACTAATTCTTGATTCAGAGATTTTGAGTTGTTTGGCTATTTCTTTCATAGTCAATTCTTCGTAGTAATATAAGTAGACAATGTTTTTTTCTAGTTTTGTAAATCTTCTGCCAATAAGTTTATTCAAGAATTCCATCCTCACTATCCTACTATCAGGCGATGAGTTTTTATGAGATTCAAGATATTCGTTGAAGTCTTTTTTGTTGTCATTATTATCTATATCTGGGTTGGAGCATGACTCTATGCTAAAGATCGATCTCGCACGAAATTTTTCAGGATGCTTGTTGTAGTCTAATTCGTTAATACCCAATTCTTTTAACGCATCTGACCTACTCGCTTTTTCACCACTAGCATTTTGAAGTTTATCTTGCTCTTTTTGTATTGAATTTTCTCTGATTCTTACACTTCTAGGAACCCAATCTTCTTTTCTCAGTCCATCTAACATCGCTCCCCTTATCCTAATGTAAGCATATGTCTCAAATTTATTGCCTCGCGTGACATCAAAGTTTTCTATAGCTTTATACAATCCATCGACTCCATGAGATGCTAATTCTGGTTGAGAAACATGACCGTTCAACTTTCTAGATAATGTTGTTGCAATCTTGTTTACGAATGTGAAATAATGTTCAACTAACTTGTTTTTACTTTTATCGTCTCTATCTTTTAAATATACGTCCCAAACATCAAAAATATTTTCAACTTTCATACGGTCTCCTATTATAAGGTTAATATTATAGTGCGACAGGAATTGCATCAAATTAAGAGTTCATCAAATTTACTACACTATAATATACGACAAATTGTATACACATATTTAAAAAAAATGCAAAAAACTTCCAAGATGTGACTCAAAAAGAGATATAATAACAAATCAATCATAAACAGAAATCGGGAAAAAGATTACATTTCCCGATTTTGTCAAAAAGTTTATGCTTAAAATCATAAAAATAGAGATTATCGGGAAATGAGTAAATTTCCCGATTTTTATTTTAATTACAATAGGAGCGAGACGTAACAATAGAAAGGATGAAAAATGGCTAGAATAACATCAAAATTAGATAATGATCTTTACAAGATTACAATGGGTGCTGCTGTAGTCAAATTATACCCAAATGCTAATGTAAAGTATTCTCTCTTCAATCGAGGCGGGACTGTCTTCCCAGAAGGATTCGCAAAAAAACTCAGAGAAGCAGTAGATGAAATGGCATATCTCCCTGATTTGAATGCCTCTCAAATAGCATGGTTAAAAATCAATTGCCCATTTCTTTCTAACCCTTATATAGATTTTTTCGTAAAATATAAATATAATCCAGAAGAAGTAGTAATATGGCAAAATGATGCTGGAGAACTTAGCGTCATCATAGAAGGTCCATGGTACAGCACAATCTATTGGGAAGTTCCTCTTATGTCTCTCATTAGCGAGTTATATTTCGAAATGACAGGACAAAAGCCCAATGACAACTATGAAGAAATCGCCAGAAAGAAAGGCAAAAGACTTGAAGAAATGGGAGCGTACTTCGCTGATTTCGGTAGTCGTAGACGCTTTTCTCTCAGAGTCCACGATTATGTCGTTAACGAATTGAAAACATCGAAAACTTTCATTGGAACAAGTAACGTTCTTTTGGCATACCTCTACGGAGTTAAGCCCATTGGGACAGAAGCTCACGAATGGATTATGTTCCACGCCGCTAAATACGGATACAGAATGGCTAACTCAATCGCTCTTGGACGATGGGTTGATGTCTATCACGGCGATCTTGGTATTGCATTGACAGATACATTCACAACCGATGACTTCTTCAAATCGTTTGACATGATGTATGCTAAACTATTCGATGGAGTAAGACATGATTCCGATGATGCTATAGTTTTCGCAAATAAAACTATCGCTCACTACAAAAGACTTGGAATCGATCCGTTGTCGAAAACTATCATCTTCTCCGATGGACTAAACGTCGATGAAGTAAAAAGGATTCATGAATTCTGCAAAGGAAAGATTAAAGACGGTTACGGCATCGGAACACATTTTTCCAACGATGTTGGAGTAAAGCCTCTTAACATAGTTATTAAAATGATAGCGGCTCAACCTAACGGTCAAGAACCTTGGGTTAATACATGCAAGCTTTCTGATGTTAGAGGAAAACATACAGGAGCAATCGAAGCAATCGAACTTTGCAAAACTACATTAGGAATTAAATAATGAAAATAGTAATCGCACAAACCAATACTACGCCTTTGGATTTTCAAAGCAATACAGACCAAATTAAACTTGCAATGGAAACGGCTCGTGCTGATACGACTATCAGTTTGGTCGTAACGCCTGAACTTTCAATTCCAGGATACCTTGTAAAAGATCTAATGTACAACCACGATTTTGTTGAACAGAATTTAAGATGGTTACAAGAGATCGTTACGTTCTCGGCTGGAAGTCAATACTCTACCGTTGTTGGATACATCGACAAGAATTATAATGGTCGAGGTAAACCTTTCCGTAACATGCTTGCAGTTATAAAAAACGGGACAGTTGTAGCTCGATACCAAAAACAACTGTTACCGTTCTACGATGTGTTTGACGAAGGGCGATATTTCGAACCTGGCAATAAATTAGCGGTTGTCGAAATAGACGGAGAAAAATGGGGATTAGCAATATGCGAAGATATTTGGAACGATAAAGATACCGACGATTATAACTATAAAACTAATCCTCTCGCTCAATATCGTGAAATGGGCATTCATAACATTATTAGCATCAATAGCTCTCCGTATGTTATGGGAAAGCCTGCCGAACGAATTAAAACGTTAAGAGAAAGTTTTGCGAAAGGGACTTTGATCTATGTCAACCAAATTGGCGGTCAAGACGATCTAGTTTTTGATGGTCACAGTCTTATCGTAGAAACTGGTAGAGTTACGTATAAGGCAGAAAGAACTATCAAATCTACGTCCCATGTCTGTACGACAGGTAACGAACACTATATAGATGTAGACGTAATGGAGAAGGTAAAGGGAAGCGAAGAAGATCCGATTGGATTACTTTGGGATATGCTCATTCTCGGATTGAGAGATTATATCAAAAAGAGCGGATTCAACTCTGTCGTTTTCGGAAGCTCTGGCGGAATCGATTCAGCCGTAATTGCAGCATTAGCTTGCGATGCTATCGGAGCAGAAAATGTTTACGGAATAAGAATGCCAAGCATCCACAGTAGCGATCACTCCTTAGACGATGCAAAAAAATTGCAAAAGAATCTTCAATTCAACGATTCTCTTCTTCCAATCAAACATATAGAATTGTTGAGCGAATACAATAAAGTCTTTGCCAAGATCAAAGACGATAAAGGCTATAAAGGCTATAATGATGTAGCAGACCAAAATATGCAAGCTAGAATTCGCGGAGCAGCCGTAATGCATGCTTCTAACGCTTTTGGTATGCTTCCTCTCAGTACAGGCAATAAATCTGAATTGTCAGTCGGCTACTGCACAATCTATGGAGATATGTGCGGAGGATTCGCTCCTATCAATGATGTTTACAAAACCATCGTTTATGCTTTAGCTGAATACTTCAATAAGAAAAATAAGAAAGAGTTAATCCCTGTTAACATCATAAGGAAACCGCCAAGTGCAGAACTTGCTCCTGATCAAAAAGATGATGACAATTTATTGCCATACGAAATCTTAGATCCGATTCTTTATGCATACATCGAATGTTATATCGGCGATTTCTATGAATTCATAAGTACTGATGACCTCCCAGAAGAAGTAAAAGTCTGGGCTGTAACGCCAAACGCAAAAGCTCAATACGATAGAATGATATCGTTGGTTGATCGTACAGAATTCAAACGCCGACAAGCCGCTCCCGGTATCAAAGTATCAAAAGTTTCGTTCGGTACATCGAGAAGAGTTCCAATAGTTTTTAAGAAACGTTAAAGGAATGTTTACGATAACAATGTAATATTATAGAAGTGTCCGACCATTACTTCGAGATACTACTATAAAATTGTTAGGGATAATTCCTGTTTCTGAGTAATGGCTGAAACGGGTTTTATCCCTATTTTATTTGGAGCAACAATGCGGATAGATCCTAATGATATAATAAATAAAAAATACAATATGTTAACTGTGAAAAAGTATGATGGATTTATGCTCTTGGAACCAAAAGGAAAAGGCATTTTTATATTTGCGAATGTAAATGCGGAGGAATCAAATTTGCCTATTTTTTTACCAAAAGGCGGTAATGATTGGGATCATGAGAATACTGCATCTTTAGATAGAATCGATAGTAGTAAAGGATATGTAAAAGACAATGTTCAGTGGGTTCACAAAGATATTAATCGTATGAAATGGAATTTTCCTCAAGATAAATTTGTTAAATTATGTTCTTTTGTGGCAAATAAAATAATGGATGAGAAATAAAGTCGCATTTGGTACCGGCAGAAGGATGCCCATTGTTAAAAACTCAAATAAAGGATAAAATGAAAACAACTAAACGAGAAGTAATCACAGAACGTCCGTTCTTGAACCTTATGGAAGCAACATATGAACATGAAGGCAAAGAAGGAAAGTGGACCTATGTGAGCAGATCAACTACAGAACCTGAAGGATGCGATGCCGTTATGATCGTTGGTTTGATGAGAGATCCTCATAGATTAGTTCTAATCAAACAATATAGAGTTCCTGTTGGCGATTATATTCTAGAATTCCCTGCTGGACTTATAGATGAAGGAGAGACAGTAGAAGATACAGCTAAAAGAGAATTCGAAGAAGAAACAGGCATGAAGGTAAAAAAGATTCTGACCGTTAGCCCTCCAACATACAATTCAGCAGGACTCACAGACGAAACAGTGGCTATGGTTTTTGCAGAAGTCGAGGGAGAACCTTCTACCGAAAAAAATGAATCTGCTGAAGATATAGAAATACTTGTTTTAAATACTAAACAAGTGGCTGATTTAATAGATGATGAAACGGTTAAATGGTCTGCTAAAGGTTGGCTTTATAGCGGTATGTTTGTAAGAATAATGTCTAATTTTTGAAAAACGTAAATTTAACGATTAAACCTACTCCCAAAAGACCAAAGATCAAACCTAACCAAAACTTCGGACTTTCCCAAATATTGTTATATGGAGTCGGTTCAAAAGGAATGTCTATAGGAACAATGTTTTCAATAGGACTAGTGACTAAATCGTTTATTTTGTCAGAACTGTCGCCAATAGTCTTTAAATAAGGCTCTATAGAAGGCTTTGTGGTTGGTTCTGTGGTCTTTGCTATAGTTTTTATGGCATTGACCCCATTTTTTATCTTATTGCTCTCAGCGACGATATTTTCAAGAACTTTTTGCTTCTGCTTTGCTACCCTCTCAAGGCTGTCTATCTTTTCTGTTTTATTACGATTGTCTACCACAAGGTTTTCAATAGTTATCGGCTCTTCAAAAATAGGCTCACCTATATCTTCTACTGGTGTTGCTTGAGGAGTAATCGAGCTATCTGGCGTATCGTTGAAGTAAAACTCGTAACATCCAGAACAAAGGACTAAAGCGATTATCAATGTTAGTGCTATTTTTTTCATTTTAAAGGATATCTCCGTTATATACCGAATATATATTATCGGCATAATGAATTGGTATAAACAACAAAATATTAAATACTACTTGGATGAAACAATGATGAAAGAAGCAGGATTTCTAAACAATTTCATAATCGGAGAAATAATGGTTCTAGCTCCGTTACTAGGCTATCTAGGATGGACTCAAACAGACATTTTTAACCGTCTAAAGAGCAACAACGGCGATACAGCAGCTTTAAAACAGCAAGCCATAGAAGAAGCTCAACAGCAAGATGTACCAGAACAAATTATTCAACAAGTCCAAGATAATATCAACAAACCTCAACAAGAAGTGACAGAACAAGCACCTGTACAAAAAGAGCCTACAGCTTTTGATCGTATGCGTCAAAAATTGATCGATAACGAAGGCTTTGTTAATAAGGCAAATCCAATAGGAAGAAAAGGGGAAATAGATATAGGTGTTGGACATGCCATGCTTAACCCCAACAACGGAAAAACAAAAGCAAAACAAACAGCAGTATCAAGAAGGATTTTCTCAAAACTATTCGGAAACACAGTCAATTTTGATGCAGTCCTAAATGGCAGACAAGAACTTACAAATCCACAAGTAGAACAACTGTTGAAACATGATATAGATGAACACTCTAATAGGGCTAAACGTTTATTCAAAGACCCAAATCATTTTAATTCACTGCCTCCATATCTGCAAGATGCTATCTTTGATGGAGTCTATAGAGGCGATATCGGTACAAGAGCTACCCCCAAAACTCTTAGATTTATGAATGCAAACGACTGGGCAAGTGCCGGAAAAGAATACCTAAACCATCAAGGTTATAGAAAAGCTAAAAAAAGAAGACTTGGTGGAGTAGCAACTAGAATGGAAGCAAATCAAAGAGCTATGTTCCAATACGCTAGAGAGTTAGGACAGATCTAAGTCCACAACGTTTTCCTAATCTTCATCAATCTTATCAAATGATCAGTATCTTCTTCGTAGTATTTTAAATCTTTGTCATAGTCCCAATTTGAAGGTTTGCTCATTTCTTCTTGTCTCTCGGGACGTACTACCTTCCACCAGTTATAGAGATATTTTAATTCTTTCTCTAATTTTTGATCGTGTTCATGCTTCTCTTGAAGAGCTTTAATGTTATCCGCTTGAGATTGTTTGTCTTCCCAGTCCTCTTTCTTCATCTCTTCTATTTGCTCAGTATGATCCCAACCAACATTTTCTAACAGCTTCTCATTTTCTATTACATCACAGAAGACAGCAAAACTAGAATGAAGTAAAAGAAGATCTCTGTCTACCCATGTTGGCGGTAGAGTCTTTGCTTTTACCACATTATAACGATGAAAGAGGAAACATTTGCAGTAATAGTATTTATCTGCAATTTTTCTTTTGCATCTACTGAGCCACCAATAGAAGTTGTGGGGAAAGTGTTTACGCTTTTCATTTAAATCGTACATACGATCTTTTAGTCCTTCCATAGGATAAGTCTTAAGCGTACCTTTCTCGATAGCTTTATCTATTTTTTTGATTCTTTTTTTCAATTTTTTAAAAGTTCTAGGGTTCATGACTCTAATTATAACATATTTTCATTCACTTTGCAAAAGAAAAAAGAGCATAATAAACGATATTATACTCTTTTCCCTTGTGCAAAATTCTTATACGACATTCATATAATATTCGGCAATTAGATGTAAAATCCTTTAGTTGTTCAGATTAAAAACTTTCTCGTACAAGTCGTTAATCTCTTTAACAGAGTTCTTTAAAGGAGTTACCTCATCCTCGGCTACAGGTCTTTTAGCATTATGATAATCTATATCTATACCAAAAGAATTAACAAATAGTCCTGTTGGGAAAAAATATGAAGAAGTTCAATTTTCTTTTTATTTTTAAAAAGATATCTCCAAAGTCCCATAGTTTATTTCCTTTCGACTATGAATCTGCCTTTCTCAGGGGTTATCCATCTAGCAGCACTTTTAGCAATATCCATTGCTGCATCTGCTGAAAATACGTCATATCTTTCATCAGCAAACGTATAGGTATTTTCTAGTTTATCGGTTTCATCATATACTTCAACATTAAATTTAACTTCGCTCATATCTTTTATTCCTTTTAAGTTATTAAAAAGGTAGGATATGGATTAACATACCCTACCTCTTTAAATAGGTTACAACTTATTATCAAGTTTCTTGTGCTGGTGCATAATCTTCTGCCTTCTTGTTAAACGTCCAAGCAACGGCTTGTTGACACGTTTTCATATCTGGCGGAACTTTCAAATAATACGGTTTAAAAGTACCATCCTCATTTGGAGACGAGTTAGAAACTTTAACAAGCGTGATAGGCTCAGGAGCATCCGTCTGAGCTTGCTCCCTAAAAACTCCATCGCATTGCAAAAGTTCTCGTTCAGATCCATCTTCCGCTACATCAGAATCAACGATTCTGAATCGGTTCTCTTTTCTCATTCGATCATAACCATATATTTGCATACCGACATAACGTATCTCAGTATTGTCATGGTTAATAACTTCTTCAAACGTCAAAGTTTCAGGGAAGTTAATGTAACGGGGAGGAACAAGAATATTCTCGTAATAAAAACATGTACTACCAAAAGCATCAACGTCTAGACCATGTTTTCTGCCTTCTTGATACCAGATACAACGAAAAGGCGAGATATATGCTGGACCATCGTCACAATGGAGTCTTCCAAGAATGTCTTTCTTGAGTTCCAATTTTCCAAATGGGTAGAGTCTACGGATGCCGCTTATTCGACTTCTCCACTTCTCAAACTTTTGTCTCGTATCGCTCATAATTACCTCTTTAGTTTGATTAACCAACTTCGCTAGAGGTTGTTGTTTCGTTAGAAGTCAATTCTGCATTTTCTTCTTCGAAAGACAATGGAGCTTGCGACCAAGTTGGCTGATAAGCGATTTCAATAGCATCATGCTTGATGATTACGAATCCACCAATATCGTCTTCTCGTTCGGGCGTTGCTTTTGCAGAAGGACCAGAAATTTCAACTGATCTTGCATTAGCCAAGACAATAAAGTCTTCACCGACATGAGCTACAACGCCGCGATACTGATATCGAGCGCACAACACAGCGATTTTTTGACCTTCATGAGAGTTGATGATATCACCAAATTTGGTCAGACCATTTAACATCTGTTTGATCTTATCTGCTTGGGCTGTTGGATCTACTTCTTTGGTTGCGTCATTTGCTACATCTGTCATTTTCTACTCCTGTTGTAGGTTGTTTTAGCTTGATTAGCTAAACGGTTTAGATTAATGTATTTTACTTAAGAGATCAAACGTCTCTTCTTCATTTGTTAACGGGGCATGTACCCAATTTGGTTGATAGATCAATTCTACTGAAGCTAAACTTATAACTACTGGTCCATCAATATCGTCTTCTCGTTCTGGCGTTTCTCTACTACTTTTGCCAGAAATTTCAACGCATTAGCAAGTACAATTTCGAATGGTGATATGTCAAGTGATATACCACGATACTGGTATCTGTTACAAAGAGTTGCTACTTTTTGTCCCAAATAAGATCTTGGTACACTGTAACTTTTACTGATTCTATTAACTAGTTTTTCATTCGTTACAACTGCACGTTTTTCTTGGTTCTTCTCTTCAGCCATTTGCTTCTTCCTTATGTAGTTCTTCTTAAGTAGAGTATTAGTCTCTTACTTGACGCTCTTTTTCAGCGGAAAGCGGATCATATTCGCGTTGACGAGAAATCTTGATCCATTCATCTTTCGGCATCGTGATAGTATCATGTTCGTCATGATCTACAGACATCTGCGTTGGAGATTTGACATAAACATGTCCATTATCTGGGTCAACATAACTCTGGAACTGCGAGATATGTGGGGTTGCGATGGCGTGAGTATGACCAGTTACTTCTCCGTGAGCGAGAACTGGAGTCTCATGTCTTTGATCTTTCTTGAGAGCGGCTTCAGATGGTCCATCAACTACTTCAAAGAAAATGTCGCCTTGTCTTGCTTGTGTTTGTTTCCTGTTCATTTTAAACTCCTATTAGGTTTCAGTTATCAACTATATTTATTGTATCGTCTGATTAAGTCACAAAGTATTAATAAATTATTTTCTTTCTTTTTCCTTCATTTACATTGTAGTATAAATGATAGTCACATATTCTTTTTAATTATTTTAAGGATTTCTTTTTGTTTCGCCCTTGAAGGAGGATTGTTAGTGGGTATCGGGTAAATATGACCTATTTTTATCTTTTTGATATCTGGTCTAGCTATGAAAACATTTCGACATTGATCGTGACTACATACTATTTCATACCCTGGTATGTCCCAAGACACATCATTTCTAAACGCCCATTTAGCATCTTCGTCAGACAGTCCCATAGCTTCTTGTATCTTTTTAGAAAAGGCGATTATACGATTATGACGATTTCTTATTATTTGAATAGTTTTTTGGTATTGATTCATAATTATATTATACTAAATCAAATAAACACAAAATACGGCTAATCTAGCGTTTTCTATTTCTATTTCCGCATCGTCCGTTTCTACATCCACTTATTGGTTTGTTGGCTTTTATTTTATTAGATGCTTTCATTCTAGCTATGTTTCTTTCAATTATTCTTTGTGTTTTTTCTTCTTCTCGTATTAAGCAAATGATCATAATCTTTTGTTTAGCTTCTGTATCAAGATCTAATGTATCAACGTAAGCTAGTATTTTTCTAAACTCACGTTTGTTTTGTTTATAGACTGTTATCCATCCGTCAATTTCTTTAGGTTTTTCTACTAAACGATTAATAAATTCTGTGTCCATTTTAATTCTCCTAACAATATAAGATTAGACAACTAATAAACTGATACCAGAGAAGGGAGTCGAACCCTCAAGTCCCGAAGGACAACGGATTAAGGAATTCTCGTTATCAGGTTCATTCTGCAAGAATTCATTAAGTCCGCAGCGGTTGCCATTTCGCCACTCTGGCTGATTAACTACTCCTAACTTGATTCGAACAAGTAAACCCGAAGGTACAGACTTTTGAAATCTGAGCGGTTGCCATTTCGCCATAGGAGCGTGTAACGGAACGAGTAGGATTCGAACCTACGTGACCCTTTCAGGCCAACGACATTAGCAGTGTCGCGCAATAATCCACTCTGCCATCGTTCCAAATAACAGACTAACGTTAGAAAATGGTACTGGACTCGAACCAATATACTGTGGTTTTACCTTCACAGCTAGGAAATCACACATACGTGCTTGCAATTCTGCGTTTGCCATTTTCGCCAACTATTTTCAGTTAGTCTGTTAATTAAACGGATGGTACAGGGGTCGAACCTGTAAGGCTTTCGCTCGTCTGTTTTCAAAACAGGTGCCGTCGCCAACTATCGGCTTGACCATCCAATTTAAAGACCCATCCCAGAATCGAACTGGGGTCTGTTCTTTTGCAGAGAACCGACTTACCACTTGCCCAATGAGTCATATACCCTCGACAAGATTCGAACTTGCAATATCTTGGACCTAAACCAAGTGACTTTCTCCATTTTGCCTACGAGGGCGTATTTTATTTTAACCATTTTCTGATAGCATTATCAGATACTCCATATTTTCTTCCGGTTCCACAGTAACCTAATTCTTTTATTTCATCAAGCAACTGTTCAGTAGAAGGTCTATTGCTAACTTTTCTATTTATGGGACTTAATAAGTAACATTTCCTGCATATTGTGTGTTTTGAGTTTTCGCTAGTAGGATCACCACAAATCTTGCATTTTAATGTTTTGCGATCTCTATCATATTTTATCTTTTTATCGTGTTTTATTTTTTGTTCAGATTTAGATTTTTATTTTAACTCCTAAATCGGTTAAATCCTCCCACCATTTATGAGTTAAATTTTTTGCTCGTTTTCCTCTACAAAACGTATCAGTTTGAGCATCACAATTCGGGCACAATAATCGCAAATTACCTTCTTCGTTATTGCAACAGTCTCCATCTATGTGATCCAATCTTAATCGCAATGGTTTATTGCTCCATGTATTAATCCCACAAATTGAACATCTATATTCTCTTTTTTTACTTAAAATAAGTCTTTTCATTAAAGAATGTGTTTTCGCACTGCTTCCTTTAGCAAACGCTTCGTCCCATGGAGTTTCTGTCTTCTTTCCTTGTCTATTTATCCTTTCATCTGTAAATCTAGTTTTACCTTTTGACCAAAGCATACCTGTAAAATGATCTATGTTTATATCAAAAGTATCAATTAATTTTTTGATAGCGGAATATTTACTTCCATGATTTTTATCGAATCCAAGTTTTCCAAGAACCTCTCTTATACTAACAGATGTTTTTACAGCGTTTAATAATTCTAACTTATTAATATCTTTAACTGCTTTATATCTTTTTAAAGATTCGTAATCTAAACCAAATTCAAAGCATTTTCTTTTTAGCTCTCTATAAGTTGTTCCACTTAATCTTTTTTCATCATAATATTTAGTTGTAATAAGGACTTCGCCTTGTTTCTTGTGAGCTTTCTTTCTATCAAGTAGAGCTTTTTCGTCCATTCTACTATCGACAGACATTACTTTCCAACCATCATCCCATTCTCCATCTATGTGAAGCTCTAGGATACTATTCCTTTTAGCATATTTTTCGGGAATCCAACGAACGTCTTGGATCATGCCATTCTTTGTCTTTTTTATTAGTTTGCATTGTTTGTAAAACATTTTACTTTCCTTACTGGACCCTGATGGAATCGAACCATCTACCCAACCACCACACAGAATTATAATGGGCGCGAGTTTTACAGACTCGTGTGTGGAGCAAGATCCTTATTTAGTTATAAAAATTCTCTTACTGGGATTTACTGGAAATTAATGGGAAAACGAAAGGGGAAATTTAGAGCAAATCCGGAGTATGTTTTAGAGACATAAACTGGACAGCAAGAGAGATGAATAATACGATGATAGAGACTGAGCGACTACGCCAGCGGCGTTCTGTCTGTCAGTCGTAATGTTGTTTTGAGTCTTCATTTTTCTATCTCGTTTATTTATGCATGCCTTTGATTGAGCATGCTTCTAATTTCAGTATCGGTATTATAACCGATCTTCTATACACATTGCAAGTAAAAAATAAGATTCCTTTATTTTTTTATATTCCAAACAGTTAAGTTTTGGTCTTTTCGTAATAAAGCAGAAATAAATCGTCCTACCCCCCAAATTATCTCATCGTTCACCATGACAGAGGGTTCAGCAGTTTCTCCTTTAAATTTTGTCGCATAGTCTTTATAGCGTCCGGGGTTTTGATCGTAAACTTTTCCAGCAACTATCTGTAATCCCCATTTTTGATTTATTTCTTTAATCACATCAACCGGACATCTTGCTATGGAATTTAAATTATTCGCATTTCTTAATAAGTGAGTCATTTCATATTTAACTGGTTGATTTGCTATTAATTTCCATGAATTAATATCTTGAATATCCTCTTGGTTGGGATTCGGGCGTTCATCTATTATTTCTTTTTGAAGCATTGCAGGGAATCTGCTTACGGCTTGTATCCATTCTAGTGGTTTATCTTGAAGTGCTTTTTGGATGTCAATGGATGACATTTTACTATCTGATACTGCATAAGAATCTTCCTCGCCATTTTGTGCTACTTCTCTTTGGTATTGTGCTGTTTTTACTAGACGATAATAAGAGGTATAGGCATAAGCGTAATCGCGTTGTTCAACTTCTGGTGTGACTCCTGAATCCCATGATGGAGGGATGTCTTCTTCGGGACCATTTCTGTCATAATCATCCTCATCCTCACCTGTTTCTTTTACATCGGGATAATACACATTAAGTGCTTTTTTTAAATAGAAAGGAGACATGTTATAGAATTCTTGGATGGTGTTCTTCGCCCAATCTGGTTCCTCTTCATCATAATAATTATCATAAATAGTTTTTGCCATTATGTCAGAAGCTATGCTATTCGATTGAAAATAGCTATTAAAATCATATATAACCGCTCTAAACATTTCGCTTATATCGCCTTGCGCCCAACCATCGTCATAAACATCAGCATGGTTTGCTATTTCGAATATTTCTTCTCCTAAAATATTAATAATTTTTTGTTTCATTTGTTCTGGTATTTCAGACATCAGTCCATATGCGTTTTTGTCTCCACTCGGTATGCAGTTAAACAGATATTCTATCCAATCATTAATCGACCATTCTTTTACTTTTCGATTAATTATTACATCATCACGAGTTTTAGGTGGATCAACAACATAAGCTTCAGGATTTTCTTTTTTGTCTTTTCTAACTTGTTCAGCGTGAGCTTGCATGCGTTCTATCAAAGCTCTAGCTTCTGGATCTAGTCGGTCGTCTTCCCATTCATTTTGAGATATTTTTTTTCTATATCCTGCTGTTTTAATAATTTTCATTATTATCCTAAATTATTCGTTATCATAACTGTGTCTTGTATTTCCATAATAAGTCGTTTCGTCCATATGTCTTTCCATGTTGTCAATTTCTCGCTGGTCTTCTGGATTTCCTTAGTAGCCAAGTTCTTCATTTCTTTTTTCTTCGTACAATGCGTCTTCTATAATTTCAATTATCGGGCCAGTCTCCATTGATTCTGTGATATCTGTACCGGCAGGACCATATACTGTGTTTTCTTGAGCGGTTACTTTTAGTGCAGTTATGTCGAATGCTGGTTCACGATCAGATTCTGTACGTCTTCCTTGTTCGACACCTGCTATTCCTTGAGTAAATGCACCGTCAGAGCCAGCGTCCCATTTATAGTTAAACTCTACTGCTATATCAGGTTCACTAGGATCTTGTTCATAATCAAGATTCCATAATAAGTTGTATGGGTATTCTTTATGTCGTGGGTTGTGTTGTATTATATTTGCTGTTTTAACGGTTTTTATTTTGATCCAACCGTTTGCTAATCCTATCTGTTGCCATTTATTCTCGTTTATTTTTATAGTTGTTTTGCCATTAGCTTTTTTAATGAGTTTAATTGGTTTTACAGAAGCTGCAATTGGTTGAGCCGCAACGGGTTGAGCCGCAACGGGTTGAGCAGCCGCAACGGGTTGGTTCGTTTGTGCTGGTTGAACTTCTCCTTCTCCTTCTTCGACTAGGGTATCAAGCATTCCTTTGATTCTGCTTATTGGCATATCTCCAAATGCGGAGAACAGGTTTTCAAGGAATGGTATTAGTTTTGATTTTGTTAATCCTGATCCGACGAGTGCTTGTCTCAGAGCTTTTTGCATCTGTGGGTTTAATGATCCCATTAATCCATCCGTTTGCTGAGCATTTTTAATCCACCCGTTTTTAACGCCTATTTGTTGCCATTTACTTTCACTTATTTTTATAGTTGTTTTGCCATTAGCTTTTTTAATGAGTTTAATTGGTTTTACAGAAGCTGCAATTGGTTGATTTGGACCTTGTGTAGCATCCAACTGTTGTATCTCTTGTGCTGTTTGTTGCTCATTTGCGGCTAATTCAGCATTTGCTGCCGTAATATCATTTTGTATGCCTTCTATTATTTCTTTTTGCCATCCAAGCAACTCCGCATATTGTTTGGCTTCTTGTTTAGAAACTTGTCCTTGTTGTATTTTTTCTCTTATCTGTTGTATCCCACTACTTAGACTTTGATAGGCGTTTCCAAGAATGCCAACAATTCCTGCACCAGCATTCCAGGCTCCTTGTCCTATGCCTTTTACACCTTTTCCTACTTGTTGAACATTGTCCCAAAAACCAGCTTCTTTTCCGATTTGGACCCATTCTTGATGGCTGATTTTGACTGTTGTTTTACCATTTGCGTTTTTTATAAGTTTCATTATATTCTCCGTAACTAGGTTATTAACTTATGTTTCGGATAAAAAAATGAAACTCCTTCATCTAGATGCTTTTTTTATGGCAATTTCTTTTGATGAGCCTATTAATTATTTCCTTTAATTATTTTTTACGGATTTCTTTTTTCTTTTTGGACATTATGCTGTTTCTCGAATTCATCAATCGCTGATGTCAACTCATCTAATGGCAATCGTCTATCCTCTTCGTCTGGGTCAGAGTCAAGTATATTTTCTATTTCTTTCTCTTGGAGTTGTGCTCCATGCAACGTAAAGTCTGCTTTTACAAAGATTTTAGGAACAAATCCAAAAATAGAAGTACAAAATTTACATTTCATTTTGTAATTAACAGGAAATATATTATCCTTGTCTTTGAAGTGAATGTCGTGACCACAAACGGGACATTTAAAATACATTGTTCCCATGTCTTTTCCCAATCTAATTGTTAGTGCTACTATACTTATACATCGGTAATTTAAAGGTTTATTCCTCTAAATGGTTTAAAAGTTCAGCTAAATTTTTAAAATCTCGTTGTATTTCGTTTATAACCTCTTTTTCTGTTACGCTAAATTTGTGTTTGAGATATCTCAATAACAAGGAGTCATCTATATCTTTTAGAGTACAGATAGGGCAACAATCTTCAGTAACAGCTTCACCGCCCCAATAATCATCTTCTTTATAGGTTATTTCTTTATCAACTTTATCAAGATGTTTCTTGCAAAAAATATGTTCATGTTCACAAACTTCAAAACCAACTTCTCCGCAATTGTAACCTGTTTCCAACGTTCCACAAATCTCACATATGAAACTACTTGAGCTACTATTGCTTACAAATCCATTTCTCGTTTTCATTATCCGTCTCTCCAAGCCTCTTCATGCCAACCGAATCCTTTGATGTCATCACCAAGCAAAGATTTGATAAGATCCTCTACGCGAGTTTTAAACTCTTTGCCTGTTTCATTGTCTCCGATATTGCTCGGATCAATACCAATGTAAATGCCATAGTATTCAGGGTGGTTTATTGAAAGATCTATTGTATCTCCTAGCTCATATAACAATTCGTAATCATCTTCTTCGAAATGATCCATATATGCTTCAAAACTATCAAACGCATCTCTGTATGATGATTTCGCTGCGGCTTCATTGTTTTTGGTGAGCAGAAGTTCTTTCATCTCATCTGTAGCATTTTCTTTAATTCTGTTTGCAATTTCATCACCTTCATCTAGGCATATCCCATAGATGTGGAATGAACTGGTTGAACTGTTGCTTACGAATCCGTTTCTAATTTTCATTTTTAACCTTCTTCATCTAAAATTTCTATTGTTCCTGCTGCTTTCATCTCTTTTATCATTTGATTTATGAATTCATCGTGATAAGACACATAAAAAACAGCCAATTCCCAATCGTTTCCGTATGTTGCAGCTTTTTCTCTTATTCTATCTGCTTTATCGTTATTATAGTCGCCATATTCGCATATTTGATCAGAATACTCTAAAACTGCATCTATACCTACGCCTTCAAGTTCGGTTTCTCCCCCATAACATGCTTTCCTTTCAATAGCTTTTAAAATATTGGGATCGCTTCTTCCGCAATGAGGACATGCGTCATTTTTTTTAATAGCTACAACGAAAGAACTACTTGAACTATTACTAACAAAACCGTTTCTAATTTTCATTTTCTATCGCTTTCTTGAATTTCGGCAGATTATTTTCAGTTAGTACGTTGATAATCTGACCGTCTTCTGGACCTCCATCAATCGAACCAATAACTAAATCATAATCTCTGCATAACTGTTTTACAGAGCTATATGCTGCGTTGTCATAGTCCCAAAGACCTCCACCATCTTTTAATGATTCAATGTTGGCTCTAACTTCATCAACATTAGTTCTGTCTTCGTCGCAATTCTTATTTATAGCATCTTGTATCTGTTCATCTGTAAGGTTAAAATCTTTACCCATAAGAATGACAAAAGAGCTACTTGAACTATTGCTTACAAATCCGTTTCTCTGTTTCATGTTATTTCTCCGATGTGGCTAACGTCTTGTATATCTCGTCTGCTCCCCTTGGAAGCAAATCGATAATATCCAGTTTTTTAATTTCTTCCCAATTCATTTTTTTCCTATATTTTTTAAGATTTTCTTTTTTTGTTATTAGTCTTAAATTTCTCATGTCCCAACATTTTTTAAACTCTTCATCTCCTGGTTTTAGCGATAAAAACCAGTGATAATCTATTATATGGTCTATCTCTAAATTCCCACATAAATAATCTTTTTCAGAAAACGTAGGTTGAATATTGGATTTCAAATACAACCATAGATCATCAATTTTGTATCCGATGTTTAACTCTAAATTTTTCATTTTAAATAAATGACCAATGTTATTGTCTTTCCTGATCCTATCTATAACACAATATTTTAATTTCCAACAAGGATCTGTTTTTCTTTTTTGTCTCAAGTATTCATTTCGATGTTGTTTATTTTTAGGAAGTTTTTTATATTTTCTTTCTTTAGCTCTATATTTTTTACTCTTCATTTTTTTGAGTATTTTTTCTTTATTTTTGCAATAATAGTCTAATGCCCAAAATTTATTCCTACATTTTTTGTCACAAAATTTTTGATGACTGTATTTTGTCGTAAATGACTTGTCACAAAGTTTACATTTTTTCTTCATTTATCTCCTATAAAGTTCATGGATGCTCGTTCCATGCACTTTATACAAGATAGATAAAGAAATTCCTTTATTAAACTTTAAACAGAAAACAATCTCTGCAATTAGACAATAATTTATTTCTAAAATCTACGGTCTTAGGATGGTTCCAGATGTCTTTTATGAAGCTGTCGCAACTAACAACATCTAAACCGTCTTTCCATCCTTTAGCTCCCTCTGCAAAGGAGCAGGGGAAAAATTCAGCGTCTACAGAGATATAAGTACTAAAGCAAGAACTTTCGCAAGGTTCTGCATTCATTTTAAATTGATCATAATTATCATGATCTTTAACTGATGCCAAAAATTTGTGGCACGAACAGCTATCAAATCCTATTGATATTTTTTCGTCTAATGCTGTATTAACTAAGTTTTTAAATTTTTCTTCAGAAAGAGTTGTAAAATTTTCTCCTCCACCTTTTTGTTTTAAAGACAGCAAAACAAAAGCGTTTAATTTAGCTAGTCTTTCATCGTTCTTTATATCTTTAAGAACGTCTAAAGCTCTATCATAACTTTCATGGCAGATCATATAGTGAATATTTATTTGATCCATTCCTCTGTCTGTTAATTTTTTTACAGAATTATAGCAAATATCTTTATTTTCATAACAGGATACTGCTACTGCTCCACAATATTTCTTTAATTTATCTGCTGTATCATCTGTTATGTTCGCTACAGTAATATTAGGTATGATACCGATGTCACGAAGATGTTCCATCATACGCCATAAATCGGGATTTTGAGTAGCTTCGCTGTCAGCACCGAAAGCAACTTGGGTGACAGTCTTAGGGAGCTTCTCCATAACCTTAACAAAGGTTTCTAAGGACATATTTTTACCGTTTGGAGTATTGGACTTATAACAAAACTGACAAGGAGACTTCTTTCCAGATATATCAGGTATACCTGCGCATGATGTAGTAATCTCAATATCAGCTATCTCCGGCCCCCACGGAGAAAAATCGGGATCTTCTTCTTTGGTTTTGCCCCAACGAGCGAAAAAACCTGTCTTTTTGTCAAAGACATAGTTGTAATGCTTTGATGCTAGGGCTTTTTTGGTTAGTGAATCGACAATCATCATCTTTGCTTCAGACATTCGTAGTCTCCAAGTTAGTACATTCTGAATACGTCTTACAATTAGTTCGTTAATTATACCATAAAATGCGTCACAAATAAATTAATTATGAATAATATTCTTCTATCAAAGAATGTCCTACAAATATTGTATAAGTTAAACTTTGATAGAATCTTATAGTCTATGTGGACTCTATATGGGTGTCAACCGGGCAAGAAAGAGAAGGGAAGTTAAGATAAAATAACTTTTTATCAGGATTTTTAGATATCCAATATTCTGCCTGGAATCTGTTTTTGTGAATTATTGGATATGGAAGTGTTTTAATAAAAGAGCTGTTCGCCCACCAAAAATTACCAGAGAAAAAATCTCTATTCCTTCTCATTAATCCGCACCCATCATATGTCGAGAGAATACCAATACAATCGCTCCAATTGTCTATAGTATGGGTCAGCATGTTATAGATCCAACCATTAGGTGGAACTTCCTCTGGATAGGACACACCTTTGGTATGACAGTAAAAAACGAATTTCTCTGTCGGACCTTGACAGCTTTCCCACACTTTTTGTAGGGTTGGGAATTCATAGCATTTTACATCTTCAGGTCCAAGTATGCAATTAACGTTTTTATATTGATTTAACTTGTTCCTAGTTTGTAGAAACTTTTCAACATCATTTCCAACAAAGCAAATCGTGACATTCCGTGCTAGTCCAACCAATCTGCTATTTAAAAGTCTATCAAATATTAGCCAAAATACTTCATCAAATCTAAGCATCATCGCCGCATGGAAAAAGATTTCTATAGGTTTTTCTGTGCTTATATGCTTTTTATCTTCAGTTTTTTTAGTATCCACATTAGAATTCCTGCTAATCTTTTTTGCTTTATTTTTTATCCTCATATTCTTGTTATTAAAGTTAAAAAGACAGATTCCTTTAAATGAAAATCCCAATTAAAACCAACATTTATGACGATATAGAGGTATGGGTAGAAAATATGATTCAAAATATTATCGTTGGCATCTTGAAAAATGTCGTTTATGGGAAACATATGTCTCAACAGAAATTATACAAAGATATGGAATCACATCAATGATTGATTTTGGTTGTGGGATAGGATCTATTTTAGAGGGAGCTTTAGATTGCGGTTTAACTCATATTGCTGGATTAGAAATCAATCTCGAAGCAGCTAAAGATTACATGCCATACAGAGTCGTTCCTTACATTTTTAGTAAAGATATAACAGACCCTATCAATATGGGTAAATTTGACTGTTCATGGTCTTTTGAAGCAGCAGAACACATTAAACCAGAAGGCACTGAACAATTTATAACAAACCTAACAAACGCTGACCGTTTTATCGTCTTAACAGCGGCTCCACCTGGACAACCTGGTAGAGGACATATCAATTGTAGATCAAAAGATTTTTGGATTGACAATATATCTGAAAAGGGTTTTAAACACTTGCAAAAGGACGTTGACAAAACGTTAGCAACATGGAACTCTTGGAGAACAAAAATTCCTGATTACATAAAAAATAATTTGATGATTTTCAAAAGAAAGTAATGAAAATAAAACGTAAAAAAGTAAAAAACGAAAAATGTAAAATGAAACAAGATACAAGTATAAATAACTATATTATAAAAACTATCGATCTTGAGAAATACAAACAAGATAATGAGTTTTATACTGTCAATCTCTACACAGATAGAAAATTTGATTCAGAAGTTCATGTATTACTTTATAAAAATGAGTCTTTTGGGAACTATCATTATTTCCAATATTTCAAAATGATGGATGAACTTAATATCAAAGTTATTGTATATTGCATATTTACACTATTCCCTTTAGCTTCAGTTATTGGTCATGAAGTACGTATGCATAAAGTAGATGGTAATATCTGGTTTAACGGTCTTACAAGATATGGTTTTGATCGTAAAAAAGCGTGGTTCGTTTATGATATCCCTAATAGTAGAAACAAATATTGGGACGTACCAAATATTCTTAAAACAGATCTTAAACATTTAAAATCTTGGGAGGTCAGAACGTTAGTAGAAGAAGCTTATAAACGTCCAATGTATATAGATAGCAACGCTTATAATATTTTTACGCAAAATAATTTTCCTAAAAAGTGTATTATTGCTGAAATAAAAACCAAATGGTATAAACAACTAGTTTCTCAAATAGAAGATTTGAATCTAGATTATGTTTTAGGAACAGATAAACAAATACAAAAAAAGATTGTGAGAGAGTTCAATGGTAGTGATTATTTACTTACCTATCAAATATTAATGAGTGTTTTTAATCAGGTTGAATACCTTGGTGTAGCAGGAGCCGCTTCATTATTTTCTGCGGTCCCTACAATCAACGCAATGTTTATATCAGATAACAGATTCGAAGACAATGTAGAGGATAATAGCATAATTTTCAAAGCATTGTTAAACAATTCAATTTTTGATAAAGAAACTATTGGTTTCTTTCATTCTAGACGTAACTTAAAATCTTATAGGTTAGAAAACTCTTGGATGTGGGACTCTTTAAAAATGATGTTGACTACGTGGAGTCCATCAAACAAAACACATTCTATTAGAGTAATTCAATCTTAAGTCTTATTAAAAAATTCTTCAATCGAAATTAGATTTAACCAATAATTCCTATATTTACATAAATTTTGCCAATTCAAATCGATACCAGTAATGTCTATGGTTTGTTGCGACCCTTTTTTGATGATACCGCAACCACTAAAATCAGCATCGATCACATACATTTCTAATTCTGTGTTTTCTGATCTTATTTCAACCCAAGCTTTCCAACAATCTCCACACCAAGTACTGGCTTCTCTGTGTCTTTTCTGTATTAATTCACTCGGGGGATTAACGTCATGGCAAATAATTGTTCTTTTATCATTCAACACTTTTAAAGAGTTTATGATATCTTTTTTTAGTTGGTCAGCGTGATGTAGCCCATCTATAAATATTATATCAAATGTTTTATCGTTAGTCTCAAAGAATTCATCTGAGGTTTGATTGTTTGTCGCAGAAAAAGAGTTTGGATCAGGATCTACACCTGTTTTTTCCAGACATTTTATTTGGTTGAAATTCAAGCCTTGTTCAACTCCTATTTCAAGATATTTCGGGTTGTCTTTTTTCTTTATTAAATGATTTATAATGTTAGTTCTATCCATCTTTTTTGTTGTATGAAATTTTAAACTTTTTCTTAGGTTTTTTCTTAGGTTTTTTCTTAGGTTTTTTCTTAGGTTTTTTCTTAGGTTCTGTTTTTTTGTAGTTCATGAACCATCTAGTATAGTTTTTGATTATGTCGTCATTAATATTGTTGGTTTTTATGAACATAACCTCTAAAGGATTTATTGTCGTTCCGAAATATAAACCTGGTTTTTGTGAGTCACTGTGACATTTTTCGTTACCTATATATGACAATTGAAAAGACTCTATTTCATATCCGTTGTCGATAATTGACGTTGACATGCCTACCTCGTGTTTCAGAACATAGGCTTTTTTCGAGTTTGTTCCTCGACGTATTGTTTTATCACTAGGTGAAAATATCCCTTTTTCTAATAATATTTTCAAACCAGTGCGATCTGTCCCAAAACACATAGACTGGACATGTTTTTTAAACCAAGGATTTTTTTTTTGAATTTCTGCATTGTCCCAATTTATCGTTGGCCCAACTAGTTTTACTTTATTATTTAATTTGTTTAAGAACATATCAATCCAATTAATATCTTTGGGAATATATTTTGGGATAAATGGACCTCTGACAGTGTTATTGATAAAAATGAAATGTTTGTAATCGTTTATATCTATAAAATCTAGAGACGCTCTCCACGCACCAAAATCATAACCTTTATTATCTCTTTTAATCGTAAATGTATTGTTAAAATCCGGGATATCTACAGATAGTTTGTGACCATTTATAACAAAAACATAATGATAATTATCATTATTTATAAACCCATATTTAACGAAAAACCTCAAGTTGTCTTTAAAGGTTTCGACTCCTGTCTCAATATGACAATATGATATTAGTGTTTTTACCATTAGTTCTTATTGTCTATTACTTATGCTAGTAGTAAAATCCTTTATTTTAAAGGCTTTTAAACATAAGAAATAGAATATCAAACGTATGTATATAAAATATAAAAAGAAACAAAAATATAAAAAGAAAAATAAATCACTACTTAAAATATCTTTTTGCACTACATGTATGGGAAGACTCCATCATTTAAAAAATACACTTCCTAAAAATCTGTCAAATAGTAAAAAGTATCAAAATTCAGAGTTTATTGTTCTAGACTATAATAGTTCAGATGGACTAGAAGAATGGATGAAAGATAATATGATGCAAGAAATTAACAATGGTCGAGTTGTATATTATAAAACATTTGAGCATAAATATTTTAAAATGTCTCATTCTAAAAATATGGCTCATAGACTTGCTACAGGTGATGTTTTGTTTAATCTTGATGCGGACACTTTTATCAATAATAAAATTTGCGGCTATATAAATGAAGAACTAAAAGACGAACTATTGATTTTTCGTCACTCTGGTAGCGTGTGTCTTCTTTCTAAATTCTTTCATAAGGTTAGAGGATATGAGGAAAAAATGATAGGTTGGGGGCAAGATGATAAAGATCTTTATTGGAGATGCATCAACTTTTTAGATATGCATGATGGTGGTTTTTTCGAGGGTATGACTGAAAAGATGGGTCATAAGCGAGTTGAAACAGTTGCACAATTCGATCCTGAGTTTAAAAGTTTAGGGCGGACTCGCAGGTACAACAGAAGAATAACAAGAAGTAGGACAGAAGAATCTTGGAGAGATGTCAATAAAAACGGATATGGTTGTGGTATTGTTTATAAAAATTTCTCGAATAAACCTATATATTTGTCTGAAAATTGACTTAAAATAGGTTAAAAAACAAGTCGTTTTTTAGCTATACCTATGCAGTCACCATCTTGTCTCCATACTTTTATTATCTCTAAATCGCAAATTTCTTTTAAAAGAAATTCCATACCATCAGGTAAGACTCTCCAACAATCAACTGGATATTTGTGCTCTTGTTGCGAAAATGCCCAATGCCTACCTCTACCGCTACTCGTTAGAGATGGAACGATTACACACACCAACCCTCCTATTTTTATTGCTTTACAAATAGACAGCATGAATCTATTCATATCTTTAACATGTTCTAGAGCTTGCCCTGATATGATAACATCATATTCTTCTTCAATGTCCCACTCATATAATGGAACAACGATATCCACATTTGGACCTGCCTCTATATCTAAACCGAAATATTGCCAATTTGGATTTTCAAATATCGGTTTGTATGTTCCATTTACATCATAACTTCCTGCATCAAGTATCTTTAGATTGTCATTTGGGTTTAGATGGGCTTTAACGAACTCACTCATTCTGTTTAACGATGACTGATGCATAGCTTGCCTTTCTATTTTATCTCTATTTTTTAAATCAAATGTACCGGACCTGTCTTTAAACCATTTACTATTAAACCTATATTTGTTTGAAAATTAAAAGCTTTCTGCCATAAGCAGTATGTCATCATATCTTTTTTTATTTCTTCTAAAATCCATCACTGTATTTTTTTTTACATTGTCAGGAAAAGCATCGATAATATCATTAACCCATTTATAATCTTGTATGTCTTCTATAAACAGCAGTCCTCCTGTAGTCAAAAGCTTACTATATTCATGAGCAAAGAAAATCACATCTTCCTTAATATGAGATCCATCATCTATAACAATGTCAAATTTTATATTATTGCATGTGAAGTTGTCATATATAAAATCTAGATTATAGGCGTTTGCTTTATAAGTAGTGATTCTATCATATTCTTTAAGAAATGTGGGAATTTCATGATATTTTGCGTTATCCACTCCATAGACATTCGCTTTCTCAAAATATCTTGTCCACATTTGAATGGACCCTCCATCAAAAATACCTACTTCTAAAATATTTTTCACATCTTGTTTGATCGGGGACAAGATGCGTTCATATTCATCTATATATGAATGCCTGGTCCCTTTGTCGCTTCTATATCCTTTAATCAAATCTGTTAATTTATTCATTTTGTTTTAATTTCTATTTTTAAATCAAATTTACCATATCTATCTTCAAACCATTTACTATATGCTGTACTCTGAAAAATCTGAGAATAATAGTCTAGTTTCATATTCGGATATTCGTGCTGGAATAAGTTAATATAAACAGATTGACAAACGTTGGGGTTATATGATTTTTTTTCGAGAAGTTTAGGTATAATCCCTTTATAATAATCGGTTTTAAACATGAAAGCCCCAGAGTTTAAAAACTTGTGAGGAGTTTCCATAGGAGCAATTTTTACAAAATAATCATAAAGCTTTTTTGGAAATCCTCTGGGATACATCCATCCGTCAGCTTGAAATAAAAACTGGCATTTAAAAGCCTCAAATTTATCTATTATGTCATCTAACTCGTCTATGACAAAAACGTCTGGATCATCTATATACAATGTATACTCTGTTTGTACTTCATTTTTTACGAATTCACACAATCGTTCTAATTTATTTATATGTTTAAAATCTACTATGTCTTGACCTAAAGTAGTAGATTCATATCCTAGCCAATTCATGCAGTCAACACAACTACCAGTTTCTTTATAATTGCTGACATGAGCTATCGTAACTTTTTCGTTAAACTTCTTATTTCCACTGTTTTTTTTATTAACTATTTTAGGAAATGGTTTACGCGACTTGATGTCACGATAAAAGTCAGTAGCATTATATGCTACCACATTGCAAAAGTCTCGTTTAAGATTATATCCTATTCCGTTTAAAGATGGTCTGCCGTGATGATGGAAGATTTTTGGATAATTGCCAAATGAATTTCGAACAACAAGTTTTTTATCAGAAGCATCTTTTACCAAAATCAAACCATCTTTGTTTGTTATGTATGTGTTATTCATTGACTCTTTAGAAAAACAATTAAATCCTCTGCTTTTAAACACTGTCTTTAAAGAATCTAATGGATCTACTCCTGATATATATATGTATTTATTTGAGGCATTACATAAGGTTTCTATTAACTGACTATTTATTTTTGTTGCATTTATGCATATGGCACAATCATATTGTTTTGAAATTTTAATTGGTTGCGTATAATCTCCTGGTTTGATATGCTGACATATTTCACTAGGTATTTCTGTATATATATTACCCTGAGATAGATCCCAATATTCATATCCTACAACTTCTTTGCATCCTCCTTCGACAAGACCGCTCATAACAGATCCTATCCCACAACTAAGATCTACACATGATTTTAGATTGAGACAATAAGCTAATTGTTTACCAAGTTCGAACTGAGAGTCACGATTAGTCAAACAGTTTTCAACAAATTCTTTTTTGAATATCATTTTTGTTTAGATAGAACATATACGCCAGTTCCATTTTTCCTATTAGAGTGATGATATATTATTTTATGTGTATCTGAAAAAGATTGGACCCAATTGTTGTATTCTTCGAAAGAATGGAATTTATCAAACTGCTTGAATCTCGGGTTCGGGAAGTGTATCTCCATACAAAAATGTTTGCATTTTCTTACGATATCGTTGTTATCCCCGTTTAAGAAGAACCGTTCTCCACCTTCACAATCAAGTTTAATGATATAGTTTTTGCATGTTTCAAAATTGTATTTTTTAAATATATCTTTTAAAGAAATACTTCTTACAACATAAGGGTTTGCATTTGTTGGCTCATCGTCAAAAGATTGCACTATCCCAGTCCCGCCTCCTGTATCTATGAAACAGACATCGCTCCCGTTGCCTAGAGCCGCATTCTCACAATCTACATCTAGATTTTTAACATTTTTGATTAAATCTCCATAATTACATTTATCTGGTTCTATAGCTATTATTTTAGCGTTCGGAAACATGAATCTACTATAAATAGAAAAAATACCGACATTAGATCCTATATCAATAACAAAATCTATATCACTTTTTAAATTTCTTATTAAATAAGTGTCTCTTATTACTAATTCTTTGAAAAGAGAACTAAATTTGCTTCCGTCTTTTGCGTTATACTCCATTGCATCCTCATATGTCTATTGTGGTTTGAAAGTTTCTAACAATTTTTGCTTTGCCCCAATGTTTATCTTTGTTAACAACCCATTCTTTGTTTTCTATTTTTTCAAATGTTATTTTTTTGTTTATTTTTTCAGTGTCTCTCCAACTTTTATGTTTCATATTTGTGGTAACTTCTTTTCTAGGAGTTTTTATCCTATCGCAATATTTGCCACCCCACCACATCATTTTAAATCCGTTCCCCATAGCTCTATAAACTAAATTATGATCATCAAAACCATATCCTACTAAATCCTCATCATATCCACCAAGAGACAAGAACTCATTTTTATAAAAACCAATACGACCGTGCATGCCTCTTTTTCCTTTACAAAATAAAGCTTTTGTAGGACGGACCTCTGCCATTTTATTCAGAATATCAGCAAAACCCCTGTTTATAAAATTGTCAGCATCCACATTATTTACAATATTACCTGAAGCTAATTTAAAAGCAACATTACGCGAATGTCCCATCTCAAAATATTTTGGTTCTTGAGTCCTGCAATATACAACTCGACCAGTCTCAATATGATCCATCATGTTTTTTTTAATCCATTCTTCTAACCCATCTGTACTGTTATAATCTAAAACTAAAAACTCTAGATTCGGGTAGTTTTTATTGTCTTCTATGTTTTTAGGAAGTGTTTCTTTTAAATCATATAACCTATTCATGCATGTAGTACAAATAGATATTTTTCTATATTTAGAAATCTTTTTAGGTAAAGGTTCATTTTTAGGCTCCCAAAAATTCCAATTATAATCATCCCAAATAGCCATTATCTTTTCCTGCAATTCATTTTGTCTGCGATTATAATAGGATTTACTCTCCACTTGTGTTTAAAATGAAGTTTCTCGCCTCGCTTGAAAAACTTCCTAAATAATCTGATCTTTTTAGCATCTCTATAATCAGTTTTGAGCGGTATGTGTTCCATCTCATAGTATTCTTTTTCAAAGCTAGATATCACATCTTCATGTTCGTTACAAAGACCTATCTCAAAAACGCCTGGTTCGACAACTGTTATATCTATAGAAACTCTTTTTTTGTGAGGTAATGCCAAAAACTTCCTATCTTTTAAAACGTCCGCTATATCAACAAAACTAAACTTCCTATTCGTATGGAGTCGTTCTCCATTACATAAATCTCTTATATTATAATCGGAATTATTAACTTTTATATCTATAGAAGCACTTTTCGTTAAATCTTTAGATATGTTGAAATACTTGGAGAATATGTTTAATAGATCGCTATCAACAGTTTTAACGCCTAATCTATTCATTCCAGCTATGTTCCTCTTATAGTCTGTCCCTCTATGAGGATGCATGTGTATGGCTTTAATAGGCTTCTGACTGTTAATATATCTCTTCTCAAAACCAGTCGCTCCTACGTTATATGATCCGTCTATTTGTGTAACACGTTGCTTGTATCCGTCTTCTTTGAGTACGAGTTTTATGATCGGTTCTTCTTTCCTAGATTTTTCTTGTTTAATCCTATCTGTGATCCTAACAAAAACATCTTTAGAGGTTGGTCTAAGGAAAACACTACCTCCCTGCCATCTGCCGATATATCTAGTCATACCAACATCAGCAATATCTTCAGGGAACTCAAACTTATGCGTTTGCCACAAATCTAAATCATGTAACCATGCATTTTCATTAATTAGTCCAGCATCAAATAATTTGACCATTGCAAACACTTTACTACCAGTTAAACAAAAATCGCAATCAAAATCAAAAACAACAGATTCTACTCCTCTATAAGAATAAGAGAAGTTAGCTGCAAAAATGATATCCTCTTTCTCCCAACCTAACAATAAACTATTATCTATCTGACCATGAACATATTTCTTGTAATGCTCTAAATGTTTTTGGTGTTTTAAATTGCAAACTATTATATTCTTCATGTTGGTAGGTCTATGAATTTCATTAACTTGTTTGCGATGAACTTAGATGTGAAAAACTTAGAATACAACAGACTATTCTTCCCCATTATTTTTATCTTATCTTTATGCTCTATTAAAGAAACGATAGCTTTATGAAAGTCCTCGTCCTCTTTACATAAAAACCCGTTATTGCCATGTACGACTTGATCTTTATTTCCTCCCTTGTTCGTAGCAAGTATAGGACACCCACTAGCTATTGCTTCGGCTACAGATCTAGACCATGGCTCTTCTCTTTTCCAAGATACAAAGAAAAGGAAAATATCTATATTTTGCAGATATTCAGCAACTGGTATAGAAAAAGTGTTTCTAACAGTTACATTTTTAATCTTCTTCAACTCTTTTAGGTCTCTTTTAGGTACACCCATGAAATCCCACTCTATAACATCTTCGTATCTTTTGTTTATTGATTTTATAAGATCCAAATTACCAGCATTAAATTTAGATTCAGAACCAATAGAATGTCTACCAATTCTTATTTTATTATAAGCATTTTTATCGCGTTGAATTTCTTTCGTATTTATAGGACTTTCTAGAATCATACGAGGCAAATGTCTAACCATCTCATATCTATCTTGTTTGCTTATCTCTTCAAAAAACTTACGATTCGTAACCAAAATTCTAACGTCAACACCCTTCCCAGATATAGTATGCAAATGTCTTGACGGACTCACTATAAAATTATAGAGAAATACCATTTGAGATATTCGGGACATATCAATTTTAACAGCATGTCTAGTTGATTTCCCTTCCCAATAATCTAAAGTCGAAAACTCTTTGCAATCAGTGTTAATAACTACAAGAGAATCTACTTTATATAAATATTCAAAGTTGTCTGGTTCAGGTAACAAAACGTGTTCAACCACCTGTACTTCATGGTTTTTGAACTCATATAAACTTTTGGGCATCGTTTTTTCACATAAAATTATAGGATTATGCTCAGTATATTTAGAGATAGCGTTAGCAAGCTCTATGCATCTGATTTCAGACCCACCACACATATCGAATTTCGAAAATATACCTATAATGCCTATAATACACCACCTTCTACTTTTATCACCGTTTTACTATCGTTATATTTCAAAACTCCACCTTCATAATACATCTCTATTGCTCGGATTATATCAGCGTCTTTAATCATGTCCATGCATTTAGGTATTTTTATCTTATTTTTAAGCTTTACTGGATAAAGACATAAATCTTTAATGTCTTTTTTATCTCCATCGCCAACAGTCTGACATCTACTTTTCCAACAACCTCCATTGTCACAGCAATCCATAGCTCCATTAGTAGCTAAGAATCTATGATTAGGATACGCTTCCCATTGAGGAGGCTCTCTCCCTCCAGCGATAACAACACATGGTCTGTTGATCGGAGGATTATTTTTCATTTCAATTGCTGCGGCTGCATGCATGGCAAATGTTACAGGGCAAAGAACTCCGACAGAATGATAAACAAGACGTATAAATTGTCTTAAATCTGTTTTGTCTATTAAATTGACAACATTTTTAAGTTCTGGGTGATAATGCCCAGCACCTTTACTATCAACTGGTTTATTCATACCGCATTGAACGAAAGTAATTTTACCTTTAAAATGATCTATGACTTTTTGTAATGTATAGGGGTTACTCCATTTGCAGTTATGAGAAACAAATCCATTAACTACATAAGATTCTGTTTCTGAGTTTAATATATCATAAACTTGTTGTTTTTTGTCTTTCTTTTTTATATTTATAACTTGATCAAAATACCAATCATTTTTAATATAATCTAAAAGGATTTCCCCATTTTCTTCTATATCAAATAATGTTAAAATATTATTCATTACAGAATCTCTTATTACATTGTGTCTGCGCATAGCTGTTCTTATTTCTGCTGGCTTCCTTTTTTTTGCCCAAACAGTAGCATTTTTCTTAGTTTTAAGAGACTTAATAATTTTATGAGCGTGAGGTATGCCGTGGAATTTATCAGCAGGACTAATTTTTAAATTCTTAATATAATCTAAAATTATTTGGTCTTTATACCCTTCATCAAAACCTATTTTTTCCCCAAAACCACTATAGCTTTTACTTCCTACTAGCGTTATTCTGTAATAGGTGCATTTTTTATTCCATTGACTAATAAAACTTTTTGTTTGCAAAGATGAAGTAATGCCACATTGCCATAATAATTTTCTTAAATTTTCTGCAAATTCTTTATATATTGTGGTATAGGTTATACCACCTTTTTTATCAGTTGTCCCATCAGCAGAAAACAGTCCTTGTAAGAATGCTTTTAATTGCTTTTTGCCTAAATTGAAATACGATTCCGGAAAACCATCACTTCTCCATTTTCCTTTTTGCATATATGATGGTAAATCTAAACCAGATAACCTTATTGATATAGACATCCTATAATCGTTCATAGTTCTATTCCCTTTAGGCTTTCTTATTTGTACACAAAAATCTTTACCTTTAATTTTTTTAAGCCAATCATATACTCTTTTTTTCGAATCTGGTTCGTTTTCAGAAAATATCCATGTAGCTCGTTCCATTTTAGTTTTGTTTTTATATTTGTGTCGTTTATTTAAAAACCCATCACCCCAGAGCCTTCCAGTTGCGAACCATTTATCAACATCTTCATCTTCATTCTCTGTTAACTCTTCAAAGCTACCTCTTTTACATAGTATAAAATCATGTTCTTTAATATCCTTGGCTTTTTGCCATTTTATATTTCCAGAGTCAGACATTATTTTAAATCTATGTTCTGGAGTGCAATGTATTCCACCTAATTTTGTTTTTATATGTAATACATTTTTTTTACCCTTAAGAACTGCTCCGTCACTCTTCTTGTATCCCCATTCTGTCAAAATTTCATCATCTGCTGTAATGTCTTCTATTTTTTTATAACCATGCTTAGTTTGTACTCTACTTCCAGCTACAACGCAAGTATAATCAGTTTTACCACCAGCCATAAGAATCCAAAATTCATTTTTAATTTCCATCTCCTCGACCTGAGAAATCCATCCTTTCTCTGTGTCACTAATATGGATGTCACCTTTAAATTTAGTAGGCTCTATATCAACGTCCAACTTGTCTTCTAGATCCTTTCGATAGCCATGAATAAAGTGATGTTGACCTTCATTGCTTGTATGAATCAACGGATAATCTACATTGATATCTTCAACATCTTTATCATCTTCTTCTAATTTGACTATATATGGATTGTTCTCCCATAATTCACCAGCAGAAGTTCTTGGATCTATACCTATCTCAGGGTGAGACAGGTATAGATCTCGAACAGCAGCCGTTAACATTACTATATCACCAGGAGATTGACCATTACGTATAATAACTTTTCTTTTAATTTTTCTTCTAGCCATTTATCGCTGTTATGCTATTATAGAATGATGTTTCCTTCTCCTTGATCTAGAGCTTTCAACGCTTCTGCTGGAGCAGTTACAATCTTTTTATCTGCTTCTTCTTGTCTTTGGATCATTCGTTTTCTGATCTCGTCTACAGCTTTACTAGCAAAATCATAGTATTTATCGAAAGCTGCTTGTGGAGTATCAACGCCAGGTATTTCGAATTTGATTTCTTGCGGGCCAGAAGGCGAAGGAATGTGTACGACTCCAACATAAATAGTTTCGCTAGAGAAACTCTGACCAGCAGCCTCTTCATCGTTAGCTGTGTCTAATTCGACTGATCCAACAATCGGAAA
>Ga0080013_1000132_pt1 | contig 100425 bp, 104 predicted proteins | sample ETNvirenome_6_85_FD_69236 | JGI IMG/M metagenome (GOLD analysis project Ga0080013, IMG submission 69236) | Marine viral communities from the Pacific Ocean - ETNP_6_85 (SPADES assembly) (version 2) | ecosystem: Environmental > Aquatic > Marine > Oceanic | place: Pacific Ocean | collected...
GGCTACTGGTTCTATTTCTACTTTAGCTGGCATAATCATAGCCGCTAACATTATTGTTCCTATTAGTTTCATTTTTTTCTCCTCATCAGCCAAGCATACATTGTTGGGCTTTGGTATTCTAGTTTTCGGAAACAACTTAACGCTTCCATTTTATCCATATCACCGTCTTTTACTTTACGCTTCATGCCTTTGGTTTTAGAACCTCCAGTAGCGTGTTCTGTTTTGAATGGATACTTATTTGTGTGTTTGTGTGGGACTCGTCCCATTTTACTCTTCGAATTGGTCAAAAATATCTTGGGAATGCTCAATCTCAAACTGTTTCTCACCAATTAACTGAAAAATTCGGTCAATCTCCTCATCATTTATATTAAGCTCACTTCCTATTTGTTGTGGGAATAGCTGAATCGCTAATGCCGCAATCTCTAAAATTGTTATGTTATCTGAATCATCTTCCATTGTTTTCTCCTTTGGGTAGGGGTTTTTTACCAATCTTTTTCCTAAACAAAACCAGCAAGAGTATCTCCTGCCAGTCTTTTTATCAGTTCTTTGCTGGTATCCTTTACCTTTGCAAATTGGGCATTTTATTAAATCAACCATTAGTAATTTCCTGTGTAGTAGTGATTAACTGGTTCCCCATGCTCATCTGTTTCTGATACTGCGGTTGTGTAATCTGCTTTCTCAGGGAAAACATTTCTTATACCACAAGGTTTCCCACCATCATTTTCTGTTCGTGGGATGATATGCCAATGTAGATGCTTAATTGTTTGTCCTGCGTCTACTCCATCATTTACTCCTATATTGTAATCAACCGTTACTTCACACCAACCAAATAGTTCTTTTGCTTCTCTGATTGCTGTTCGTAAGTCTTTCCACTCATCATCGGAGTAATCATCAACAGTTTCTATGTGTCTCTTTGGGATGATAAGTAAGTGTCCTTTTGTTATTGGATACTTATCCTTCATAATGATATGGTATTCAGTCTTAACCCCTACGGCATTACAAAAAACGCAATCGCTTAAACACGCATCACATATATTACAGGCGTGTTCCGTATTACAGGCGTATTCCATGATTAGTTGTTATACTCCCTATAAGCAATCCTAATTTGATTGAATACACTCTTTATTTTTTGTTTAGAAAAACCTGTTTGCTCAATCAGCCGATTCATGTTTACCTTTCCATTGGGTTTTACCATTTTACCATCTTCTAAAATCCGTCGAACAACACTTCTTGCTTGGTCATCCATATCTAAAAGAACCTCCCCGAAGCCAGACAAATCCATACGAACTTCATCGCCGTGAAATAAATCCTCCAAGGAAAGGATATCCTCTTCTATGGTAGCATGACGAGCAACAGGTTTCCGTTTTTGGATTTTAGAACCCGCATTGTTTTTTCTATTCCACAGGCAAGTTTTAATATATTTATCAAACTCAACAGTATCGAAGAAGTCTTCAAAAGTAGCTTCCGTTTTTTTGGAAAAAGTCCGAACAGCATCAAGAGCCGAAATATAGAGATTCTGAACAGAATCTTCAAAAGCGTTCGTAACAGGGTCGCCTCCAATCCTGTGAGCGATTGCGAAAATTAAGCGTCTGTATTTCTCTTCTATTTTACCTAGTTGTTCTTCTGTTACCGTATACTTGTTATTCTTACTTGTCATTGTGCGCCTCCAATTCTTTTTTAAGCGACAAATGCTCAGACATGAGAACCTTTAGAGGGGGGTGCAGTTTAATCCAATCTAAATCCTTTCCCCATTCGTAATACTGCAAATCTGTAATACAATCCTTGTAGATAGATTTAGCTTTACTGTAAAAAGAAGTTTTCTCAAACCTTTTGGATAGATAAGGAAATTTAACACGATTTCTGTAAGGAGCCGAGCATCGGGCGAATCCGTAACGATTCGCATCGACATCTGATTTTTGTAAGGAAATTTTAACCACCTCAGTAGATGATTCAGAAACGAAAGCAATAATGTCTAGCATTTTAAGGTTAATTCTTTGTATGTTTGAATCTTCAGTCCGACGGCGGTCGTATTTCTCAAACTTCACAAGCTCAAGTAAAAACCCAACGGAAACCATAAGCGTATCACCCATAACCTTTACAACAGGCTTCGCAGATTTTACAAAACAAAGTTCCTTATATTCGTTGTAATTCTGAAAGAGTCTATAACACTCCTTGTCGAATGGGCTTTTCCAAGCCAAGCCGAACTGACCACCTGAATGTGGAACCACATATCGACACACCGCATCCATTGTGGGAAGTATTGAGTTGGGTGGAAGTTTTGTATAAACAGAAAGTGCTTTCCTCTCTTTTCTAAATTTGTTACTATTACCAATCATTAGTTTACTTCTCCGTCAATTATGTTTATTAGGTTTTTTATCATAGGGGTTACAAAACAGGAATCATCAGACACAACCAAATCTTGACCATAAATCTTTCTTGCTTGGTGTTGCGACACATCATTCCCTACCAGAAGGGTCATGTTGGGAACTCCTCTAAGGTATTTCCGTTTTAATTCACCCGTATTTTTGTTAGTGAAAACGAAATCTCCGTTGGAACCCAAGTGTGCGTAGCTTTCTCCATCTGTTAGATTAAAAACAACCATATTCCTAGTGGTTATATTTTGTTTAGCCCAATCCATGAGACAGGGCAAAACTGAGTATTCGGCAGTATAGCTACCAATGGAAAAACACTCTCCCTTATCAAGACTCGATTCTCCCAGAGGGCAATTAGTTTGAAGTTGTAAAAGTTTATCGAAATCTTTTTTCTTTGTTTTATTGTTAGAAAACACTCTTGTAAGCGTTACAAAACCTCCTCGAACACCCTCCATACCATTTCCGTTGCCTCGACCCCTCATAGTGGGAGCGGATTTTACCATTACCTCTACCTTTATCTGGTCTTTCAATACTGTGGAAACAGATTTGGCGAAAGCAGAGCATACAGCAGAACAAAGTTGAATCCGAGAAAAATATTGACCGCCACAATCTTCATTTGTGTCCATGCTTCCCGAACCATCAACCAAAAAGACTATTGTAGTGTCGGAAGATGGGACTCCTTTATGTTTAGAAAAAATTGTATCGTTGAAAGGCATACGGTAAGCCAACCTAGTGTCCAATCTCCCCCTATTTGTATTTTGTTTTTTAGGCTTTTTAGACTCCAAAAGCAAACCAATTTGCCGATTCAACTTTGAACACAATTCATCTCTGTAACTCAACAAAGAAATGCCATGAATGTGGGAAATGGGGATGTCTTCGCGAAACATAAAACGGTCAGTAAACTTAACTGTGCGCTCGGTCATTCAGAAACCTCCAATACTAATTTACCATCAACAAAACTAATTTCTTTCTCTACCTCATCAGCGGAATAGCACCCACAAGAACAAGTGATAGACTCATCATTTTGAATTTTATATCTATACTCCTCACACTCGCAAGAAATGCCTAAAAGAGAAGGATGTTTCGAGAGCAAAGAAGGAATCAAAGAGTATGCTATGTCCACAGCATTGTGCGAAGAAAAATCGGTTCCGTAGGAAAAGCCCTCGTTTATTAAAAATTTAATGGCTTCGTCTACCTCTCCCATCGTTTTAGTATCAACATTCCCTGTCGAAGTCTCATTGCTGGCAGAAGCTATAATGTCCTTAGCCTCCTCAACTAATCGCTGAACTCTGTCTGGTCGTGGGTATCCTTCGTAGTGTGTTTGGAGAAGTTCCATTTTGTGAACCGCTCTACTAAAATATTTTAGCTCCTTACTATCCTCTCCGAAAAGCATAGTTATTGATTCGGATAATAACCCCGAAACATCTGCATATGTTTGCCTATCCTCTTTACAGGCTTTTAGCATTTCAGCATAACCTACTTCATAATCATTTAAGTCATCGGAACTTGCCGCCGCTAAACTGTTATAGGGTAGGTTCTCTGCGTCAGCTAGAAAACTTTTTATCTTGTAGAAAAGCATTTGTTTTTGTGTCATTTTTTATTCCTTGTTTGGGTGTAGGTGGAAAGGGTTTGCTCCCTTTTAAGAGTATACATTATACCAGAAAATGAAAATAATTCAAGCATAATCAACGAAAACACAAGAATATTCTATGGAATCTTCTTCAACAGGAGGGAATCCCCTTCTATAAAAATTTTCCGTGGTATTGTGAATTTTAATGTTTTTATAAGACTCGATTTCTAGCTCAAACTCAGGGCATATAGGAACTGGTTTCCCTCTGGAAGAGTCTATGACAGAAGAGAAGTCTCTGTTGTTACATTTCATTCGAGGGCGGTTCTCAATTTCTCTATCTTCGTAAGAAACTGAGTCGGCAAAATGATTACTTTCCCCCTCAAACTGAGTGTTAATCAGCTCCTTGAGAGAATCTTTTGCGTTTTCGGAGAAATATATGTCCATAATGTCTCTAGTCCCTACCCACTCTCCGCCTGAAAGCTCGACGAGCTTCTCGTTGGGTGAAGAATCGGAAGACTCATCCCCTTTCTGTTGGTATAAGGCTTCAATATGCTTCCTTAAATCTTCTCCAAATGATTTGAAGAATTTTGCCGCATTTTGTTTTGGCGTTCCTTCCACAATAGCTCTTGTTGAGATGGATTTATTTTCAATATAATCATCCTCAATAAATCCTTTATGGTGGAACAGTAATCTATACATCACAGAAAAGAAATCGTCATCATCTGAAAACTCCCCTGCTTCATATTTTGGACGAAACCCCTCCCATGCTTTTTTATCCATCTTGTCGATATATTTTTTCAAATTAGGTGGAGTGTTAGCATCTATTCTAATATCCTCCACAACATTCAAAAAGAAAGCAACATCATCACACGCTTTCCGAAGAAAATTAGCATTTACATTAGTGGAGTCCGAGGACATCACCTCGTCAAAAGTTAATGTAGAATCCCCCATAACTAAATCGTAAAGAGAAGTGTAATTTCCATCACCCCCATCTACAAACAAAGTATCCAAAATCTTACAAACCAGATTGAAACAAGAAAGCCAAATATTGGTTTCCTTGTCGGACATTTTAATATGATGTAACTCGTGAATCATCGCACCAATAGTATCATCTACCCTGCCTTGTATTAAAAGGCTAGTTGGAATTTCAATCTCCGAATACTCAACAGAAGCTCTTGGAGAATGTTCTTCATCAGTAGGGAAAGAAATTTTCACATCCTGATTTGGAACAATAATACTAGCGTAGTGCTTAATTAGTTGTTGGATATCGAAAAGAAACTTGGGGGACAAAGAGTTAATTTTTGACCCACCAAGCCACCGTTCCATAAATTCAGCGTCGATATTATCGACACCGTAAAAAGGATTTTTACTCATTATTAGCCGTTTGCCTGAGATGCGTTATTGTAAACACCGAGGGAATCAGCGTATTCACGAATAATGTTTGCGTCATTCAAGATAGCAGAACTGTCTTGTTGGAACAACGAAAGAATAACATTATCCAAAATCTCCGATAGGGTAAACTCGTTTACCAAGGGCATTACCTCCAAAACCATACGAGTAGAAAGACGGTCAGAAAGTTTACCTTCTTGAAACATCTTATGTGTGTAATCATAGATTTTGAAAAGTGGTGCGGCAGAGTTTGAAACCTCAGAACCAAATACCTTTCTAACATAAGATTTTACTTGTTGTCCTTTCAAGTATGGAATGTTAAAGGAGATAAAACGGTCTTGTAATGCTCGGTCAATACTTCTAGCAGAACTATATTCCACACCGATGTTAGCAGTAGCGATAAATTTAACATTTTTAGCTACCTTAACAACACGACACTCATCTTTCTCATCCACACGAATTTCTTTTCGGAAATCCAAAACAGGAAAAACAATATTATAAGCATCATCAGACGCACGACTCAATTCATCTAAAATCACCAAAGTATTCTCTTCTTGAATTGCTTTCAAAAAATCTGCTTCCTGAAAAACAGTATCACCGTCTTTCAAAGTGAAGTATCCTAAAAGAGAAGAACGAGCATCTTGCGTGGAGCCACAGTTAATCACAACAGGATTCATGTTCAACTCTTCAGCAAGCTCGTAGCACAAAGTAGTTTTTCCACATCCAGTCGCTCCTGTGAGCATTGTGTTTTTACCCGACTCGACCAACTTCGTCAGGATTTTTTTCTTTACAGGGTCGATTACAAAATTAGAAGCCATTTTAATTTACCTATGAAACGGTTGTGTGAAAGGGGTTCCACCTTTCGGATTACCCTAATTATACCAAGAAACAAGAATATTACAAGGGAAAACTCGGAAAAATCTCAAAAAAAAATGCCCCCAACCCGAAGATTGAGAGCAAATACACTATCTCAAATACCAGCTATGAACCAAACAAACACTACATTAAGTAGCGTGGAAATATCTAATACGGCTCGTTTTGAAAGAACGAAATTTACCTTTTGCGTTGCGGTTAGTGCCAAGAACCTTAGATTCTTTTGACGCTAGGGTGTAATTTCTGCCCTGAATTTTTGACCAAGAATCTTTAATACTTTGAATTTTCCGTGGGGACATATTCGTAATATCAAATCCTCTAAGATTATTTTGATTTTGAGCTGTAACGAGAACCTTTCGATTCCCCTCCGAACCATTACGGTAGCGGAAAGATTTTTCGTAAATATATGTGGGACGCATTTTCTTCTTTTCTTATTTAAGTTAAATGTAGGAGTGAAATCCATTTCCGCCTCAAGTAGCATTTTGTTACCGAATCAGCGATGTGCCATTTTACCCCTACATTATATCATAGGCGACTTTTTGAAAAAGTAGCACAAATAAGGCAGATACTTTTAAGTATCTTACCTACCTACACTTAGAAAGTTTTTTTGCGAGTCTGCCAAAATGGCAGGTCGGGGTGTCCCACCTAACAAAAACCTAACAAACAAACAATAATATTTCCTGCGATTAACAACAGAATCCCTCGAATCTGCCTATTATAGGTTACAAGGTTCAAGGGATGTTCGAGAAATCTCTGTTGTTAATTTTCAGATTCTGACAGGTTTTCTTCCTGCTTTTTTTGTTCTAGTTCTTTTGTAATCTCGTCGAGTTCATCGTAAACTTCTTTCCAAGATTCTTCATGTTCTATGAAAGCTGGTAATTTATATCCAAACGACTCGTAAAGTGAAACTTCTTGTATCACAAATTCACGAAATTCATTTATTCTAAATCCCCACTCAGTTTGACCATGTTCTTTGTGTCTTTCTATTACAAATTCGGCATCTTCTTTTGTTCCGTAAACCGAGTGGAGAATCATATATTTTCCTTGGTCGGAGCTAGGTGCGCGTTCCCAAGACAAAAGGAGATACACGGAAGGAAACGGAGCTTGGTTATCGGGGAGCAATTCATACTCCTCGTTTAGCTTTTGACTTTTATCAGGCATATCGGGTGTCGGACTCCTCTGCGGTATTAGAACCAGAACCTGATTCGGGTTCTACGGACTTGTGGTTTTGAAGGCAGTTACAGCCTCTAACAATAAAAGCGAGGAGGATAACACCCACCATCACTTTCAACTTATTCTCTTTAATGTATGTTTTGACTTTTATCATGTTTCTATATTATTACTTTGCTTTGACTTTTCTTGAAGGCTTCCTTTTGACTTTTTTAGTACTCCTTGCTTTGACTTTTACCTTTCGGCACTCAGAACACCTAAAAACCCCCATGCTGTCGAATTGAGGAGACTTCAAAAGAGCTCCCACTTTAAGTTTAATCGTTTGACTTTTAGCACAATCGGCGCATTTCACCCCGTGCCATTCAAAATTCTGATTATCCTTGATTAGTGGCATCCTTAAAAAATTTCCTTACACTCTAGTTATAGTAAACTAAATACAATAGTAAGGGAAAAAATAAGAATTTAACCCTCCCCTCTCAAAATAACACTATGGCAAATACTGCAGTATCCCTCGTCGGTACACCTGGAACTACCGCTACGGTTGGTTCCATCGTATCATCTATCACCCCCTTAGGGGGACAAGCCCAGACTTGCACTTTTTGTCATGAACAGACAATGGACTTTGTCTATCGAAGCACGTCCTCAATTGGTCAGCACTGGCCACCTGAGGTAAACGCGTTGGGACACTGTTCGGCTACGTCCGGTTTGGGCGGAGGCCACTACTTGGCAAAGGCTGTACCTGTCATGTTGATTGACATGTCCTACCATGTGAAGAAGTATAAAGATTACATCCCTCTCCCTGTAGGGTCTTCCGTAGACCAAAGAATTCCTCATGAGCTTAGTATTAGCGCGGATGTCGCAACTGGTGTTGGAACTTCAGGAGTATGTGTAACTACAAGTGCGGGTTTCATGCGAAGGGCATGCGAAACAGGTGATGCTGAGTATGAAAACACGGTGACTTGGCTGCCTACCATGCTTACCCAAGACCCTTTTGGGGGCGCCAGAGATTCCTTTAGAAGTGACCCCACAATGGCAAAATGGTTCTTTTATAAATTTATGCCTCTGCTGATTAGGGGGGGCGGCTCAATCCCGGGACACGGTTCTTTGTTAGGTCCTTGGGTATGGACCCACTCGCCCACAAGCACACTGATAGGAGCACAATTGGTACCAGCCGAGCCTAAATTCAAAGACCAATTGATGGCACTATAAGGTTACAAGCTTTTATCAACCAACAGAAAGGAGAGGTTTCACAGCCTCTCCTTTTTTTAACATGCAGGGAACTTTTCGTCAAAAAGCTTCAAAATCTCTTCTTTTACCATCTCTTTCATCTTCGTTTTTCTTGAAACTGCATAGTCCTTTGCAACCTCAACTGATTCAAACTCAAGAAATTTATTATGTTTGGAGACATCTCCTATCAACTCCTTTAAGGATAACTCCAAAACAAAGGTCTCATTATCACAGACAGGTTCTCTTTTTTTTGCGGAACAGCACAAAGGCTCTTCTTCCCACAAATCCTCGTAGTAGTAAATTTTAGGATTCCTTAATCCCGAATCCTCCTCACACCACACAGTTTTAGTTATTTTTTGGGAATACTCTAAAGGTGGAGTCCAAACAACACCCCACTGCTCTACATTTTTAGGGTTTCCATAAACTTTACCTTGAGGTAACACTTTATCTAACTCTAGGGACAAGGAGGTCAGTACCTCCTCCTTTGTTGGGACAATTAAACATCTTTTCCTGAACATATTTAAAACTCGTAATCAAATTCAAAACTATCAGGGTCTAGGATGTTTTCCGAGTCCGCGTATAAATCCAAATCTCTCGCAGAATCAACGATACACCTAAGCGCATAAGTTTTGTTAAACACCTGATTAGCGGATAAACCTTTATCCCCTTTAAATTTAGGTGCAGTTCCATTACACTCATCAACAAAAAAGGACTCTTCTTTAGTATCATCAATGTACGGAGGGGTTATTACCTTTCGGTATATATGCTTTGCTGTCGAGCTGTCTACTGTTTTAAAAACGCCCAGCTCGGGGAAGACGGACCAAAACTCCGGGAACAGATTCGAGTCTTCTACTGAGGTGAAAGGGACTCTAATATACACCTTTCTACGTAACCAACTGGCTGTGTACATCGATTTTCTACCTGAAGATGGAGTTTCCTTCCACGTAAAATGCTCCTCTAGTATGGTTGCGCAGAGGGAAGACATTTCATCACGCAGGGGCTACAGTGTAGTACACCGTTCCATCAAGCAAAAGCTGATTAGTAGTTTCCACGGTGGTTAGCTTGAGTGCGGTATTAGCACTTAGTCTTATCGGGTGCGCCAGGGAAGTTTCAAATATACGAACATCCTGTTTTATAACGCGTGCACTAAAAAGACTATTACTTGCAGTAATATCACCATCTGTCATTTTGATATGGGCATCTGTTGAAGCTCCTCCCCCGACAGCTGTGATAGTCCAGCCCCAAAGGTAAATATAATGACTCGCTCCCGGAGCATCGAGTAAAACTTGGTCCGCTACAGGGCTATCTCCACTACTACTAAGTTCAAACGAGGAAGCTGAAAGACCTGCTGATGCACCAAAATTTACATCTTTTACTTGCAGAGAGCTTCCATCTACTGTTGCCAGAGACCCGTCTAGTCCTGAATTAGAGAAATCACCCACACAAAGAACTTGTCTGAAATCACCTCCCCCCACTTGTACTGCATCAATACCGTACGAAGCGTCGTACCCGGAGACATTTACTACGGAATCACCCATTCCTGTATTACTAAGTTCCTACGTCTTCTGTTGTATAGTAGAAAGTCCAGAACGTTATGTCGTTGCCTGTTTCTTTCTTGACTCCAATTCCCGAGTTCTCAGGGAATGCTCTAGGAATCGCGAGCATTACGGTGTGACCCATTCTGTTACTTCCTGTGGAAACCATGGCGCTTGCGTCGCTCACCCCTGAAAGGGTGTAGACTGTGTCAGTAGTATCTGTTGTGGAGTGAGTCCAACCCCATAGGAAATACTGTTTTCCAGACCCTGGAGGGGGAAGGATTTCCCTGTTCTCATTTGTCGTTGAGGTGGCAGACGTGGACATAGTTTTGTAGTCCCGCACTGCCCCTGGAGCGTTAGCTGTTCTGGCAAAACCGTAGCTTGTATTTGTATAATTAACCATATATTAAAACCTCATATTATATAGACGGTTGGAACGTGCAGTCTTGAGGATAAATATACCCTGTAACCTCGGAAATCTCCTCAGGGGTTATTTCTTCCACTTCAGAGTATTCCTGAGTTGCAAGGTCCTTTAAAGTTTTCACCTTCGTGCCAATGTACACAATGCCGGAGTCGTTATTCGCAATTGCATTAACAATTTTAGGAGCTATAATATCAACCCAGTCAGCATTTGTTTTAACAGGGTGTACAACCTTGGTAAACGCATCAGGTCCCCACGTCCCTCTAGGCTTAAAAGAAGTTCTTACTATAAGGTCATTATCTTTATTCATAAAAGCCTCCCCAGCGAGCTTAGAATAGGCGTACAAGCCTAATGGTTTGCAGGTTACATAGTCACTGGATATGTAAACGACGGGGCACCCTAAAGTTCGTGCTAGAAAAGAAACATTTTTAGACCCTATAATATTAGCCCCTACAACTTTCAAAATGTTCTCCTCTTTCTCTGCTCCGGCTACGTCAGTCCACGCCGCCGCGTGAATAATCAGGTCAGGCTTCCAGGGGAGGGCAATTTGGGATATCTCCCGAGAAACATCGAACTCTTCGGAGCTGGGAGAAAACACCAATGCCCCTTCCTTCTCCAGAATCTCTATCAGCTCTAAGCCTAGTGTACCACTACCTCCTGTAAGCAGTACCTTAAGGTTCTGTAATCTACTTTGGGGGTTCTCTACAATCACACCACTTCCTCAAAAACATGAGTATCGTTGTACATAACCTCCGTGGCTTTCGCAAGAGAATCAAAGGTGCCACAATCCATCCAAGTGCCTTGAATCTTATAAACACTTATATCCCCATCCTCAACATAGAAATTATTAATATCAGTAATCTCCAACTCACCCCTCTCGGAAGGAGATAATGTTCTAACTTTATCGAAAACAGTGCTATCATAAATGTAAACACCTGTTACGGCATCGCTAGAAGGGGGTATTTCAGGCTTTTCTACAATACGAGAAATCCCATCTCCTACAGGCTCATACTCAACAACACCAAATCTTTCAGGGTCGGGAACCGTTTTTGTGAATATTTTTGCACCGGATTTAAAAGAGGAGATGGCGGGAGTTAAATCCTCAAAAATTAAGTTGTCCCCTAGAATAACAGTACAGTTATCCCCCCCAACGAAAGTTTCAGCTTGAGCCAACGCATCGGCAATACCGCCTTCACCTTCCTGATAAGCATAATTTAAATTAGATAATCCAAAATCTTCTCCATTCCGTAAAACCTTTATAAAATCTCCCGCATGAGGACCTCCCGTAACAATTAAGATATCAGTTATCCCCGCATTTACCAGGGTCTCTATGGGATGGTACACCATCGGCTTATTGTAAACCGGAAGGAGGTGCTTGTTCGTAGCATACGTTAAGGGACGGAGCCTTGTTCCCAGACCTCCTGCCAATACTATACCTTTCATATTTTATGAAAGACAAAAAAATAAAAAAATATCAGTTCTTCTCAGATTTTTCTGCGTTTTCCTTAATCCAATCCACGTCTCTAGCAGTCTCAGCAACCTGAATTTTAATAGTGTTAATATCTCTTCGTAAAGCATCTAAAGAAGGCAACATACGCTCCTCAAGCTTTTCAATCCTAGTAAAAGCCTCATTGATTCTAGCATTCCCCTGACCTGCAGCCAAAGAAATAGCAATTATCGTAGTTATTAAGGTAACAACATTCCCTATGTTTGGGTAGTAATTTTTAGGCTTATTTCTAACTTTATCCATAACTATGCTAATTTTGCTATACCTTCGAATTCCCCAAGCTCACCTTTGATAATAGGAACTTCGTAAGTAGTATATCTACCCTCTGTTGAAATGATTTTATCAGCAAGTTTTGTTAAAATATCAGTTTTTATAAATCTTTTTATATTTCTTGCTCCGTACTCCCGAGAATATGCCTTAGACAGAACATAATTCACAAGAGGTGTGGTGATTTTCACGGGAATCTTCTGCAGCTGGAGTTTGATAATCTTCCGGGCATCCGCCTCGTTCAAGGAGTTAAAATGAACAATGTGGTCCAACCTGTTTACGAACTCTGGGGAGAATTCGTTCTTAAACGCTTTTGTAATCTCGTCCCTGCTATCCTCGTAGGTTAGGGGTTTTTGCCCAAATCCCACGGCGAGTTTTCCAACCGTATCCTTGAGCCCAACGTTGCTTGTAAAGATTATTATAGAATTTTTAAAGCTAAGTTCCACACCTCGATTATCAGTTAATGTACCATCATCCAATAAAGCCAGCAGAAGGTTGTGTAGCTTATGGCTTGCCTTCTCTATCTCATCAAACAGTATAACCCATTGGGAGGACAACTCTGCTTTCTCCGCCAAAATACCCTTTTCGTTAGAGCCCACGTATCCAGGGGGGCTTCCAATAAGCTTTGCGTACTCGTGAGAATTTGAGTACTCTGCGCAGTTAATCTTTACCATTTTTCTCTTAGCCCCAAGAAAAGACTCAGAAAGAACCTTAGCAAGTTCAGTTTTTCCAACACCTGTAGGTCCAACAAAAAACAAAGAGGTTAAAGGTTCAAATCCTGCCGCCTGTAATTTTAAAGCATCCACAACTTTGCCGACTGCAAGGTCCTGCCCTACAATATTCGTCTTTAAGTCGCGCTCAACAGCGATAATATCTTTCTTTTTAAGAGGTCGTATGTTGTCCTCGGATTCTTCTGTAGAGTCTACGTCAATCCCAGCATTAAAGTGTGTACACGCCATATCAACATTAAGCATGGGGTACACATCAGTTATACTGTCATAAAGAATAACATCAATGTTGTCATGTTCCTTGTATTCCCCCTTTAACTGTTCGTAGTTAGGGATACAGAAACCAACCACTGTAGCTACGAACTTATCGTACGAAAAGTCTTTACGCTTTATGTACTTATCGATATCTGAGAACAAAGCACTAAGCTCCTTCTTAGAGTACTTAGTGATTTTGATGAACGTGTCTAGATGCTGATTATAAGCTATATAAAATTTGGTCATTGTTTTTTCTTCGTGAATACTTCTGCGTCTTTAATATCGTCAAATGAGAGTTTGGCTTCGTCAACTTTTATGGTTTTTGGAGAAACTTTCTCCTCTTGGATAGTCATTTTAATCATCATATCCAAAACCTTAACCTTTTTGTCGTTAGCTGCCTGAGACAATCCAAGAGATTTAACCATCTCATCTTTGGCTTTATCATCTTCAGGGTTACACTCCACCATCTGCTTGAAGTATCCAAAAGTTTCTAACGCTCTTGCTCGGTCCTCACTACAATCAGCAATAATTTTTTTTGCGATAGCGTGAATTCTCGTGGGCGCGAAAAACTTGTTTTTCGGAATATATGTGGTGACCATTATTTACTGCTTTTCTTATCGTTTGTTGTTTTTACGGTTTTTTTGTTATTCTTTGCATCAGACTTCTGCTCTGTAATTAGAGTGGGGTTTTCATCAACCTCCTTAGTCTCTACTAATGCATGTTGCGCTTGCATAGCTTGAATTCTTTTGTATCCTTTTGCCATTATTTGTTCTCCTTTTTTTCGGCTTCAATGCCTTTCTTAAGATGGACCTCTCCACCGTGCTTAGCTTTTGTTCTTTTGGAATATCCTAAAATCTGACTGAAAGGTGTCGTAGCCTTAAAGCCTTTCACAACCTTATCAGCGGACTTGTCTCCCCACGTACCTCGAGTAATAACATAGATTCTATCTGATTGAGGTGTAGTAAAAATCTGTCCATAATTGGAATTTCCAAGAGCGTCAGAAATAGAAGGAAAGGTTCTTACCTTAGCCTTCTTAGCATCTAGCTTTCCCTTCTTATTCGGAGATGCATGCTTAAACATGCTAAATTCCTCCGTTTGAAGAGACCCTGAGAGCTCATCCTTCAAGTACAATTCTAATTTTTCGTCTAAGTGGTTCATCACTGTATTTATAGCTTCAAACACTCAAAAAGAAAAAGTATCTTTAATTTCGTATTTCCTGTCGTAAGGTAAAACCTCTATCTGAGGGCTCTCTTTTCGCTCCTTTTTCGCTTTCTGAGGTGCGGAACGCTTAGGCTTTTCCTCAACCCCAAATAAAAAAAACCATGCCCACCCAAAAACAATACTTAAAATCGCGGGTATCATTAAAAAAGCAAAGGTTAAGATTAGAAAATCAAACATTTCTACTTACACTCCGGCTCCCACCAAGTGGACTCCACGAAATCAAATGGACCAGCTCGTTCCTCGTCTGGGTTCTCCAAGTCGAAGAGATTAGTAACAAAATAGAGCAGACCGCAAGGCTCATTGCCGAGAGCTTTTAGACCGTGCCACTCACCCGCAGGAATCTTAACAATTGCTGGGTTATGTTCTCCAATGAAATATTTCTCAGGTCCGTCCTTATCGGAATATGTTCCTATTTGAGCCATTCCCTTTACGACACAAAAATAATCATCCTGATTTTTATGTCGATGCCAAGCCTTAACAATCCCAGGATTCAACACAGAATAATTAACCTGAAAATTTCCTGTTCGGAGACATTCAATACTATTAGGAACTCCTTCCTGCCGCGACAGTTCTCTTTCAAACCTAACGCTATTGTAAATGTCCATTAAGGACCACCCTCTAGAATCCACAAACTTAGGTATTTTTATTAATATTGCCATGTTTATTTTGTCAGTTGTTCTTTAAGTATTTTATTTAAATCAAGTTTTCTATGCTTAGTGGCACCCTCATCCAAGGAATACCAGCCTTTGGTAGGAGAGGACACCCGTCCTTCTTTATAAGCAACGTCAGTTAGCCCATGGTCCTCTACTAAACCCTCGTCATATAATAGCTTAAACTCGCAACTTTGGAAAGGTTTAGTTATTTTATTTTTTACCGTCTTGAGAGTTCCTGTAATCCCTAACGGATTTTTCCTTTCGTCGAACAGTTGGTCGGATTTCCCGGAAGAAGTTTCTATAGAAGTTCCGCAGTAATACAAAAGGGCTTTCCCCCCACCCGCTCTTGTTCTCGGGTCCCCAAACATAATACCAACCTTACTCCTAACTTGGTTAATAATAATCAATCCCGCTTTATACTTCCTCAATAAAGGGTTAATCCTTCTTAGGCACTGCCCTGCAACTTTTGCTCTTAATGCACCCCCCATCTCTGAATTTTTCCCAAAATCTTCACCCATTTCCTTTCTAGTAGGGGAGGTTCCAATAGAATCATACCCTACAATAATAGGAGTGTCTGCATCCTTTTCCCTAATAGCTAAAATAACCTTCTCAATTGTCTCAAAACAATCCTCTAATGTTTCCGGTTGGGTGTATATTAAGTTATCAGAATCAACCCCAAGCTTTTCTGCAAATGAAGGGGAGTATGCATGCTCATTATCAATCATTACCGTATAAAAACCTTGCTTCTGCGCACCTATAAACGCATGCGTTAAAAACACCGTTTTTGCGGTTGACGACTCTCCGTAAATTTCAGTAATTGCACCTATCGGGTATCCTCCTGTGTATTCACCGGAAATTATTTTATTCAAGGCTAAAGAGCCAGAATCTACAAAGCCAAATACCTGGCTTTCTTCAGAAAGGACAGCCGCGTTATCGAGCCTCCTACAAATGTCGTCTAAGAAACTTCCCATATCATTATTATAGTCTTTATTTTGAAATGTTACTTGAAGATTTAGTTACTACTTCGTCGTACCACTCATATGTCTTTTTAACCCCTTCCCGAAACGACGTAAATTTAGCCTCCGGGAAGGTTTCCAGAAACAATCTATTACTTCCATCTTTTCTAATCTGCCCATCTAAATCACCAGTATATCTTATTTTAACGTCTTTACCTGATACGGAAACGCATAAATCAACTAAAGCTTTGATGCTTAGGTTTTCGCTTGGGGCGACTATTAAAGGAGTGCCCGTATTGTGGGACTCCAAAAGTGAGGGTATAATTGTTGCAAGGTCATCTATGTACATTTGCTGGCGGAGAGGTCTTCCGGTGCCCCAAACCTCAACAGTGTCTCCGTTCCATGCTTCCTGCAGTTTTCTAACCATTGCCGCTACAAAATGAGACGAATCTAAGTCGTAATTGTCTCCAGGACCGTACAGGTTAGAAGGGCAGAAACACGAGTAGTTTAAATTGTACTGTTGTCTATACGCTAAGGTTTGTATGTATAATGCTCTTTTAGAAAACCCATAAGGTCTATTAGTTATAGCAGGAGGACCCTCCAAAATATCAAACTCACAAAAAGGATACGTTTTCACAACATCAGGAAACGCGCAAGTGCTTAAAGAGGAAAGAACTCTTTTTACGCCACAGACACGGGCAGCCTTTAAAACATTCGTATTTATGCTTACGTTACACTCATAAAAATCTGCAGGATTTTCCCAATTCTCTTTAATGCCTCCAACTCTTGCCGCCAAATGCACAATAGCGTCTGGTTGGGTAGACTCAAGAAGACTAATACACTCGTCGTAGTTCTCTAAATTATAATCCTTAGATGATACGTAAACCCATGAAGGCTTCTTTTCACGCAACCTTTTCCCTAAAAATCCGCTCCCTCCTGTAACTAATACTTTCATCGCTTTAAATTTAAATAATGAGGACTTTTATTTGTGAGAAAATCCGAGACCAGCAGCTCCAGCTCACTTTCTGTTTCCGGGTGACTCGTGCTTATATTCTTAAAACAGTTCATTACCTTCCTATCCTCACAAGCCCAATGCGAAAACCCAAGGTAACCATAATCATCGTCTCTCCCACCCCCAACCAACTTCACAGGAATAAGTTCATGCTCGAGGTAGTTTCTTATAAACTCAAATGGGCGGTATAACAGAAACGGAGTTATGGAGTATACTACAGGAATCTTACCTTCCATTGCAAGACCCACCGCCGCCCCCATCATTAACTGCTCGGAGGACAACACATTAAAAAATCTATCCGGGTAGTCAATTCTAATTTGGTCCCAGAGACCGTAACCCAAATCTCCTGTTACGAGACAAATGTTTGGGTTTCTCCCCATCTCAGCGTGAAGAAGCTCACTGAATCGCTTTCTCATAATCCTCCTCACTCATGACATGGTAGTGGGCGTTCAAGCCATTTAAAAACTGAAATTTGTTAACGCTAGTACGGTGCACTTTAACCTCTGGGAGGAATACTTTAAGTCTCTTCTCCAAGTAATCAACGTCCACTGAGTCGTAGGCGGCGTACCCGTTAGCGTTAACATGCACCTTTATATTTTTAATACCTTGGTCATGTATAAATCTTAGGCTTTCCCAAACGGACCCTTCCGCACATTCTCCGTCGGACAGTAGGACGTGAACAGTTCTATTTTTATTGGCTAAGGCTCTTCCAACTGCAACAGTTATACCCATACCTAAGCTTCCGGTAGAACAGTAAATATGGTTTACTTCATCCCAATGTGGGTGCCCTCCATGTTGTAGGAAAAGCTGTTCAGCATCTACACCGTGGTATTTTTCCAAAACCGCGTACAAAGCAAGTGCGGCATGTCCACTAGAAAGAATAAAAATATCCCCCTTCTTCATATTTTCAAAAATAGAATCTATGATTGGGGCTGCTGAGAAATAACTCCCCAAATGGGAGCACCTGTACTTATACGCAACGTCTAAAATAATACGGTCAATCATTACCATACAAAATTATCAGTGTAGTATCTTACAATTTCCCCAATCTCATCATCAAAAGAACACTCAGGTTTCCAACCTAAATTTCTTAACTTTGAATCATCAATCGAGTATCGAACATCGTGCCCTACTCGAGAATAAGAAACATCAATATACTCATGTACATCAAAATCCTTGGAATTTAAAAATGCTTCAACCGTCTTAGTGATAGTCTCTAAATTCTTCTGCTCAAAACCGCCCGAAATATTGAAAATATCATTTCGTGCCCCGGATTCTATTATTTTTATTACACCGTTTGCTGTATCCTTAGCATGCAACCAAATGCGGGTAGGATTCCCCCCATCATGCACCGGGATTTTTTGACCTGTGTTGAGGTACTTACATGTTTTAGGTACTAGTTTTTCTACATACTGTCCAACCCCGTAATTATTAGTTGGTCTTACAATAACATAGGGAACTTTATGAGTTCTAGCCCACGCGAGTACAAGCTGGTCCGCCGCTGCTTTAGTAGCAGAGTAGGGATTACTAGGAGAAAGCATGTCGGTCTCCCGATGGCTACCTTCGAGAATATCTCCGTATACCTCATCAGTACTGAAATGTAGAAGTGTAGGCATTTTATAGTTAGACTTTGATTTTATAAGCTCAAGAAGATTGTGAACCCCCTTAATGTTAGACTCAACAAAATCGCCGCTGTTAACAATAGAATTATCTACGTGAGTTTCGGCAGCAGTATTAATTACGTAATCGCAATCATACAACCACTTCATATCTTTAATGTCCTGTTTCTCGAACACAAAATTAGAATATTGCTTAAACTCATCAAGCAACGAAACATTAGCCGCATACGTCATCTTATCAACCCCTCTAACTTGCCATCCTTTTTCAAGACAAGCGCGGGTAACATACGAACCTATAAAACCTAAACACCCAGTTACATAAACAACTTTCATACTTCTAATCTCCTATCAAAAAAATCCCCTACAGCACTCTCAATATATTTCATTTTCTCATCCGTTAAACCAATAAAGGTACCTAGAAAAAAACTATCAGTTGTTACTTTTCTAGCTACGGGGTACAAAGCCTCTAAATCAAGCCCTTTCGCAAGATTATTATACCCGGGGTGGTATAAAATATTACCACTAAAATAAGACCGCGTTTGAATTTTCCTCCTTTCCATGAAGTTTACAAACTCTTCCCTGGTAAATGGTGCATCATCTTTAACAGTTAAGAGATATGCAAACCAACAAGGGTCAGACTTTTCAGTTGCTACAGGAAGATGGAACCACTTTTCATATTTTTTAAAGATAGAATTTAAAGTTTTATGGTTCTTTCTTCGAGCTGCGTCCATTTCAGGAAGTTTCTTTAATTGCTCCAGCCCCATTGCACCCTGTAAATCCAAAGGTTTCAAGTTATATCCAATCTCATCAAAAACATACCTATGGTCGTAAGTAACATCAGGAAGTCCAGGAAGCCACTCCTGAAACCTATCCCCACAGGCTGTCCCACCTGTCACATTTCCAGGCTTTGCACTATTACAATAACACGCCCGTCCCCAATCCCGAAGACTTGCAATAGTTTTCCTAAGTTTTCTACTATTTGTTGCAACAAAACCCCCTTCCCCTAGCGTCATATGGTGAGCAGGAAAAAACGAGCACGTCGATATGTCTCCAAAGGAACCTAATTTTTTCCCATCATACGTACTTCCGAGAGCATCACAAGAATCCTCCAAGAAAACCAAACCATATTTACTAACCAACGACATTAACCTATCCATATCAGGGGGGTTCCCTAAAACATGCGCAAAACATATGCCTGCAATTGAAGGGTCCTGTATTAAAACCTTCTCCACTTCGTCCAAATTTAAATTAAGACCGGGCAGGTCCACATCAACAAATACGGGCTCGAAACCATTCTGAAGTAGAGGGTTAACAGTTGTGGGAAAGCAAACGACAGGAGTAATTATCTTGGACCCGAATGGGAGATTAAGTCCGTTTTTAGACTTTGCGGCTGCCGCCATTAGTAAGTTTGCGGAACTCCCAGAATTCGTAAGGGCTCCAAACTCCTGCCCTAAGTACTCAGAAAACTCAAGCTCGAACTCTCTGCAACTCTTTCCAAAAATAAGCCACCCCGAAAGCAAAGACTTAACGGCAGCTAGATATTCATCAGCACCGTAATTAGGACCTGAGTATTCTATCCAATCTTTCCCAGCTACCCAAGGTGTATCTAACTCATCCTCGTAGTACTCTTTTATTAATTTTAAAATCTTATCTTTTTTATCACTCATATAAGTTCACCTTTAAAGGACTCAACAAACCCTTTAACAAGACCACCCAACTCAATATTCAAACCGTCCAACTTTTCGCAATTTCCTGTATAAGAACTCCCTAAAGCACCTCCTGGCTTCTCAAACGTCTTAAGGGCTCTCGGGGACATGATAGTTAAGAACATCTCAGTTAGTTGGCTGAGTGTTAGTTTTGGGGAGTATGTTAAATTCAAATCTTTTGGGAGGTCTATTTTATTATAGTTCAGAAAATAAAATTCCACTACTTTTCCAACATCTTGCGCCCAAAAGAAATCCATTTCTTTATCTTGGTGAATTTCAACAGGTTTGAAATTGTTTACGTTATGCCAAACACTACTGAAAAACCGGGAAGGGTCCTCATGTCTCCCAAAACACCCAAACAATCTAAAAGTAAAAACCCCATCGTAATTAAGCATTTCACGGGAAATAATGTTTTTAGAGAGCCCGTAGTAATCATAAGGGGCTCTCATACGAATGGCGCTCTCCTTAAGATTTCTTATATTTCCATTTCTGTCGAAAGCTGCTCCGGAACAAAACGAGAATAACACTCCGTACTTATCCCTGTGGTTTAATAAATTCTTAGCCATGGACAAATTATCCAACATGTCCTGAAATGAATCTTCTTTTGTTCTTTTCCCTCCACGAACCGCAGTATGAATGACCACATCTACTGGCTTATACTTTAAAAGAATTCTTTCAAGCTCCTTTTCATCAGTAACGTCAAACCTTGGGCAGTCTAGTACCTTATAATCTCTTCCTAGGTAATCCCTCAGCTCCTTAGCTAAAAACCCATCAGGTCCTGTTATTAAAATATTTAACTTTTCCATTTTTCCGTCCAATACTCTTTAATGCGCTGGTCGTAATTGCCACCGTCTTGAGAGGCTTTCACCATTCCCCAAGTACACTGCTTATCGTGCACTCTGTATAAATACCCTAGCCACTTTTTGCCGGGGTGGATGAGGATATCTTTGTCTGCTAGTTGGCAGTAAAGGTCGTAGTCGGACGCACCCAAGTACTTCTCAGATTTGTATGACATGTGACCCTCCTCATAAAGTTTTCTGCTATAGAATACTGTGGGAGTGTTTACGGCGCAGTGTACAAGCATTTGATTTTTAAAGTCTTCCATACCTTCATACGTATACCCTACGACACGATTTGGTCCCGGAACCAAGATAGGGCTTTGGAAACACATAGGCAACTCCCCTTGAGAATTTAAAGAGCTAACAACGTTGGAGACATAGTCCGTGGTGATTACATCATCCACCGCGACGATTGTAAAGTAGTCCCCAGACATTAACCTCATCCCTTCTTCAACAGCCTCATTCCACGTGTGTTCATAAATATTCTCAGCAGAAGATATTATAACATCCGGACAATCCAAGGTTTTGCGTGCAATATCTAAACTTGCATCCGTGCTTTCGTTATCAACAAAAATAATTTCAAGACTGCTGTAGTCCTGATTAATAATGGAGTCCAAACACTCTTCTAAATACTCCTCCCCGTTGTAGCATGGAATAATTACACTTACTTTTAAAGGAGTCATAACTTTAAAAGTAACTCCACTCGATTAACGTAGGTGTGGTTGTCCAACACATCCTTCCTATTTCTAGCCTTAACATCCTCCAAATTAGAGAAGTCCTCTAAATAAATTTTAACTAACTCCGCCATTTGCTTTGGGGAGCTTGCTTGAGGAACATCCGGGAAAAGGTTCCCCAGCTCCCCAACCTTATCAGAAACTAAAAGCCCGTTCAACCCTAATGATTTAAATGTTCTCTCGTTGCAATCTAAACCTAGAACGTGTTGATACTTGTCATGTATGTTGAGTGTGATTAAACTATTATGCAAAACGTTCGCTTCCTCCTGCCTTGAAATACCGCAATTTATAAAAATACCTAAACTTACACCTAAAGTTTCTAATTCAGTAAAATAGTCCCTCATAATAACTTTCTTTTCGTCAAACCCGTTATTAGCAACCCCACCAACGTAACATACGTCATACTTAAAAATATCATCTTTTTCAGCCTCGTAATTAATACTATCAAAAGCCAAGGGAACATAGTTGATGGTCTTCCATTTATCCCAGAAATCAACGCCTGAGGTGTTTGCAAAAGACCACAGGTGGACATTTTTCATAGAGTTAATCTCCTGAACAAAAGAGTCCGGAGCCTTACTTACAAAATTAGGATGTGTACCCCACTTATCGGGGAATTTATGCGGCTGTACAAACATAAACACTTTAGACGCCCCCTCAAGAAACTTGAGCGTTTGGGGGTTGGTGTGGTTTAATGCACCTTCAGTAGCCATTACAATGTATTCCTTTGGAGCCTTTACTTCTAACACATCTGAATAATATTCTACATCAAACCCTAGTGCTTTCCAGGCGCTAAAATAGCCTTCGTATATCCAAGACCCAGCCCCTCCTCCCTGTCCGTGAAAAAGTACGTAACACTTCATGATATATCCTTTAATAACTTGCGCAACCTAACCGTGGAATCATGGTCCTTTTTAAATCTTTTATGTCCTCTTTCAGCAATGTCTCTATACTTCTTTGGCCTCGCGTCCATATCCTTCGCAATTTCCAATAGCTCATCTTTATTAGAGAAAACCACAATTTCCTCACCAAGGTCGTAGTTATACCTCAAATCCTTAGTCTGTTCTGTTACTAGCAAAGCACCCGTTGCAGGGACTTCAAACATCCTAGCCTTCATCTGAGTTTTTGAATTAACAGAATTTTGGCTAAAACTTAGACCTGCCCGGGCTGAGGAATACGCCCACACCATACTTTCAAAAGACGAATCACTAGGAGAAAAAACATCAAAACTTTTCGACTGCAATGTTTTTATAAACTCAGCACGGTTACCATGCCTACCCCCTACGAAAGAAAATGTATGGCGCCGCTCTTCATTTAAAAGCGTTGAATATACATCAGAGTTGGCATGCCAAGTAGCGTGAACAATATTATTATACCCAATATCCTTATACTTCTTTACAAATCTCTTCTCTGGGGTGGAACAGTAGTGGAAAGACGTGCACACTTCCGCCGAAAAACCATCAAACCTCCAAGAATCATCGCAGAACCAGTTAAAAGTTTTCACGTCTCCTTTCTTTGTTTCTTTTCGAATTGTAGTCCAAGGCTCCTTCGGGCAGTACACAGTACTTCCTGTCATAATACAGAACAACAAATCAGGCTTAAACCTTTTTATCGTCCGATTTAAATCTATATCACCTAAAATAGAAGAATCAAAAAACTCTACTTCATGCCCTAACTTGATTAAGGGGAGATAAAAATTCCAAAAAGCATAATCAAACCTGAAAGGCTCTACATCATATGCGTGCTTTGTTATTGATTGGGGTGCTACGAGAATAATTTTCATTTTAACTCCAGACAATTTTCCCATAATTTAAAAATTTCGTCGTTCGATAATACTTCTGCCCCGGATTCCGCAGATTTTACTCCGTGATACTCAACCCCTGCTCCCTCACATTCAAATTTAATAAAGTTAAAAGTTTCACTAAAAGAGCTGTGATACACATCAGTCAATAAATCATACATCTTCTGTTTATCATCTTCGTACCCTCTAAGAATTGCTTTACCCTCCTTCACGAACTTCTCAATCTTGAGCTTCCAGTACTCCTGGTCGGTTACGAGTCCAAAGAGCAATACTGTATCATGCCCGTCAGCCAAAGCTCTCCGAATAGACTCGTGTGTATTCTTATTCTTATCGATGCTTCCTATAATACCTGCGGTTTTAGGCTTCCCCTTTTTTTTACTTAGAGGGGTTACAACATTAGGAATTACTTTCCCATAAACCCCCTGCCAAAACATTTGGGCGTTAGACACATAAACAATCTCATCCCAGAAAGGGATAATATCTTTTACAGGGAACAAGTGTTTTTCGTGACACGCCAAGATAATTTTTTTAGACGAGTCAGGTTTTTGAGGAAGCCTTGTAAAATGGGCTATAATCCGCTCTTCCGGCTCACCCAACACAAACTCCTTCGTTGTCTTAGCTTGGCACTTATCTAAATGCCAGTCATGGGGACCATAAAAGGTACAATCCAACCCCTTCTCGTTGAAGAGGTTGCACAGATTCACAAACGCAGTTGTTGACCCCCCGGGGGCAGACCAACCGCTAAGTATTTTGATTTTTCCACTTGTCATAAATTTCTTTGTATAAATTAAATCGATGTACAATCTGTTTATTTATATCATACAGGTCGTCTGTAATACTTTTAAGATTTTTGCCCATTTCCGCCCTAAGCTTTCTATCCTTAACAGCTTTACTTAAAGTTTTAACCCAAGTTGACCTTGGGTTATCCTTAGGGATTAAAAACCCAGTCTCTCCGTTCACAATAATATCACTGTAACATCCCACGTCAGACGCGATAAGAGGAATCCCATATCTCCCACTTTCCATCAATTTGATTTCTGATTTAGAATCATTAAAATTATTAAATTGTAACGGGGCTATATTAAGGTCAACAGCAGTATAAAAACCTCCATAATCATGAGAAGGTCTTGCGGTGTACACCCCAAAATTTCTATGCTTCATACCCCCCGTGATAATTTTAGTATAATTATCCCAAACATCCTGTTGCCAGTCACGAGGTAGTCCTTCCCCCATCGGGGGTCTTCCAAACAAGGACCACCAAATATTCTCAGGTCCTACTTTAGCATTCAACCCCAAAGCAACTCCCTTAAATTCTTTTACGTCCTCTTCATGGTGGATTCCTCCCACCCAACCAATTCTACAAATAGATTTTTTAACAGGCTTTTGCTTAGGCAAATTCCAACAAGGTAAATTATAATCAATTGCGTTACGAACAACAGCCAAATTATGCCGTACAAAAGGAGCAACTCTCTCTGCAAACTTTTGTTGAGTTACAGTTACCAAATCAGAATTTGCGTAGATAACTTTGGTCAATTCTGACAGCCCATTATCTATGTACAAGTCGTACAATCTGTGACCCTTATACAAATCAGTTAAAAGGTCATCTGTGTCATAAATAAAGAACTTGCCTAATTCTTTAGCTGTCTTTAATACCTCTAATGTATAAGGACCCCCAAAATTAGATATGTTTTGGGTAAACACTATATCAGCCCATTGAATATCCTCTGGTACGAAGTCAGGAGGGGGAGGACCGATTCTTCCGTCGTCCGATTTCGTTGCCCCTAAAGGATTTTCATTAAATCTAACTTCAACCTCATTAGGGAAATGTTCCACCAACTTTTGCATAGGCATAATGATTCGATAATAGCTACAACCTCCTGTGTTAGCCGGAACCGCGAGAATTTTAAGCTTTGTGTTTGTTTCGGTCATAAAAAAATGAGGGAGAGTCTCCCCTCCCTCCGTAAAAGAACGAATATCTAATTAGTACAAGATATATCTACAGATTCTTTAGATGGGACAAATAATCCTCATCCTCTCCCTCTGTAGTTTTCTGGTTTGTGGTTTGCCCATCGCCTGCAGAGGTGATTGAGTTTGCCAAGTTCTTCAGGGTTTCATACTCAGCAATTTTAATAAGTCCATGAATATCATGCAATTCCTCCATCCACTGCGCAATCTCTGCATCTGTACCAGCAGGAGTGTTCTTTGGTCTTGGAGCAGATTTATCAAAAGAAGGCCAAGGACCTGTTTTTTCTTTTACAATTTTAAAATCCCAACCGTCCTTCGTCTCGGTCAAATCCCCATAATCATCATCAAAAAACGCATCCAAAATCTTGGAGTAAAGTTTTACACCACATGACAAAATCTTAACTTTATTGTCTCTACGGTCTACAACATTCATATAAAACCTTTGACGTGCTTTAATAGACCTTGCAATCTCAATATTACCATCATCTTTAGTTTTCCAGAGACGATGATTTAAATCGCACATAGGACAAGGTTCCCCTTTTACGCGAGGACAATGATAGTTAGTATCATCAATTCTATGGATTGCAGTTTCTGCGTAAAAATTCTTCTCATCATCTTTCCATGGGAGAATTCTAACATTGGTAGTCCCTTCATCCATCATCAAAAACTTATCCAAGAAATCAGCATTCCCCATTCCAGTTTTATTGATTTGTTCGTATTTTTTTCTTAATTCGTTTAAATTTACCATAATTCTTTATTTTCTATTTTTCTATTTTTCGAGGAAACCCTCGTTACTGTATAATAGCACGTCTAACCTAAATCTGACACCATTTTCACCTCAGCTCTTTTATTTGCAGACATTTGTACAAGACAATCTTTCTGATGGTTTAAAGCATCCACTACATTCTTTGCTAAATTATGCTTATACTGCGCTTCCACCAACTTCACCCTAACCTCTTGCAATTCCGGGAGAGTTTTTATGTAAGCGTTTAGGTTTCCTTGGGTTGCCTTGGTTCCTGACCCTAGAAGTTCTCTCCGATGAACTTCCATAGCTTTTGCTTCTGCGTGCTCTAAGGCAACATTGATTGTATCCAATCTTTTTTTAGCATAGGATAGCACTGCGCCAAAATAAGCGTAAATCGCAGTATGTTTCTCAATCTTTGCATCAATTTCAGCCTCCTGTATGTCTAAGAAATCTGTAGTTATTTCCCTAAAAGACGACTCTAAAGTTTCGTATGTGTCTGTAATATCACTCATCGTTATTAAAAATAAAAGAAAACAACTCAGGATTCTGAGCTGAAAAAAGTTGAAAAACCGAAGTTACCACGTGTGTGAGATATTCATTACCCAGTGTAGGCATTTCATCATCATCCCCCAAACCAAACATGTCGAGATAAACATGTAAAATTTCATGCATCAAAGTTCCTTTATAATCCACTAAGGTTTGGTTAGGGTCAATAGTAATCTTATGTTTGGAAAATTCAACACACCCATACAAACTCTCCTTGTTTAGAGACATCTGCACGATATCAAACACTTTAAACCCTATGTCTAAAACCATTGGGTGTTTCGGTTTATTTTGTCTCTTCGCAACCATTAACCTTTCCTCTGCGCTATAACCAACCGGGTATAATCTATAGATATAGGGATAATAAACCTAGCCTTACCGTTTCGGCTTTTCATAATAAAAAGTCTAGCTTCTCCCCTGTCAAATTCAGCCTCTGATTGGTTAATAGAGAACACCAAATCGCACACTCTAATTTTACCATAGGAATCGGCAAGCTCTGCATCAGTAATAACATCAACCTTTTTCCCTTCCCTATTCGTTTGCGTGGCTGTCCACACTAAGCAGTCATACTCCGTGGCAAAACCTCTAAGCTCCTGCGCAGTTCTCTCCTGTGCTTGATACTCAGGCATAGACGCATCTGCAAGCAAAAGCTCCAAGTAATCAATAACAACAACATCAGGTACAAAATCATGATAATTCCTTAGCTGGTTGAGGTAAGCTCTGAGCCCAGCCACAGTAAGTCTTTTCGTAGGAAACTCTTTAATGCGAAGTTTTCCTACCTTGCTTCCTTGCTGTTGGATAACTTTAAGTCTGCTCTCCACCTCTCCCACGTTAGACCCTAATTCTTCCTGTCTAAATCTGGTGAAGATGCTGTCGAGTCTTTGCGCAATTCTATCCTCCGACATTTCCAAAGAAACGTACACCACATTCTTCCCATCAATAACCGAACGAGCGGCTTGATTCGCAAGAAATAAAGATTTGCCAACCCCAGGAGGGGCGACAACCATCGATAATTCTTTTGAAGCCAATCCACCGTCCAACGCCTCATTAAGAGATTCAAATGGCGTACGGAAGTCTTTACTTCCCCCTTCTTCGGATAATCTACCCCAGCGACCTTGAACGTCCTCAAAATAGTTTAACCCAAGGTCCACATTTCGACCCACGGACAAAGCATTTCGAATTTCTTCAGAAATCGCAGAATAATCTTTTTGGTCTAGAAGCGTAACAGACTTACAAATTGCATCTTTTAGTGACTGCGCTTGTGCGAACTCTTCTACCTTTTCTAGGTAATATTCTTCTTTTGCGAGAGAAGTTTCATCGAACTCATTGATTGCAAAAAGTTCTTCTTTGTAATCAGATAAAAGTTCGGTAGAGGATTTTATTCTTTTAAGCTCCTCTAAAATAACATCATCCGTAGGCAGGGATTTGTATTTTACATAGTAATCTATTACTACATTATACATCTTTTGGTGGGTCGGATACTCGAAGTACCCGGACTTCACCATCGGCATTACCTGTGTGAGAAAGGAACGAGAAGATTTGCTTAAATAAACTATCCCTCGTTGGATATTTTCTGAAAATTCGTATGCCGTCATGCAATATAATAGTCGAAAACGTTAATTTGTACTGCCAAAACCGCCGGAACCTCTATCGGTACGGTAAGAATCCCATTCCAACTCAGTTACAACAGATAATCTCACACGAGGAACTTCATTAATCACCAGTTGGGCTATTCTTTCTCCCGCTGAAATACTAAAAGGAGTGTGATGGTTTAGATTCCTAATTGGAATTTTAACCTCTCCCCTATAATCTGAATCTATGGTTCCCGGAGCATTGGGTATAACCACACCCTGTTTCGCCATAGAGCTTCTAAGCCTCAACTGACCTTCGTACCCTTCAGGGATAACAAAGTGCAGTCCAGTCGAAAGTAAAACACTTGAACCCCCTTCCAAGGTAACATCCTCAGAAACAGCTATATCAAACCCAGCCGCTCCCGATGTTTTATACTCAGGATTTTTATTAGCAGACTTATTTAAAAATTTTACATCAATCACTTAGAAAATCTCCTATGCTCCGATTTCGCATATTCTGCATCTCCCTTATCCATATTCTTAGCAGATTCTCTAACGACCTTCGCCCTCTGCTCGTTAGCTTCCTTTTTTTCTGATTCAGACAATCTCTTCCCCCCTGCCTGTTTAGACCCTTCTTCAGACAAAGACATTCTCGAATAGGGAGACGTTCCCTTATTATACTTAAGAACGTCCTGTGTATTTTTTATTTCATCTTTATACCAACCATCTGCGTAGGACTGTCTAGAAGCATTAACATTATCAAAATTTGGGGTCCATCCCGGTCCCTTCAAATCAAAATTTAGTCTCTGGTCCCCGATATATCTTGTCGCTCTTTTACTGCACATAGGGCACTTAATCCACCGCTTCATTTCGGACATTAAGGAAACCCTTTCAAAGATAGTGTTACAGGGACCGCATAAATAATCGTAAGACGGCATTAGAGGTCACACACTCCATTCTTGCAGGAGTCTACAAATTCAACCTTCTCCTCTAACTTCCCCTCACGTAACAAAGTGTCAAGATTGATAGTATCCACGTCCACAATCTCCAAAGGTTCATTTCCTCTAGAGCTAGCGCGATACAAGGTAAACCCTTTCACATCTCCAGCGTAACTTAACAAAGAATCATACATGTCTTTCGACGTGGCATCCGCTGGTAGATTACACGTTTTGGAGACCGCAGAGTCCACAAATTGTTGAACCACCGCCTGAACACCTAAGTGCTCATCAGGACTTACGTCGTACGCTCCACATATATGAGAAGTGTCCATCCCTCTCAAATACATATCTTTATAAAGAGGGTCAATCACTGTAGTTTCATTCCAAACACCCTCAGTCTCAGTCTTCCATCTCCGCTTGTACACAGGAGCAAAAATAGGCTCAATTCCTGTAGATACTCCCAAAACCATAGAAATAGTTCCCGTAGGTGCTACAGTAAGCAAAATTGCATTTCTTAAACCGTGTTTTTTAATCTCACCTCTTAACCGAGATGGAATTGTTTTAAAGTATTTTTCCCGCCTTAGTTTACTGAAATTATATTCAGGAAAACTCCCCCTGTCCTTAGCCAAGGAAACAGAAGCTTTATAAGCTTCATTTCGTATCGTGGAGAACAACCGCTCTAACGCCTCCAGGCAATTTTCAGAGCCGTACCTAAACCCCGCCTTGATTAAAAAATAATGAAGCCCTGTAACCCCAAGACCAATACGACGACTTTTCATACCTGCGTCTTTACATTCCGGAATCGGAAAATTGTTTGACGTGAGAATATTATCAAGAAATCTAACACCCAACCTTACAGTCCTAGCGAGACGGCTCCAATCAACCTTGCCATCTACAGAGACCATATTAGCGAGGTTAACATGACCCAAGCAACAGTTTCCGTATGCGGGTAAGACTTCTTCACCACAAGGGTTTGTGGCAGGCATCTTTTCAAAATAAGACACATTAGTATATTCATTCGCAAAGTCAATATTGAATATTCCCGGTTCTCCGGATTCTACCGCATTATCAATTAAACGCTCCCAAAGGTCTCTTGCCTTGGTTACAACTAATTCCGAAGATTCAAAGGTGTCCTCGAAGTGTTTCTTGGAAAAAGAGGAGGCGCGTTGGAGGGCATCGTCTTCGTCTCTGGCTACGACCCTAACGATATCGTCTCCTAGTACGGATTTGCGGGAAACGGAATACACATAATACCTGTTGTGCTGACCCCCGAAGGTAAAATACCAATCCTCGTTTTGTTCGACAGCTTCAACAAACCTATTTGTTACCGCAACCGAAATATTAAAATTATTTAATTCTTTTCGGTCCAATTTAACATCAAGAAACTCAAGCAAATCGGGATGACTAATACTTAGAATAGACATAAGGGCAGTTCTTCTATTTTTCCCTGCTCTAACATGATTTCCTATCTCATTAATCATTCTCATGGTTGAAATCGACCCAGGTGCTGAGTATTTAATATTTTGTATGTCATCACCTTTTGGTCGAATCTTGGAGAAGTTAAAACCAATCCCTCCCCCTGCACAAGAAATTTTATAAACATCCGAAATCGTTTTTGCGATACTCTCAACAGAATCTTCCGGGTCAAGGACATAGCAGTTCAACATATTATGTTGGCTTCTTCCAGACCCGTACAGAATGCGACCTCCTGGGCAGAAATCCCCAGAAGAAAGAATCTGATAGAAATTTTTCTCTGCAGTTTCCTTATAGTCGGGGCTTTCCGAATCAGCGGCTTGTCTAGCGACCCTTTTTGACAAGTCTTTCCAGGTCTTTTCTCCGGGGTATGCGTACTTCTGGGTGAAGATGGCTTCCGCCAATGAGTCCTTTTCCATTTCAAATGTCATAACTCAACCCTCGAATGCAATAACGTCAGATTCCTCAATAATAAGGTAAGTTACATTTTCATCTGTAACCTCAGTACCCGCATATTCATTAAAAATAACGACGCAACCTTCCTTCATCTTAAGGTCTGGGTCAGTTCCTACACGCACAACAACCCCTTTGTTAAGGCGTTGCTCTTTAACAGAGTCAGGGAGTACAATCCCTCCAGAGGACACGGTCTCTACAGCATCCCGCAATATCAGTAATCTACTTCCGTTTGGACAAATCATATTTCGTTAGTTTCCTTAATTTTATTAAAGTTCCTCGGTCTCTTTTTTTTCTTGACCGTTGTTAAATTGTTACTCTTTGTTATAGTCAGGTCTTCCGCATAATTCTCCAACAAAGAACTTAAATATTCGTTGTGTGTTATTACAAATAAGGTCTTGTCGGCTGACAATCCTTGCATAAGCTCGAAAAGCCCCTCAACCCCAGGAGGGTCTAACGAGTCAGCCACCTCATCAAAAAATACAACATTAGATTTCTCTTTTCCGGATAAGAAGAGAATGTCGTTCAGAGACAGCATAACAGAAAGGGACACTCTTTTCTTTTCCCCTCCGGAAAGGGATTCAAAGAAAATCTCCTCCCCGTCCATAAAAAGAGTGTCTTGCAACAGCTCATCAAAGGAAATCTGAAGTTGGTTTGTGGACAACACTGAAAGATAGAAAGACACCCTTTCGTTAAAGAAAGTAAGGATATTCTTAATCAAACATTTCACAATACCTTGTTCTGAAAAAGCGTGTTCCCAAAAACGCATCAAATCATATTCTTTTTGAGTCACTACAATATTTTTTGAATACCCGTTAATACTTCTTGTTAGCTGACGTTTATTGGACCTGTGAATCTTAAGTTCTTTATCCAAGCTCTTGTAGGTTTCAATCAATTCGAAATCCTGCACATTAATTGGGATGTACTGAGCATCTAAATCCCTCTTTAGGTGTTTAATAGTTTTCCTTAAAAAAGTCCTGTGGGAATAAGCCGCATCAAGGTCCGTTTTTAATTTAATACGGTGAGCGGATTGAATACTTGGCTCCTCCCCACAGAACTCACATGACTCAGACTTAAACTCTGAGATTTCAACTTTTAAGGAATTTACTTTTTTTTCTACTTCGTAAAGTTCATGCTCTTTTGAACGGAATTCTAGTTCCGTTTCATGGTAAGCTCTTTCCTTCTCTTGGAGTTCGGAAATAGAGAACTTATCTATGTATTTCACTTTATCAGACGAAAGTATATCATTGGCTTCTATTTTAAGCTTTTTAAGCTTCTCCATTTTCACCACAAGCTTCTCTCTTTTCTGTGTAGCCTCTATTTGGAGAGTGGTATTTAACTTTTTCTTTGCTAAGTACTTTGTTTTTAAAGATTTTATTTTTTTCCGATACAAAAAAAGGTCATTCGTGTTTAAAAAACTCTGCATGATAGCCCTCTTCTCTTCAGGGGTTGCCGTGAGAAAGCTCATAGAGTTCTGCTGTCCAAAAACGACAGAAGCCATGAAGACCTGAAAATTAGTATTAAGCGTGTGTTCTAGGTACCTCTGTGTGGCTTGTATCGACTCCTGCGTATAGTTCTTCCCCCCTACCGTAAAAATAAGCTTAGGAGCCTTCTTAGTCCTTTCTATAACAACATTTTCATTTATAGTAAGGGTAACCCTACACTTTCCAGAAGTATACTTATTAATAATACTTCTCTCTGACGTTTTTCTTAAAGTTTTACCAAACAAACCAAAAGATATAGCCTCGATAAGTGCACTCTTCCCAGCCCCGTTAGAACTTACAGGGGTAGTATCTTTATTCTCGCCAATTACTCTAGTAATGCCAGAATAATCATCAAAATTAATAACCATACTTTTAATGGATAAGAAATTTTCTATCTTAATAGAATTAATTTTCATTATCCTTCACCTTGGAAAGAGATTTTCGTAACTCAGCCTCCGTAAACACAGTATCACTAGAAGAGATGAAGTCCTCGATTAAACTTTCATCCCATTGAAGCTTAACTCCTGAGGGGATGAAATTAACATGAGTCTTTTCAAAAATATCCTCAAAAACTATGTCTAGCTGGTTGATGCTGTACTTCTCAAACAGCTTGTTCCTTAATTCCACCTCAGCATAGGAATCTAAAGAGTCGAGCTTTACGCGAAGAAGGGTAAAGAAGTTTTTAAATTTAATTCTTCCGGCTACCTGCGCAAGTTCATCCATCTTGCACAATACATGCTTTATCCCAAATTCAATTGGCTTCCTAACAACTTCAATCGCACCATCAAATATAAGAAGCTCGTGGTAATATTTCATATTATTCGCCTCCCCGAATGTATTTGTATAGGGGGTGCCTAGGATATGTATATTGTTATACACTTTAGGTCTATGGATATGCCCTAGAAACGCCAATCTCTTTTTAAAGTGCTTGCGTTTTACATAAGATTCGTAAGCGTAAGGCCCATTTGAGACACAACCGTCGAAACCGAAATGCCCAAAAACAGGGTTATTAGTTTTACTTAAGTGATTAATAATCACCTCTTCATTTTCATAATGAGGTATAAAATCAAAATCCATGCCCCCAATCCTATGAACTTCATAGTCACACACAACTGTTGCTATATCCGAAAAAAGAGACAGAGTGGTGTCTGAAGTTCCATCCTTTCGAATAGTATCATGGTTCCCTCTTAATATGTAAACATCCTTACAGGAAACTTTTTCCAAAAACTCTCTAAAAGCTAAAAGCTCAGCACCCCGAGGGTTGCGCTTTTCAAAAATATCCCCCAAAATAACAAGAGTTTGCGGGGGCTTTTTATTAACTAGTTTTAGAAGTGTTTTTACTTGGGTATCCAAGAACCCAGGAACCCCGTCACTCCTAAAATGAAGGTCTGTAATCAAGGAAACACGATGAGTTCTATATGAATTTTTCGATTTCCGCATAATTTGTAAGAGTTCCATTTTGGTTAAAAGAAGCTTCCGTAAGGTCCCCAAACGAAGTGCCAGCCTCAATATCAACAATAAAAGGGACTTTAAAGTGTAAATTATACAAAGTGGCTAAGTCTGAAGTGTCTGTTAATGCTTCACGAACCAACTCGCAAACCTCTTTTATTTGTGCCTTATCGCACTGGATTTCCACACTATCGTGGACTGTAGCCAAAATTTGAGCATCCAACCCCGAAGCCTTTAACCTAGCGTCTAGTCTTTTTAAAGCGTGCAACATGATATCAGATGCAGAGCTTTGTATAACAAAATTCATGCCTTGCCTTAAGGCACGAAACTGATACTTCCTAATAGGGCTTTTAACATTAGATAAGTGCCGCCTTCTCCCAAACAGGCTAACTGCGTACTCATTATCCTTAACATCTTTGTGTACTTTCTTAATCCAGGAGAAGACCTTCGGAAATGAGTCTTGGTAAGCTTGGAAAATCCCTTTACAGTAACCAATCGGTTTGTCAATTTGGGATGCTAGTTTACTTGGACCTCCCCCATAAACAATAAGAAAACTCACACTTTTCGCAATCTGCCTTTCGTTTTTAGTAACCTTATCAATAGGTTTTCCGAATACTAAAGACGCAGTATACTTATGAAGGTCCTTCCCGTTCGTAAAAGCATCCAACAACCCCTCATCCCTACTACACTGAGCTAACACACGTAATTCAGCTTGGGAAAAGTCAGCCGCAATAAATGCTTTGCCTTCGTCTGGTATCATAAGGCGGCGAATATTGACTGTGTCGTCTACAGTCCTTGGCAGAGTATGAAAGGAAACACCTTTCTTAAATATTTTATTCACCTTACGCCCTTTAGCACCTTCCACTTTAGACTTTACGGAATAGGTTGAGCACGAGAGTCTTCCTGTCACTGTTGCCGCAAAATTATAACTAGAATGAATTTTATCCTCTCCGTTATACTCTATCGCACCGCGAACTCCAGTTACATACGTTTTGTACAATTTACACTTAGACTTGTATTCTAAAATTTTACGTATGAAGTCCCGACACTCCTTAGATGTTTTGTCGGAAGCTTCAATGTGTAGTAAATGAGCCTCTGTAGTTGCGGGCTCTTTTTTCTTTCCTGTGAATTCACTAGGAGTCGTATTAAACCCTTCTTTGGTGAATAAAACCTTGATTAAATCCGCAGGGGACGCAGGGTTAATATCTCCAATTGGAGAAATCTTTGCAATACCCCCCTCCAACCTTTCAATCTCTTGGGACAACCTACCCTCCAAAACTTTTAAATACCCTGTATCAATACCAATTCCTGCAAACTCAACTCTTGCTAGAAGAGGAGTAATATCAGTAAGCAGCTTATCATATACATGGTTCAAGTTATCCTGCTTCATTTTTGATTTCAGGATATGATAACTTCGAAGTGTAAAATCACAATCCATCGCGTTACCAATGGACATCTTGTCAAGGGGCATATCAGCCCACTCATGTGCGGCTCCGTCGGTTACTGTTAACATTGCGCTATTATATTAACCCCTCTTAACCTTAAGAAAGAAATAACGTGATTAAAAACCCTCTGCTCCCCCCCAAGTAACTCTCCGGGGAATATCCCGGGTTTCGCCCACTGATTGGATAGTAAAATCTCAACCAATGCGCAACACGTGTATCCTGTCGTGCGGGACATAGAGGAAATTCTTCGAACAGAGTCGGTCTCATCATATAACTCCCACACATGCTTCTTCTCTTCTCCCTCTACGGTAACTCGCATGTACGTAAACTCGTCATCTTCCGGTTTAAGTTTCCAGTTGTCTGTAAGAACTTTAGACGTGAACTCAAAATTTTCATTATCGAAAAATCCTGTGTCATTCAAAAATTGCATGTCGTTACGGTGTCCGGGATAACGTAACGTTTTCTCCTTCATATTGGGGATATGAGACATAGTTCTTAGCAAGGAGCGTAAACCGTCAGTATTGAAAGCCTCCAGCAGAGAACCTTTCGCGTTAATGTACTCAGGTTCTGACAACGCACGTTTAACAACTACCTTTCCATTTTCAAATAACCGCGCCGGGCGGAGATACTCTTGTATTACGTCAACCGGAGAAAAAGGAGCCTTATAAGTATTCAGTACTTTCGGCAATCCCCCCACCAAACACTCAAACGAATCTATTTTCATATTGTTGTTGTGGTGTCCTAATATTAAGTTGCTTAATCCGGGAGCAACTCCCATATCAACGAATGCGATTACACCTTTTTCTATGGCAAGTTCATTGAGGGTTAGTGCATCCTCCGGAAAAAATGAAATATCCACAACATCCACCCCTGCCAAAATAACAGACTTCAACGTCTCATATCCGAGAAAACCGGGAACCGCACAGACAACTAAATCAAACTCCCTAACCGCCAGCATTAGAAGGTCTTTTTTACGAACATCGAGCACGAGAGTATTAAGTTCTGGGACTCTCTTTAAAACCTCTTCTGAATTATCCGCAACCGTTACCTCATGCCTTTCAGCCAAGTCAAGCGCCATAACCTTGCCGACCATACCACACCCCAAAACTAACACCTTTTTCACGATAACCTCTTCTTTAAAATTTTTCTAATATGCTCCAAAGCAATTGTAACATCCACAAAATTAGTATTCTTATCCCCCTCATCAAACAACAAAACTTCTATTCTTGATAAAGTAGCCCGGGTGCTCCGAAGAGCACCCAAACTTTCCTCTATTTGTAGTCTGGGAATATCCTGCTTAAGCATTAGCCGGAGCAGGTTCCTCAGTCGTAGCAGTCTCATCAATACCAAGCATTTCTTGGAGCTCGTCAACATAGGCTTGCATTTCCACCTGGTGTTTCCGGGCATTCTCCAATTCATCCTCGGTTTTCTTAATATATTCTGTTACCATCTGCAAATTTTGGGTATATCCCTCATAGGACTTTTCCAAATACTTTTTTGTATTACTATCACTCATAATTAAAACATCTCCAATTCTCTCGGAAAATATTCTTTAACCAAATCCATTAACCCGTGTGGTTTGTTTTCGTCAACTAAAGAATGCATAATCTGCGTGTCCCGCACATTATTAAAATCCGTTAACCCCCAGCCCATAAGGAACTTCAGGTCAAATTTTATATTGTGAGCTACCTTCACCACTTTATTAGATGCTAGTAACTCAGAACACCGACTCTTAATATGCTCAAGCTCTTTCGGTGTAAACTCAGACTCTTTATGGTGTACAGGGAACACAAATGCTTCTTTCTCTCCTGTGGAAATTCCAAAAGTTAAAATTTTATCTTTCTTAAAATCCAAACCCTCCGTCTCCAAATCAAAAGACACCACATCGGAATCCATAACACCATCAAACAAAACATCAAATCTTTTTAAGTCCCCATTCACCAACTCATAAGGGGAATCATCAAAGCTATTCTTATTTAAAATAAACTTATCGTAGATGTTGTCTAGGTCCTGGATGAAGAGTGGTCGTAATTTAGGTTCTGCATAAAGAGAGAAGGGGTGGAGCGTCGGAGCCACAAGATAGTCCTTATCTTCAAGCGTCAATACGAACTCTTTCCCTCTCTTTGTTCCAATCCCTGACTTCTTCGTAAGCATTCTAAACGCAAGGTTTCCTAAAGGGATAATGATAGTAGGGTCTATGCTTACAATATCTTCATGTAAGAATTGTCGATGCTCGTGAAAATCCTCCGTGGAAAGGTCTCCTTCCGTAATATTAAAATCCTTTACTGCGGCTACGAACTGGTACGAGCCTTCAGGTAGCTTAGTTTTCGGAAAGAGGGTGTTCAAGATAGAGAACTCTTCGTCTCGAAAATTGAAGATATCTCCCCGCTTTCTAAAGAAGCAATCATGTATGAAGACAATTTTCTCCTCAGAAAGCTCCTCCCTGTGTGTAGGACCTCCGCTCGTTTGAAAAGAATCTATTAATTTTTCTAAATCCATTAAACTATAATAGGTTATGCCCAGCGAAAAGAGAAAAAAGAAAACTCATTATCTTGATAATAAAAAATTTGAGGAGACAATTAAGAATTATCTCGAGAACCCCGAGAAATACGAATCGGAACTAGTTGAAAAGTTAGATTTACTAATAACAAACATAATTAATACATTTAAATTTAAAATCGACCCAGATGATGCAAAACAAGAATGCTTCGTGCTAGCTTTTAAAATTCTTAAAAACTTTGAACCTAAAAAAGGCTCCGCTTTTAACTACTTCACTACCGTCTGTGTAAATCAATTAAAGCTTCTATACACTAAAAACAAAAAATATATGGAAAAAATTATGAAATACCAGGAAATTAAGAGGCCTCACGATATGCCTCCACAATCTTAAGTATGTGAGGGAGATAGTCCACTTTCGACACTCCCCGTTTCCTTGAAGTTACAACACATGGAGTCTTTGCTACTCGAAAAGCAACAAACCCGTGGGGCACGTTCCAGCTCGAACAAAGATAGAGGTCAGCACAATCACCAAACCCTACTTTTTCCATAGTCTCCTCTACACGGGACACAACCTTGCGACTGACATCGTCCCACTCTGTGTAAAATAAAATTTTAAAAGGTCTAACTTCCTTATTTCGCATAATGGAGTTTAGATGACCTTCCTTTCTAAGAATAGTGTAGGTTTTCACTTCTCAATTATCTCTGATTCCTTGGAACCTTCGGCAATTATGGTTTTGGCCTCATCTAAAACCTCCTCCATCTCATCACCATGCTCTTCAATAATCTTCTTTCTCTCATCATCAGTAAGATTATTAATCCGTTCTACAAGGTCAGACATCATCGCGTCAAGACCTCGGAAGAAAATAAATCGAGCAAACTCGTTATCCGAAATGTCCGGTGGTTTGGAAGCATCTTTGATGGAATCCCATCTCTCGGTCTCGGCCTTGGAAAGTTTAATATATAATTTCATTCTTCTGTTCTCTGTATTGACTTTGAATTTAAAAGATTTCGGTGATATAGAAAGAAGTTCTATTTTTTCAGAATCCATTATGTCTATAATAGTACGTGGTTAAAAAAAGTAACGCTAAAAAAATTCTAGAGCTAAAAAACGACCTCTACAAGAAAAAACCCGTAAACAGCCGTAGAAAAGGAAGCAACTTCGAAAGAAACGTCGCCAAAAAACTCAATACTAGGTTCGACACAAAAGAATTCTGCAGAACTCCAGGTTCGGGTGCTTTTGGGACTACTCATAAAAATTTACCGAAGCATCTTCAGATTTATGGGGATTTAATCACCCCTGAAAGCTTCCGTTATATAATAGAGTGCAAAAACGGATACGACGTAGATTTCGAGGATATTTTTCGAGACAAGAGTGATTTGTACAAATTTATCAACCAAGCTGAAAATGAATCAACGCAAGCGGGGAAACCTTGGCTTCTCATCTACAAGAAAAACAGACAAAAGGAAATTCTTATAACAAAAGTAAACTTTCCTTTAAGGAAAAAAATTGTAGTGCATGATACTTATAACGTATACCTTTTGAAGGATATACTGTCACTGCCCAACGAGTACTTCATTAATTAAAATTTGAAGTTTTTCTATCATATGGTTGATGTGGCTTAGCCTCAAATCGGGAGCTTCTACGTAAGACCCTCCCTCAGCCCAAGACTTAAAGTAAGATTTGGAAACCTCCCAAGTTGATTTATAAGCTCCTCCATGATGCCTATACCCAGCTGAACCCATCGATACTTTTCTATCTCCAACACCGCGATACATAGTAACTCCGTTCTGGGTTCTTACAATATCTGAGTTGGCGGGGTCTAAAATTTCGGAGACGGGGTCAAGAGTTGTGCACCTTTCTGGAACTACGAAGGACCTACCTGCAGTCTCTCGTAGTATTGCGACATGAGATTGCGTCGTGTGTGCTGTTAGCCCTATGTTAGCTGCCCAATATCTTGGAAACTCAGAGTCTTTCCTGCTTTTTTCATCAACCCAAAGAGCTTTTAGGCGCTCCTCACACCTTCTCTGGGAAGACGCTAAGGGGGTAGTGTCGCCGCTCTCCGGCATGCTTAGAAGTTCTTTGAGAGCCTCTTTTGCACTGTCTACTCTTGTAATATCACCTCCTGCATCCCCTACCGATTCAACATACCCTACAAGCTCTTCCACACTCCTAGGCTCTCCATCATTACCCGCGACATCAGGTGTCTTCTTTGACGCTAATGCGGTACGCACCGTTGCAGTAAAACGGGCTTCCTCTTTCCAAACCCTTTCAACGTTACCTATCATACCATCTCGAACTTTCTTACTATGCCCCTGTTCTTTTAAAACTTTCCCTAGTTGGTCAATGGATTGCATTCGAACCTGGGAATAAGTATTTTCAGACATTTCAGCCTCGGAAAGCCCTGCAAAATACTGAGCTAAGGAAGCTGTGTGAACTAAAACAGAGTGTGTGGAATCGGGGGATGTTGCTTTGTAGCTAATATTTAACCTTGTCGCTTCCGGGTCCTCAAAACTTTTAGGGTCTTCTAAAGAATTAACTCCTACGCGCTCATATATTTTATCCCGCGCTGCGGTTCGCTCCTCTGGGTTTTCGTAATGAGCCGTCGCGTCTGTTTTGGTGTGTTGGGACACTCCGTTTTCATCAACGAAAGCGCCGGTCTTTGAACCCAAATCCTTCCCAGCCTCATCCCTAAATTTTATTACAGGGGCTGACCCGCCTCGAGCCGTTAAAAAATCAGACTCTTGTTTTGCTTGAAGGAGATGGATAGACAGATACGCAATAGCAGCTTTATCCGCATTTCCGGAAACCCAATCTAAACTATCTAATAGTTTGAAGTCTTCAAAAAGCTCTTGAATTTCTTCAGTAATAAAAACAGAATCAGGAGATTTACCTACGAAAGCCCCTCCAAGTGCAGCATTTATTGATGCTCTCATGCGCTTTAGTTTTGGTAAAAAACCTTCCTGTTTACCATCTCCATATAAAATATTTCCTATTTCAGCGGTGAAAAAATTTAATTTTTCACCATCACCTTCCGCCTTTGCTTTTTTTCTCTGCGTCATTAAATGGTAAAGAAACGCGGTAGCTTCAACAAGAGCTCCTCGAGCTTGACTAAAACCTCCAGAAGAAGCAGCTCTAAAGTTTATCAAAGGCTCTCCATCCTCACATTTTTTGGAATCGGTTAAAGTAAAAAGAGCATTTTGTAAGGCAGAATCACGAGTAGCCGATATCTGAACACCAACTCGCCTATCAGTTTTCAAGGCTTTCGCGTCCCCAGAAAGTTTTGCTCTTAATTGCTGGTGTAGGCAGGGTACGTTCTCTGACCCTCCAAAGAACCCAGCACCTGCATCTCCATATCGAAGCTGTCTAGAATCACTATTAGGAGACCTGAAATAGAATTTGGACAGAGCATCCTTTTCTGAAGTTGAGACCATGCCTGGGGGGATACAACCGTCATAATCCTCAACTTTCCTGACAATCCCTAAGACAGAATCAAGGTCTCCCAAAAATTCATCAATACACTGTTGGGCTACCGGATTTCCGGTGCCCCCTAATGCGGAAATGACTTCTGCCATTCTTTTGCTTCCTACTCCAATCGAATCCATGATGCTAAGATTTAAATTGTGGATTGCGTGTTCTGCGGTTAGATTCTTGCGACCCCCTTCAAACTTACTTAAAACTCCTATGTTTTTAAGCCCGTCTACAGGACCGGGAATTCGAACCCCATTAGCCATTAACGTATTTCGTTGGGGTTTAGATTTTTCCTCTGTTTTAGATTTTTTCCCCGCTCCTTCGCTTTGGTGAACGCGAATCCTTTCATCGATATCCTTAAGAACGTCAAGTACCGGAAGTTCAATTGTTTTTTGTCCTGTTCTTGGAAGTCGTACCGTAGTAAGGGTTGGGTACTCGTAAGGTGGGGCTTTTCCGGCAATTGCGGTTTTTATTGCGGTCAATGCCTCAATGTACTTACCGCTGTCAACCTCCGCGCCCCTCTGACCTAATAGGTTGAGAGGTCCTAAAGCTACATTATAAGCACTATTAACCCCCTCAAGTATCAACCTCTCCGATAGAGAATACCTCCTCTTCCTTAAATCGGAATATGTTTCTAGAAGGTCCTTAAATATGTGCATCTCCAAAAATAAATAGGGTATATCCTTATTAAAGATACACCCCATTTTAAAAATTTATTAAATATTAATCAAGTCCATCATATTGAACAAGGAAATCATATCGTATAGTAACTTGAAGAGTGTGGAACTCGTTTGTAGAGTAGTTGAATTCAGACAACTTCCACGATTTTGGATAAGCGCCGTAAAGCCGAACATGCTTAACAGGGAACATCATATTATCCAACATGTAAAGAGAAATTTGCCGTTTAAACACTCCTGCACCTTGAACGAATTCAGGAGTAAACACCCCATTAATAGGGTCGTAAACACTACTAATCCAGCTAAACAACTTCTCCGCGATTTGACCTTTAACAAGGTTATCAAAAGTGATAGTTACCTCTTCAGGAGTAACCTTTCCAGGGTAGAAGAACTTATCATTTACACGTTCAGCTACAATATCTTCTGATGTAAATCCTAACTCGGATACCTGCTTAGCAGCCAATGTTAGAATAGAGTCATCTTCATTATCTGGAGTTGAAATTTCAACCTCCCACTGATATGCCCTGTAAGATTCTAAGTTGTGTGAGAGTCCTGGAAGCTCTCCAATATTTAAAGTTCTGTTTGTTTGTGTTGCGTAGTATGCGTTTGCCATAAGTATATCCTATTTTATATAGGGGTTTACGAGGTTCCTAAATCAGAGGACTGACCGGTAAGGTTGAGTTCGAAGACAAGAACTTCAGCAGTTTTTGTAGGTTTAATTAAAACACGGCACCACAACTCATTTCTATCAATTCTAAGAGGTGTATTTGTTGTATCGTCACAGATGACCCGGAATTCTGTAATTCCTCTCCTGCGCCGAATATCATCCAGCATAGGATTCAGAACTGTTTCAATGCGACCCCATGTAATTGGGTCATTTGGTTCGAAAACGAAGGCTCTAGTAGAAGCCATAATCATCTTTCGAATAAGAATCATCATTCTGCGAACGTTAATCCTATCTAAAGCAGTGGGGGTTCTTTGTGCGGTTCTTTGCCCAAAAATAACAATGCCATCTTGCGAAAACTTAGTTATTGGATTCACCGAATTTCCAGGTTGGTACATTGAATCGCGGTCACCTTGATTAAGAATAACCTCGGTGTCCACAGGCTTCGTTAGACGCCCTCTGACGAGTCCTGCAGGCGCAAACCATGGGTCAGCCATTTCATCTGTTTTTGCCATGGTGGCTACTGCAAATGCCTCAGGGGCCATCCAGACATCAGACTTAGAATATGGGTCATATACTTTTAAGTGTGGCCAATAAATCGAAGCGTAAGAGCTGTTAATGGAAGCTGTTCTTCCGTCCCCTAAACCGTTATGCCAGTTGATTGCTTCCTGGGCATTAGAAAGTCCTTGAGGTGGAGAGACTACAGCCAGGAAGTTCTGGCTATTCTCCGCTAGAGAAATCAGAGCATTTTGAATGCTTTGTTCGTGGATTCCAGGAACTACAGCCATTGAGATGTTTAGAGAGTCGTCGTCAAGTGCGTGCATTCCGGTCTTTGCGGCAGCAGAGCCAATAAGCGCACTTTTAACATTAGCATTTATGCTCCCACCCTCATCTCCAATGTCTCCGTTAACGCCACCGGAAAGGTTATAGGTACCATCAATCATTTTGATAAATCTTGGCGTTCTGTACCCTCCACTGCCGTCGTAGCTTGTCCATGCCGCCGTTGGGGCTACACTCCAGAAATTAGGCATAGCCGTTGCAAAAGGAACAGTGTCAGCACCACCAATTTCACGGAAATCCCCTTTAACGTATTGAGAGACAGTATTGACCTCTCCAACGTTAATAACATTTTCAGGATAATTACCATCTTTCCCATTATTTCGGGATTCGAAGTCGAGAGAGTATGATTCTTCTACAGCCCCGTCACGCGACAAGTTTAAGGTGTAATCCTTCCCTGCGAGGGAGTTGATGACTAAGGCAAGCCCTGTGTTAGTTGTAGCTCCTCCGAGACCAGCAGTAGTTTGTGATTGGTTGTACCCAGAGCCTTCGTACAGAGATTGAACACAGTAAATTGAACTAGTGTAATGACCCCCAGATGCTGTTATAGAAGAGGCAGTAGCGCCAGCGCCAAGACCATTGTCTCCAGAGACTTCTGTTAAACAAAGTCCGCCTGTTGTTTCACCATCATTATAGTGCGAGAAGGAGGAGGTTGTTATGTTCATGTCTACCCCTGAGACAGCAGATGCGCAGAGTGTAGAACCACTTCCAGCCCAGGAACCTACAAGCCATCCCATGTTATCAGATGCGGTAGTGCCTGAAGGAGTAACGAAAGTAAATGGAAAGTCAGACGTTTGCACTTTAGCAACAGCCTTTGCAATAACAGTACGCCCGTTTACATTGCTATCAGCGGCAACCAGGTTGCCGGAAGCAATATTTAGTTGGTATGTTACTGAGTTGGGTGACTTGCGAGCTCCTGTATGGTCATACACGTCAATATTAATCATCATGTCACAAGAACTACCATCATAACCACTAACAGCTATAGCGGGACAATGACCAGTAACAACATTTGCGCTTGCATCTGCAGCCATGCCTGTTTTAGCCCGTACAAAGTATAAGCTTCGAGTCTTTGTTAAAATTTCCAAAGCTGCGAGAATTGCCTGACCACCTGATACTTTATCAGGACGACCAAACTCTCTAATCAACTGAGAGGCGCTTGTCACGAGAACAGCCTTATTAGGCTCTCCTTGTGCAGCAAAACCAACAACACCCGCAACAGATGAGTTTAAAGATGGTGCGAATTCAGAGAAATCTTTCTCTATAACGTAGCTACCGGGACTTACAAAATTAACCATTTATATCTCCTAATTAGAATTTATCTTGATGAGGCGTTTGCGTGCTAACTCACGAATAGTGTTAGTAATCATCGAATCTTGAACAATTAGGGTTTCTTTTGGGGATATCCAAAAATGCTCGTATCCTTTCCTAGTGGAAAGGATTATTTCTAAACCCTGTGTGGAAACGTTTCTAATGGAACTTGTTGTGCTCATAACCTCTAGTGTATTTACTTTACCTACCCCCCAAAATAAACAAAAATAAATTATTATTCTGAGTCTTCAACATCAAACTCATAATTGTATTCTTCAATTTCGCCAGTAGACGTTATTCTGTATTTCCTATTAGGAACATACGTCTCAATAGAAAGGTACACTTTCTTTTTGAGAATCCTATCCTGCTGGTCTGAGGGGGCGGTAGATGACTCATCCGACAGGTCAGATAGGAAGGCTTTAGTGTTACTACTGAACTTCGTCCGTATATCCATCGCAGGCTGAAATTTCATGTGAATCTGTTCAATTAACTGATTCATATCCTCCGTATACTTAGCAAAAACATTTATAGAATACGTTAAAACAACTGCCTTAGGGGGAAGGGAAACTATCCGAATGGCTCTCTGTTCTTCCTTATCCCAATAAGTCTCAGTTTCGAGGCAAGTATCAGTTCTCCGCCTTGTAATATCTTCATCCAAATCATCAATGGACACTGAAACAACAGGAAGAATAATATTTCGGTCTTCTTTAATTTTAGCAATAGCTCTTTCGGGATTTCCGTAAAAAATAGAAATTTTTCTTTTCTTTGAATCCTTTTCAAGAATAGTTAAATCGGATAATTGCCGAGTCAAAGCCCCTGTGTATTCTCTGTAAAAATCTGAAGGTACGTACCTATTTTTATCCAATTCATACAAGGCGCGACGCATATAATCACGTGCTCTGAGTTTTGGAGACTTAGCCATTATTCGGTGTATATCTCATCTTCTGTGGATGTTTGGTGGATATCCTGAACATCTCGATTATCACGTAGAAGTTTTGCGGATGCTAGCAGGTGGTAAACCCCATACACATCAAATCGGTCTTCCTGAACTTCAAAAATCTCATATTTTTGATTTTGGAACCGAGGACGAATAACATCACCAGGTATAAGAGTTCTACCCAGTAAATCCTCTGTATACGCCTTGTTAAAAGTGAACATTTGGTCGTTTGTTAATTCAATACCAAACTCTGTTAAATTTTCCTCTATAGGTCTTGGGTCGTAATGCCCGACAACAACTATAGGAGCCTGAGCTATAGTCTTTTTCCTATCCTCTTCATATAACGTGTCGTGGTCCCCTCCTTTATGGAATTTATAAATTAGGAGCTCTGAACCCGCTAAAGAAATAAGCTCGTCATCCACAGAGTTGAAAAGGTTTATGTCTGGGTTGTTCTCATCGTACATGCTAAGGAGACTTCTCCGAGACTTCCCACTTCCGTTGGAAATGTTGGTGTTTACTCGAAAATTCTTTTTCTTAGCCATTAGAATGCAGTTATTACAGGAGGCTCTTCAATCTCAGAGAGTAATTCTTCAACGAGTTTTTCCTGCGCAGCAATGCCTTCCTGCACTAAAGCTTCTCCATTCAATCGAGAGCCTCCTTGAGGGGAGGGAAGCACATCGTATTTCCCTCGAATCTCCCCCAAAATAACCTTGGATACCGCCAAAGAAAACCTCTGAACCCAGTTAATAAAATAATGGTGCATTGTCTGAGTATTTAAAGCTCGGTACTCAACAATAACTTCTTCGTTTTCTGTGGGGGATGGAAAGACAAATAGACGGTTTCCGTCCATAACTTGGAACGACCCTTCCCTTCCAAGAATCTTTCTTATTTGTTCTAAATGCATCGTCGTGATTAAGAAATCAGTTACCGAAAAATCTTTAAAAAGAAAGTTCTCCTGAAAATACTTGATAAAGAAATCGAATTCTAAACTATTTTGCGCCAAGGCAACCGACAAAAGAGTTTTTTTATACACCACGTATTGCAGGTTATTCGCAATTACTTGAGGGATTTCATAACCGTTAACACCAGCAGAAGCTTGAAATGTAGCCATTTGAGTACACCACCAAGGGGCATGGTAATCCAATTTTGAAATAGCTTCATCTATAGCGGTCATTATCTGAAAATCCGTTAACTCTACTCGAACAACTGGATGTCCTAACCTCGCCATTACAAAATCACGGGAAGCTCCGTAAAAACCCCCAAAATCAACGTGGCTTACGAACCGTCTCCTATTTAAGGATTCATATTCAACCTCCCCCTTGCCTACTGCAGAATGCAAATCCCCAGAACTACCTTTAGGGTTAGTAAAAGTATCTCCCCAGGACGTAAACAAAGGTTTAGTCATTGGATTTTTCCCCCTTTTTCTCTTTCTTTGCTACTGTTTTTTTGGAACTTTTTTTAACCCCAACTTGGATAACTCCAGGGATGTTCAAAATTACTGAAGTCTTGAACGTATCACCAGGGGAAGCCACTTTAAGACCATCCTCTACGTAAACTATCTTGTTTGGTGTGTTATTTTTATACTGATGCATGACAACCTCTCTGTATATAGCGAAAGAAGGAGGCAGATGCCTCCTTCTTATTTAGAATTATCAGCAATTAAATTATTGACGGCTTGCGTAGGCGTCAGCAATTCTTGCGAAAGGCTGTACCAAGAATCTAGAATCGGCACCGACAAGGCGGATAATCCGATAGAATCTAGCTTCCGGAGTAATAGCAGTCTTACCGTAACGAGTAAGAATACCTTTCCTTGGTTGGAAGGTATTCGGGTCTACAACGGTAGGTAAGGTTTGCAACGGAATATAAGGGGAATATACATAACCGGCGTCCATAGCAGATTTACCCTTATAACCAATTAGGATTTCATCCTCAGGCCAAAGTGGGTCTACATAAACGTCGTACTGTCCCATCCATTTACCCTTATAGGTAACGTTTGCGCCTAATGAACCAGCAGATTCAGGAGACATACCGCCTTCAAGCTTGGAAGCGGAGTGGAGCATAGCAGCGACGATAGGAGAAGTAATCAAGTAGTTACCAGCACCACGCAAAGTGGTCTTGTAAATATCCTGAGCAGCAAAGTTAACTGCGGCAAGCAGGTTTGAGTAAGCTTCACCTACGTGACGAGGAGCTAGCCCCATTGCAGAAGTTGCAAGGTCAACAAAATATACGTTTTTCAAGCCACCAGCATTATTGGTGCCATTCGTGAAATTGTAATTCCAGTCAGTTTGATGAGTAGTTCCGTCCTGCCATCCAGTACTTCCAGGGAAGGCGTTAGGGTTACCCAAGTCCAACTTACTTCTGTTCCATACAGAGTAGTCGGTACCAGAAATATCATAAGCAATCATTCGGAGGTCTTCCAAAAGTTCTCTATCAATTTCAAGCTTCAGTTCGTTACTGAGAAGTTCAGTAAGTTCACGCTCGAGTTCAAGGTTATGGTAAGCCTTGAGGTCTTGAGCAGCTTCAATAGTCCAGAGTGCACGGAACTTACGAGTACCGGCAATAACTGCCTGTTGCTCGATGTGGAACGAGATATCGGGAATTGGAGCATTACCAGAATCTCCGAGACCTTCACCAGCGGATGTTGACCAACCGTTAATGGCAGTAGAAGATGGGAATGCAGCAATTTCCTTACCGAAGGTGTTTGCAATGTTACCAGAGAAATCACCACTAGACCAGCTTACTCCAGACGAAACGTTGAAAGCATCATCAAGACTGTTCCCACCAAGACCACCAGCTGGTGAGGTAGCAGAAGCATCCAGACCCCGGTAGGTCATGTTGTACTTGTTGTATACACTTTGAGTGGTACTATCACTCGAACGGTCATAACCAAGATAGAAAACTTGGCTAACAGGACCTTGCATAGGTTGGACACCAACAACTTTGTTGGCAATCAGTTCAGGAAACACTCTGCGGACTAGTGGGAATGCAAACTTCTGAAAGGTTCCGAGGTTACCTACCGTAGTAGATGCCTCGTTAAGAGAACCATCTTTCGCAGCTTCAGTTACGACGTTGCGAGCCTGGTTTTCTAGGAGAACTGCAGTGTTCTCGCGAACAGTGTTATCCTCAATACCTTCAAGAATGGGCGACCATTTATCCACAAGAGGGTTTGTAATCGAATTTTGTGTCATAATATTTTAAAATAAGGGGTTGTTGCTCGTAGCGAGCTTGATTACTTCCTCAGTAAGGAATGAATTGTCTACCGCTTCTTGAGGCAGACTGTTAGCGTTTTTCTCTTCATTAGTAATAATAAGAGCTTGCTCTGAAGACTTAAAAGGTTTCTTTTCAGTCTCCGAAAGGACGGAATAATCATCTCGCAATTTGGAGAAGGCGTCCTCAAGTAAAGAATTTTCATTCATCAGCTTGTTGATATTTGAATTTAAAGAATCAACAGTTTCTAGAAGTTCTTCATTCTCATTTTTGTATGTAGAAACTACAGAATCATCATCTTCCGAGATGATATCCTCAGCTACAATGGTTTTAATGGCTTCGTAGACTTTAACTGCTTTGCAGGTAGCGTCCTCTTGATAAAGCTCCTCACGGGCAGTTGCTTTCATCTCATCAAGCTTTAAACGCAAAAAACCACTAACCTTCGCAGTAAGTTGTTGCATTTCTTCGTTAACGCGTTCTGTGACAACACCTTCCAAGACCTCTGAAATTTCTTCCATTCCAGACTCGGAAAAACCGTCGGGCAGCTTCGCTACAATATCTTTAATCGTTTTTGTCATAATACTCTCTACTGTCTATATTTAGGGGAATACACCTTTAAGGAGTGAAATTTTTTATTTTTTGTTCAAAAAATTAGAAAGAGCTTGGATATAAATCTTCTCAGATTTTAAATGCTCAATCTCATCTACAATGGGCTGTCTATTCTCAGAAATGACACCCTCAGTTAGACCTGGGAAAGCTTCCGGGCAGGAAGGGTCAGATACCATATCCCAAGTAATCATTTTTAAATTATCCTCCACCATGTAGGCTTCCTTGGAAGAATCATAAGAAAGACCTCCAACAGCCCGTGAGGAGGTCCCCACTTTAACACCTGCTTTTACCAGTTCCTCTAAAACTTTGCCTGCAGGCGTACCTAGAATTTCAATCTCCCCAATAACCTCCTTACCTTCCATTGTAAGGTTTGTGATTAGGTGGGAGGCATTCGTAAGGTGCACAACCTCATCAGTTGGGTGGTCTAGCTCCCCAACAAGCCTTCTCTCTTCAATCATAGGCTGCAGACGGTTAACCTCTCTTTCTAACAGCTTTTGTTCGTAAATTCTTCCATTTTGGTTTTTCTCTTCCGCAAGCTGAAACCGACCTCTGAGCTTGGTAGGTCCCTGTGCAGAATTAGCCTCTTTCAGAACCGTAAGCTCTCCAAAGGAAAAAACATCTCTTATCAAATTACTCATTTAGTAAATCCCTAAAAACACTATCGAAGAAGGACTCAAAAGATTTAACTTTGACTGCCTTTAAATTTCTTTTTTTCTTTTTCTTAACTGGATTACTCCTTCCAGGTGCGAGATTAACCCCGATACTTCCCACAGTAGTCATCTCGGAGACTGGTTTGTGCTTCGGGTGGCCTTTTGGGTAAATTGGGTTTCCATTCTCATCTTTGGGGAGGACAGTTATATTAGGAGCTCTCTTCAAAGCTTTCCCTTCTGCGCCTTTATGGGAAATAACGTTAGGGTCCTCAGGGTCTTCCTCGGTTATAACCTCATCCCCTTTGTCCCCGTACTTAACGTTTTCCGTTACAAAATGCCCCATTAAAGCATCTCTTTGCTCATCTGTAATGTCATGGAGTTTTGGTGCCTTAGATAAACCTCCAGGCACCATACCAGCTTTTTCCTCTAAGACAGAGGTTTCAGGGGAAGAGCATACTCCATATTGCTGGAGTATCTCCTCAGCTTTCTGCATTACGGTTTTGCCCATTTATTCGCTATCGTTCTCTTCTTGAATACTCAAGTGAACAAAAACTTCACCGGACTCTTCATCTACAAAAGATTCCCCTAGTAGATATTCAACATCGTCAAAAATGACAGATTCAAGAATGGCGGTAGTGGACTCGTCAAGATTCATAACGTCATCTTCAGCCATTTCAGAAAGTTGAAGATAAAGCTCACCCTCAATCTCTTCAACAGTTTCAGTGAGAGAAAAGAAAGTCTCATTTACTTCGAAAAGGTAATTTTGAATAGAAACTTCCTCAGCCTCTTCCATAATTTCAGATTCAGGGGCAACGTCCTCCACAGCTTCCTTCACAACTTCGTATCCTGAATGTTCCATTAGTTGACGGACGAGTTCAGGGTCCATTTCATTTTTTTTAATTAGATTCATTTTATTTTTATTTAAAAATTATTAAGGGAGGTGTGTCCCTCTAGTTTATTTAGGCTTCTGAGCCTTGTACGGCTTATTTTTTTAATTTCTCAATTTCAGAAAATAACTCCCGTATTTTAGTGTTTTGATTAGTGTCTAAGGTATCAAAATCTTTTTGAGATACCATGTTGTGCATGTTAGCAAACTTCCTAACCCACCCACGACCTTTCTTAGTTATTAAAGGAACTAGAACAAAAAGCAAAAGGTACCAAAGACCAATAGCCTCAATTAGATTAGTAGTTTCGTGCACGGTGGAAGCTGCAACCCCTGAAGGCTGCACTGTAACTCCCGCAGGGGTATCTGTATTTGCCAGCTCACCTACCATAACACCTCCAGCAGCACCAACAGCAGCCCCACCAGGACCGCCTACGGCGCTACCCACAGCTGCTCCTCCAGCGGCTCCAAGCATAGGAAGAATTGTTGAACACCCTCCTAAAAAAAACAAAAGAAAAAATCTCACCCTACAACAACCTCCACATCCTTCTTTACTATATAGTGTCCTGTAAACTCCAGACCCCCACTCGAATGAAACGCAATCCCAGGACCACCTCCTGCATGACCACGAAGGTAGAAATCTACTTTAATTTGTTGGTCGAAAACATCATACTTAACTGGAATTAACATTTCGTTGGTATGTGCGACAAAAAATAATGTACCCTCCCTTTTATTCCCCCATGTAGCAATTGTAACGCCCCCAGCGGGAATCGATACTCTAGGATGGACTTCTGCAAGTCCATCCGGGAAGAGTACCATACTTACAGGGTTGTTGTTGGCGTCGCCCGAGTCGTCAATTAGAACATTGAGGAGTCTAACACCCACAAAAGCTGTATGTAATCTATCCTCGACGGGGATTGTATTGAATACGTGAGTGCGTTCTTTACTTCTAGGCCACGGTGTGTCGTCAAGAAGGTAGCTCCTTCCAGTGTGTTTAGTTTCTTTAAACTGAAAAGTTTCTTTTGTCGGGGCTGTATACTCTGTAACTAGTACAGAACTAGGTGTCCACTCCGCTTTCCCGGGATGCCACGCTAACACCTGAGCTACTGTAGGAATAGTTTTTGAGATTAAGGATAACGTTTGCAACTCGTGGCTGTGAGTTGCTTCAGAGTACTCCGTTGGAGCCCAGTCTCGAACCCATTGCTCTGTTGCGAAAGTCTGAAGACTTACTTCGAAAGCAAGAATACGGTCTAGGTTATGGATTGTATTTTCTTGAAGTTGTTCAATGGGGATATTATCAACCTTATATGTGTAAGGGTCAGTTGCTAAGTATTTACGAATTTCAGGTGTGAAAGATGCCATTGTACTATCCTATAACAACCTCTTTCTTTTCCTTGGTTACATACTGACCTGTAAACTGCAATTCCCCATAATTTTCAAACACAAGAATGGCGCCTGTAACCTTAAGTCTTATCCGTATCTCATCGGTTTCTGAATCGTATAGAACAGGTACTAAACACTCGTAACTGTGACTCGTAAAATGGTCACCTGACCTTTTTCCAGCAATTAAAATCCTAGGACCCCCACCAGGTATATTAACTCTGGGCCATTCCTGAGCTTCAAGACCGTCGGGGAAAAGCTGGAGTAAGGTGTGGCCATTTTCTGAACTCCTAATATTAGTAAATCTAAGGTAGACGTAGGCTGTGTGTATTCTATCTCCAGGTGGGATAGAATCCAAAACAAAAGTTTTTTTTGAACTCGAGTACCCAGAATACCAATTAGTTTCATTTTGGCCTCCCGCATAAAGATTCTCGGTTTCTCCAACAAATTTAACATCCTCAAAAATAAATGTGTCTTTAAAGGGAGTGCCTTCACTTGGGATTATAATCGAGCTAGGAATCCAGTTAGAGGTTATGGAGTCGAAGGCTATCACCTGTCCCGGCTCTGGTGCGGCATCCGAGACGTTATTAAGCTTTTGTATGCTGTGTAGGTGATTTGTTTTAGCGAAATAATCCGCGGCCCAAATCTTAACCCATTGCTCTGTTGCCCAACCCATCGAGGTTTCTTCCAAAGCAAGAATACGGTCTAGGTTATGGATTGTATTTTCTTGAAGTTGTTCAATGGGGATATTATCAACCTCGTAGTAATAAGGGTCAGTTGCTAAGTATTTACGAATTTCAGGTGTGAAAGATGCCATTGTACTATCCTATAACAACCTCTTTCTTTTTCTTGGTTATATACTGACCCGTAAACTGCAATTCCCCATAATTTTCAAACACAAGATGTTCTTGATGTCTTTCCATTATACGTATCCACACCTCATCGGTTGCTGAATCGTATCGTATGGGCAACATACACTCATAACTATTGGAGATGAAATCGTCCCCTGTATCCTTATGGAGACACAAGAACTTGTACCCTCCCCCAGCGGGCAAACTAACTCTAGGCCATACCTCCTCATATGCCCAATTTGACGCTGCGCCATCCCCAACAACATACATGCGGGGGGGGCTATTTTCTCCGGCTCTAATATTAGTAAACCTGAAGTAAGCAAAGGCTGTGTGTATTCTATCTCCAGGTGGGATATTCTCCAAAACAAATTTTCTTTGTTGCCCTTTCCCCCATTCGGAATTCGAATTTCCCCCACCAAAAAGACGCTGCCAGTCAGTAAATTTAGTCTCTTCAAAAATAAAAGTATCTTTAATGGGGAGACTCTCATTTGGAATTATAAGAGAACTCGGAATCCAGTCCAAGGTTCCGGTATCATAAGCCAACATCTGCGCCTCAACCGGGAAGACTTCCGAAACATTACTTAACTCCTGCAGATTATGATTGTGGTCTATCTCGGAGAAGTATGCATCAAGCCAAACCTGAACCCACGGCTGTGTTGCCCAGGAAAAAACAATACCCTCCAAAGCTATGATTCGGTCTAGGTTATGGACTGTGTTGTTTTGAAGTTGCTCAATAGGGATATTGTCAACCTCATAGTAATAAGGGTCATTTGGTAAGTATTTACGAATTCCATGTGTGAAATTTACCATTACACTAATCTATCCAAATCAAACATATTTATAGAACGAACACCAATACCGAAAGTAAACACAGTATCAGTCGCCGTCGAATCTCGTCCTTCACCCCCTAGATATGGGTCTACGTGAGACCTGTAAATCGAAAGGAGTCTTAGTCGTTTATTTGCAGCATGCTTCGCGTTGGCAAATGTTGCCGCTGCTGATTCGTCAATGTAATTTCTGAGATAGCCCTGCCAGTCCATATTTATAGGAGGTACTGGGAAGTTGGGGAATAAGGTTTTTTCGGTACCTGACGTTGTGTTAGCTGCATCTATCATCCCCGGAGGGAATTGTCTCCCTCCATTCATTTCAGTTCTCCAAGCGCCCGCGACTTCAGAACTTTTTGCATGAGGAACAGCACCAAATATAGGGTACCCAACATCATAGCTCTCGGAAGTGGCTTGATGCTCCACCCTACCAAAAAACCTGAAGTTATCCGAACCTGATAGAGAAGATGCTCCTACGCCGGGTACTGCGTAACCTTGAGCATTTATTTGAGCTGCCGGAGAGCCTCCTAATACGGAGGTTCCGTGACTCTTCGCCAGTTCATTAAAATTGATGCTGGCGGCAACGGTGGCACTAGGGGTGACCTCCCATACAGTCATAAGGTCTGAATTCACGCCAAACATTAAACGGAAAGGCCCATCATTATGATAATCATCATTGCCACCCGTGCCACCAACTCCATAATGGACATCCCCATAGTGCCCATCAGCTCCATAGTAATCCAGTGCGCACATGGAAGCCCATCGTCCTGCCGGTCCATGGTAATAAACCCCGTTGGTCGCATTTGTTGCAGAACCGTTAAGACTAGAAACAAGGAAGTTCGCGGCATGAATTCTAGAATTATCCGCGATGTTCCAGATGTGAATCTGGGAGCCCCCGTGGTAGTTGTCTGCTGCTCCGTAACCCGAGAGTGCGTTGCCAACTCCTGCATAGTTGTGTATATGCTCCCCTCCCGTACCTTCAATATTGTAATATACCCCTGATACAGCGGAGGCGTCAACTCCCATTGGGAAATTTACAAAATTTGCATCCACGAAACTTCCGTTAACAGCCCTAACACACATGCCTCCTGTCGTAGCGTCTCCTTGTCCGTTTTCCCCTGTAATAGGGAAATCAGCACTACTCACTCCAGTGCCCACCGAGCCACCATTGACCTGTGAGGCGTATGCCGCTGCTTTTCTCGTAAACCCGTTGGGGTAGAACTGGAGGTAGCCCCCGGATGTTTCGAGCATTGTCCTTTTGCTTCCTCCTGTGGCGCTAACTGAGCTAGAATCTAGCGTGCCTCCAGTAACTCCCGTATCAGCTGTATGGGCTGCACTTGCACCAAGATTATTAAAGATAATCCCTGAATTTTTATTAGCGACAACACATGCTCTAGTTGAATGCAGCTCAATCTTCGAGTGATTCACTCCGCCCGCGGCGCTTAAGGTATACCCTTCACCATCTAGGAGGAAATCACTACCTTTCACTGTAGGAGGTTTAAATTTAACAATCGAATTATTTTCGGATAAAACATCAACTCCGAATCTTGAGATTTTTGTTGGTCCTGTAAACTCCATAATAGAATTATCCATAGCACAGAAACCAGCTACCCTCCAAGACTTTTGTAAATCATTAACATTGTCTAACTCTTCATACCCAACAGCTCGTGTAGGAAACGTTTCACCACCACGAAAAATAAGAGTAGAACCCCCCTTCGCTACTGCTACAGCACCTTTTAAAGGTACTGTGGGGATAGAGGGTGCTGCTTTCAAATGGACAATTTCTCCATAAGAACCTCCATCAAAATAAATCATAGGTCTCGTTCCAGAAGCATAAGAGTCTTGAACCTTATCCCCTGAGTAAGCTCTCATTAGTCTAGTCCCACTATCCCAACCCCCAAAAACACCGAATCTTTCGGGTTTATGCGCAACGTCTTCAGGTTTTACGGAAGAGCCTTTAAGAGCAACGAGATTCATTGAGTTGCCTTCTAAACACACTTGAGAGTGTGCATTTTCTTGTTGTAGATTAGTGTTACTAATGTCAGGAGAAACATCAGCGGCATGCAAACCATATGTAAACTCAGAATTCTCTAAAAGCATCCCAACTTTTTCGTTATAAATACAAGTCATGGTAGGAGTGGAAATCTCTGAATTTTTCGCGGAAATACCATTCACTTTATTATGGTTCGCGATAATCCTACCGTTAAATATAACAACGGAATTATTTAATTTCATCCCGTCCTGCGTATTATCATTTATAGAAAGTTTTGTAGTTGTTGTGTCTACATTGTCCTCTCCACCCGGGTGGAGCAAACCCCCCCGCAAAGAAGAATTTTTTAAGTATAGTCCATACCCATTTTTTTGGAATGCGTGAGTATCGTAGCCTAGATTAGCTGAGGCAGTTACATTGGAAGGGAACGAAATATTTGAGTTTTCAGCGTAGACACCAACACCTTGAGACAGAATGGAATCCTGCTCTGAAGTTGCACGAGACCCCCCTGAAAGGGGGTAATTTCTATATGCTACAATCCCTCGTTGAACATCAACATTTGCATTTCTAAACCTAAATCCTGCAAATTTATTTCTCGTGGATGCAACATGCTCTAAAATAACATTAGAATTTATAACGTCAAAACCGTAATCTGACAAATGATGAGTCTTATCTGAAAAATTATTTCCTGAGGCCGAATCAACACACACCCCAAAAAACTTAACGTGGTTTCCATTACATCCTTGAACGGAAACATTACTAAAATAATTACCGAAAGTAAGAAGAGAAGCTTTAAGCGGGGTATCATTATCCCACCTATAAATACCAGTGTCTAATGTACCTCCTAAACCATCAAACAAACAAGGGTCCGCATCATCCGTAGAGATAGTGTTTTCATGCTCAAAATAATACGGACTTCCCGAAAAGGTATTTGCGGTTCCAGCATGCGAGTTTCCAAAATCTCCAATCCCGAGAGATGTGCGCCCCCATTCTTCTAGCAATTCATTATGCGGAAGTAGAAATGTCCTGTGGTTGCTGTTATAGGAAGCAAGATTATACGTAGTGGCTCCTAGCTTAGAAGATTGATTACCTGCCAACAAAGCAGAAGCGGCGGTAGACGTAACAGAAGTTAAGTGCTCTAACGAATGAGTGCTCGCTTTTAGTTTGAAGCCTGGCACGGAGGAGGTGTTTGGGGAGTTGATGCCACTATAGTCCCACGCAAAAATTTTATTACGGACCTCAATACAGCCATTCCCAACACAAGAAATACCATTCAAATTTAGAGAGCCTAGGTCTCCATACTTACACAATTCAATCAACACAGGGAAAGTTAACTTGTGGGGTAACTTGGCTACAATCGAAGAAACATCAGTATACGTATTTAAGTCCGAGTTCTCTGAGCTAGAAAGAACAAAAGTAACACCATCAATAGAAGACGCCGGGTACCCTAACTGTTCATACAGGAACTGCGTCCTATTATCCAAATCATCGAGAGGAAGGTTATCCTGCTCCCAATTATAGAATGTGCTAGCATCGTACTTAAATACGGTGCCAGGATATGTTTTTGTGACGTTTTTTGAGCCTCCGTTGCAATTAGCCATTTTAGAATTGTATTGTCCACTTGATTACTAAGGAAAAGGCGGAGCCTTTTACAATAGTTGGAATGTATTTGTATGCGCAGAGAACACTACCCTCGGGGGACAAATCCATAGGATTCCTGCTTAAAAGTCCAACCTCATTAACATTCTGACCGTTTCCTGTATTCTCATCCAGCACGATAACAAAAGTAACTTTATCAGAAGCCGCCTTGACAATGTTTTGTGAGGGGATAGCTGCAAAAACTTGAGCGGTCAAGGTTCCCCTTTCCCATATGTTATTCGAGTAAAGGCTAAGAGTTGTATTTACTCCGTAATCCCCCGCTGCCAAGGGGCTTATAAGAGCACTTCTTGTAACTACTTCATCATCAGTACTTGTGCCACTTACCCCTATTTGGAACCGGTCAATTTTAAAATCCTCCACACTTTGAATCTCGCTAGCAAAAAGACTTGCTAGCGTAACACCCATGCCTGAGGTTACTATGTTATGGTCAGAGTATACCAAATACTCTGAACCGTCGGGGTACTGCTTGTAAACATCCACCCACCCAACGTAATGTAAATCGTCTTTAATTGAAAAATTATCCATTAAAATTGAATCTCCCAGTAAATTGTAAGATAATCATTGTTATGTAGCTCTGGAATCTGTAAGCCTCCGGGGAAGAACACTTTCTTTGCGAATAGTCTGAACTTAGGATTTTTACTAACGTCCGTTAGATTATATAGGCTTGTCGAATAGGGGGTTCCAGTAGACCTATCCAAAAAAGGAACTGCACCTAATTTCTTATGACTCTCTTCCACATCAAAAGTCCACAGTCCAATAGATTCAAGACCTCCATAATACCAGTCTAAAAATTTCCAATCACCTGAACTTAATGTAAGAGCGTATGTTAGCGTTCTAGTTGCAGAAGCGTCAGACGCGCCGGAAACAACAAAACCGTGAACCGCATCTAAGACGCTTTGGACTGGTCGAGAGTTATCGTTTTCTAAGATGAAGCCTTCACTATTAATAACACTATGCTTGTTTAACGTGCCTATGAGAGTCCCGGAAAAATCATTAACGGAAGGAGCTCCGAATGTTGAGGAAGCCATAACTAACCCCGGTCCTGGGAGATAGCAACCATGCTCCAGGACATCATCTAAACTACTTGAAACATCGTAAGACCCTGAGAATTCTAGGAAATTAAGGAAATGCCCCATCCTTTGAGGGGTTCCAGAAGCTCCAATACTTTGGAGTGATTTATCAAAAGGTGTTGGGAATTCAGGCAAAAATTTAATCTTACTTCTCGCTTTTATTTTATGAACTCTGAAATTAGATATAAAAGTGTATATCCCTCCCCAACTATTATAAGCTCTCCTTCTAAGAGAAAACCTATACCTGACATTTTCCCTGTTAAAAGGCAGCACTGAAGAAGAAGAATAAGTTGTATAAGGGTAAGCGGAATCGGTTGCAGTGTCGCTGCTTTTCCAAATTATAGTCTCCGACGCAGAATCTGTAAGCCCTATAGGCTCCCAATAAGCCCCATCCCACATAAACTCCTCCCCTGTACTCTTATCCAAAGCCGTAATAGCTAAAGATAACTTTTTATTTCTACTAAGGTCATATTGAAATGAAACTCCTATAACCTCATCCGGAGAATAATTCAAGGTACTAGCATCTACAGTGTAAACCAGATAAGTGTCCGGGGTTGTGTAGGAGGCGGCTGAAATACTAGACAGCATGAGACCGTCCCCTGAAGGGGTTACTCTAACATAATTTGCGGTTGCGCCAACACTAGGAGTTTTTACAGACCACCCTTCTGACCAATCAAACGTAAGAGATGAAGCAAACAATTCACTTGTTATTTTGCTTCTATCTTCAACTGATTCAGGTCCTTGGTAAACAGCTAACGCTGTGTCATGCAATGAAATTTCTTTAATCTGTGTGTGTCCATCGATGTGCTCCTCCAACTTAAAATCATAAGATGTATCTTTTGTGAGCCCTTTAGAGTCTGCGTTGTAGATAGGACCTATGTTTATAGAGCTCCAACTACCCGCCGTATTTGGCAGTGTATGGAAGGACTCAGCTGCAGGGGAGGGGTCGGCCACAGTAGGAACATCTACCGCTGAAACCCAATTACCCGAAAGAGCTGCGTTAGATTGAGTAAAATCATAATAAAGAACATTAGCTTTTTCCCACCCCGGGAACAAATTGCCTCCTTGGTAAACACTCTTATACGTCCCTCCTCCAACTAAAATTTTCCCATTCCAGTCTCTAGGGGCAGCTCCAACAAATGAGAAGTTGCGAATGCTAACGCGACTACTTTGGTCTGAGTAGATTGATACGTCTAGAGGTTGTCGCGCGTAGTCCCACAAATCGTGATACCCTTTTGGAGGGGACGGGATTGTTTTAGTTACTGTATGCCATGTGTTATACGAAGGGATATTTATTTTATGATAGTACCCCTCAGTGTTGGCCATCATCTCCTGAAGACTTCCGTAAAACGCAGTTCCGAATGGAAGGTCCGCGTACTTCCAATCATCATGTACCCATCTATACCTGAACAGTCTCCCTACCCAGCCAAGGCTGGGGTTTGCGTCCGTAAGATAAAGATTATTTGCGCTTACCCCAAGATAAACGCCTGACGTTTCAGCGATTCGCGAAGGTCTTTCTTTAAAAATATCAAATGATATAGTGTACAGTTCACTTTCATTTCCATCTAAAGACCTGTTAGAGTCCACTGTAGCCTTTAAACGGGGAGGGACGGCGAGGCTCGGGAGTACATTGTGGGGCAATACAGTTCCGGAAAGGTGAATGCATCTCTCGGAGGGGGAGTAATCCCAATCGGAGGGCATAGATAAAGGGCTGTAAGCTTTTGAAGGTGCCGTGGTCCACTGCAACGCAGAGGCACCAGGCTCACCTGCTTGGTCATAATTAGAGAAATCCCCTTCTCCTACTTTTTTCGACAAGGAACACTTCAAAGCACCACCCGCATTAGGAGTTTTATAAACAATGTTAACAAAATAATTTTTAAGAGGGTCCAAGCCGGTAAAACGTTGAACAATTTTATTTTGTGTTTTATACTCAGAGATTGCAAGAGAAGACCAGTTAAGGTCTAAATAATATCCTGACGTTTCAGAATCAGTAACTAATTTTGTTGTGGATGAATAATTGTGGTGCCCATACTCCCATCCTGGAAGATTCCACAAGGTGACACCTCGAATGTAGTACAAAGCGTAGTCGTTAAGAACTCCATCTGCTTGAATTCGAAGTTTATAGGTGCGGTCAGTTAAGGACGCTCTAGGCCTAATGCTTGTTGAAATAAATTGCCACCCATCAGAAGGGGAAGAGCTCACGCCTGCCGATAAGGAGACTCCCGCACCCCAATCCCCTTTTAAAAGGTCTCCGTCTAGTTTGGTTTCAAATTGATACCTGTCAGTAGTGGCAGTATCCGTCAATGAAATATTTAAACCTGATGAGTTAGAGGAAACGGAATACATCCAAAACGATAGATTAAATAACGGGTCTTGGTCAATATCGCCAACCTCTACATTTGATTTTGAATATATTGAGGAGGGTACTACGAACTCAGTTTCTATGTAAGCTCCTGCTTTGGGGTTATTATTTATCGCGCTAGCGTACAAGCCAATCATATTCCCAGAAGGAGTGTCGGACCCTAGAGAGTTACTGGATGTTGCGACAAAAACACGCCCAGATAGAGCTAAGTCGTCTCCAGGATTTAAAGAGTTGTCTAAGGGGCTAAATCGGGTCCATCCATCGATTTCTAGAAGCCCTAAGTCTCGACCTTCTGCTTGGTTTACCACAACAGGGTCTATATCTAAAATTTCTTCAAAATTAGGGTTTTCAAGTACTGACATTCGTTCAGAAAAATTACCATTCCGAATTGCGCTTAATCCAGAACCATACTCAGTCAGAATCGGTGCACTAATAGTGGGGTAATACCCACTAGGATGAAATCCGGCAACTACAGAAGAAGGGTAGAATTTTCCATGCCGCCATTCATAATCTTTCTTAGCTGAACCTAGTGAAAACGCTGCTATCCCGAAATTCGAAGTGTCCACTAAAGCTGTGGTATTCGCAGAGACAGCTGAAGGGGACGACGGTCTGGTCATGTAATTGACGATATGCTCTGCCGCAGAGTCAACAATCATATTTTCCTGAGAGAAGAGAACTTTCTCCTTTCCTTCTCGTGTGTGTACTAAAGAAACGTGGCCAATCATATTAATTGCTGCTTACGTAGTATGTAGTTCCGCTTAGGGTTGCTTGTGTATCCGGGTATCCCGAGGTGTCCCCCCCATAAGTATCTAAGTATTCCATGCGGGAGCCTCCACTAGTTTCAAATGTGCTGTTCGACGTTCCTGCATCTCGACTGTAATCTCCAGTTGTTAAGGAGTTGAAGTGGTGTACCACGCGAGCTAAAGAGTCGAAGCCCCACGGCTGCACCTCCTTATTATAGTCTTTGTTTAAGATAAATACTTCATCTATTGTGAGGGGTTCCGTAGAAGTTGTCAAAGGATTGAAAAATTCAATCGCATAACCTCGACCCTCTTTGTGTGCGGGTCCATATGTAGGATACCAACTAGTAGTTACCGGCTGCTCTGTTAGGTTGTTGCGGGTGTGGAAAGGAAGCCTGATGGACGCAAATCCACCTTCTACAGAAGTAAACGGAATATTGAATATTGAATCTTCTACACCATAAGGCTTCCAGGTTAACGAATCAAAATCAAAATGAAATCTTTGAGGCGCTCCCTCATTTGAACCTAACAAGTTTCTAAAATTGGGGATACCAAAAGTACTAACGCGAACACCAACCAACCCAGGGCTATTATCTCTCATCCTAGCCCAAACATCCATTTCATAGTTTGAATCCGGAGAAAGGGAATTGTGGGTTTTAAGGCTAGAGGTTGCAAGCAAGGATATCTTTCTGATGTTAATGTCGTTGAATGCATTTGTCCACCCGGAGGAATAAGGACCATTTGGTAGTAATGACACTGAGTAGAGGTCCCCCCTGGAGAAAGAGGCATCAGCAGAAAACGATAAGGAACAGGTGGCATAGTTTGAAACCCCAGCGCTAACAACGGGACCTGAAGCACCAGTGGACCCCCAAGTTCCATTAGCTTGTAAATACGCAGTGGAGTTATTATTTTTTAATCTGGACTCGTTAACTATGCGGATATTAAACCCACTACAGGTTGCGTCACTCGAAGAGGAGTCCACAGTTAAGGTGTATTGCTGCGAAGGTATTAGTTGGAGTGTGATACCATTTTCCGGGTCTGCTGCTGTCCTTATGGCTGCGGAATCATTGTCTAGCCAATCCCCGGAACCACTTACATGAGCAAGCACGAAAGAGGAAACCGTTGAAGACACAAGAGATATAGTCCCGCTGCCAGCGCCTGTTTTATTCCAAGTCGTGTAGCGGTTAACATCTAATAAATCCCAAGCCGCCAAACTTGACGTACTCGGATGATATCTACGCGCGGGCATATGGCTACTCTGCGATTCAAAAGAAGGGTCGTTTGTTAACTCCTCATTTTTACCTAAAACAAAACGAACACTTGCACTTCGGTGTGTCTCAAGACCTTCATTAAAGATTGAAACACTCCCTGTGCCTCCGAATATATCTGCGTTTGTGGAAGAATCGAATCGATTCAATACAATTAAGGACCCGGACTCATCCTTGGGGACAACTAGCTCGACTGAGCTCGCAAGACTTGCGTTTGCTATTAAAATCTGTTCAGTAGACGAATTAAGGTCTAAGAGAGAAACAAAAGAATCTTTAACCTCAGGGTCCATTAAACCTTGTCCGATTAAAACAGGACCTCCGCTAAAAGTTATGTACTTATCCTTTTTCATAGATGCGGGTGCCGCTATATGTTTCCAGTGGGGGTAATCCCTAACAAGCTCAAATCTGCCCTCGTTCGGGTATGCATTGTGCGAATCTACTTTACCCGACGTAAGTCTCCCCCAAAAAGAAAAGTCTCCATTCCAAACAATAGGACCAAAAACATGAGATGCTAGAGAATAACCTCCAAACATGTGCCTTACCAAAGCCCCATTCTCATATGTCGAACTCGTTTCTGTCCTTAAAACACTAGAAAAATCCCTAACATAACTATTGTACATTCTATGGATTCCATTGCCGAATGAAAAATTCTCTATGTTAGAAGGGACATCCCCAGTCAAATACGTAGAACGACTGAATATAGATTGGTGGATGCCTGGAACGTCATTCCTGAAAACCACAGGAAAGCAAGAGGAAACCGGAATACCTCTACAAGGGAACGTAGAAGATAAATCAATCCCTGAGTAAGATGCAGACACATCTGTAACGCCTGTTCTTCCAAAAGAAATATCATTAGAAGCATCGTAAATCCAACCATGTGCAGAGGATTCGGGTGAAAAATATTCCCCGGAGGAAAAATTAAAACCTTTCGGGATGAATTCTGATGTGTTCATTTCACCTGCTAGCGCGCTAGGTGTTGCGGACAAAGAAAGGAACATAGGAGGGAGAGGCATGGCCCTCCCAGACCGTGTGTGCCTTAGAGGTGTTAGGGAGCCCCGGAGATTTCTCCTTCTTAAAGTATTTCTGCCCATAGTTCCGGCAGTTGCACTCCAGAATCCTGAATCGTGAGCGGGTACCCGTCTTCCTTTTTGAAACGTAAGTGATGAAAAGTTACCAGTACCACTCACCCCAAGAAACGCACAGGTTTGGTAGTTTTTAATAGTATCGTTAGTTAACTCATTGAATGGAGTGGGTAATTCTAGGCAAAACCGGACACCAGAAGCTTCGTGAGTGTCAGAAAACTCTTCAGTGTTAACAAGTTTTACAACAACGTGAAAAGGCGTGAACTGATGAAGTACATCTGCAACGGCACCCATTATCTCATCTTGCGGATAAATTAAATCTTCGAACGCATACTTGAATGCGGATACCGCAACCTCAGAAACCACAGTGGAACTTTTAGAATTCCAAAAATCAAGCAAACCTAACTCTTTTGAACTTCCTGACGCAACAACAGACCTCCAGTTAGGGGGCATGTGGCTTGCACTTGTGTAGAATTTAAAATTGGAATTTTGACCCTGTAGCAAGCTTGAATCATAAGAATTATCTCTTATGAAAGATATCGCAGATGCTACCGTCGTGGCAGAGACTTCATAACCTCCAGCAGTCCTATCCTTTTTTAAAATATCGGAAAGGCTAGACAGAACACCATCGGAAATAAATGAGTACTTGAAAAACTTCTCCTCTTCCCAAGGAGGAACTTTATTACCATTAACACCTCTATAAGTAAACCCACTAAAGGAATTATCCTTTGTAAGGGTTTGCCAAGACTCTACAGAGAATGGTTTTCTGGGAGCAATTTGGATGTTCTCGTACTTATCATGCAAAACCTCTAAAATCCTATCCACAGCAAATCTGTAATTGTTGTCGTGATTCGTACTGTCGAAGGGGGTAATCCCTAGTTGATATTTAATGTTTTCGTCGTATACCCCTTCCCTCAAAGGTGCAGACTCCGTTACAAGCAAGTAATATAGTAGCCTGGGGAGATAGGTTTCCCAAAGCTCTAACATATCATCCATAACGTTGAATACGTGTGAAGGGAAGATTAGGCTCATCGCATCTCGCATTGACCTTCTAGTACCCTTCGACTTGTATAGGTAAACAGCTTTCCTTAGCTGAGACCTCCAATTTTCGGAATCCCCGGAAATAAATTTCCAACCTATCAAAGCTGCTAAGTATGGAAGAAATTCCTCAGGGCAATCTTCTACAGAAACTAAATCTTCCAACTCCGATACTACTTCATCAACGTCGTAGAAAGAGTAAGCAACTGCTTTCAAAAACTGAAAATACGGACCCGCTGACTCGAGTTTATTAATATCAATATTTGAATCAAAAAATAAATCAAATAATCGGTCAAACTCGGCAGACTTCTCGTCCCTGGGATTATACCAAACCCCTATGATAGTTTTTAAAGCGTCTAGAGTCTGCGTTCCAGACGTGTACGTTCCAGCTGATACGGCACTAGCATCAAGAGCAAAATCACTATTGATATAATCCTTGTAAGAAGATACTACTTCCCTATTTCTCCAAAAATACTCGCACAGACCCTGTATCAAGTCCCTTGTTGTAATAGTTTTGCCTAGGTAAGCACCTGAAACAATTAAATCAGTTACGATAGCTGAAGGGGCAAAACCCCCGACTGGTCCGCTAGTATTTAGAATATACAGCCAGGAGTAGTTCTCTAGAAGGTAATTATGCGCAAGAAGCGGAGTGTTAACAGAGGAGACATTCGCGGAAAACCCGGATACAAACGCATCCGTTGGAGAATTCAAATGAAAATATGGTTGCAGAGTTCCCGAAACAAAGGTTTCAAAATCTGCTCTCGTCTTGTAGTTTGCAACGCTATCCCCGAGCGCCCCTATAAGCTTACTTTCCAAGCTTCGCGGTTCAATTTCCAAGCAGGAGGATGGTTGGGAAAAGTGAGAACGCAAGGAGGAAGCTGTAGACCCGGAAACCGGAAATACCTCAGTTGTTTTCCTTGCAAAACCAAAAAGCCTAGAAAGAGCTTCGTACGTTGGTTCTTTTTCTGTTCCGTAAATAGAAACATCAGTATCGTAGTAAACTGCTGGACTTAGCAGTTTAACAGCATCAACATAATTTGCCTGTCTATAAACTTTACTTGGATTTGACGGCATTATACAAACTCTATGTTAATCTCCAAGTTGTTGAGCTGCAAAATTTCATTAAACATGAGCTGTACATCCTCGTTTAAGTTGTCAACTTTAGCATACCTAATCGAAGGCTCTTTTGAAAGCTTTCTAGGTATTGATAGAAGTTCAAACTTCTCACCAAACTCCTGATTATCAACTTTAAACTGTTCTATTATCAGGTCAGCGGCTTTTCTTTTGATATCAGTCTCCATTCGCTCGTAGGCTTTATTTGCAATCACTGTAACAACTAAATCAACGGTCCTGACCAAACCATCCACAATAGTAATTTCATCGGTTAGCATCTTTACATCATTTAGGTAATCTAACAACTCTTGCTTAAAAACTAAGGATGCTCTCTCTAAGTGAGTGTCGTTCGCTTTAGACAAAACATAAATATCAATCATGTTAGCCCCCGCTCCTGATTTTCTCAAGGAAGCAAACCCTTTTGAAACACCTCCATTTGTAGATACAAACGAATTAGTAAACGTTGTATAATCCTCTCCTGTAACAGCTCTATATTGAGTCTTAAAGAAATAAGGACCCCACCTTCTAGCGTGTTCCATCGTTTCAGAGTTTTGACCTCCAGACGACCTAGTAGGGTTTGAAACCGTAACAGAAATATCATTATCAGTGCTGTGGCTTACAGGGATACTAATACTTATATAATTTGAGGGTATGTTACCTCTCGAGCCACCACCTTCTCGGTAAAAAACCTTAAAGCTCTGGTCGCCGAGAGGGCTTTTGCCCCGTACACCGTCCCCAAACACAAGGTTGGCCGCGTAATTGTCAGTGTATACCTTTTGAAAGACAGGGTCTGAACTTCCACTTGCCAAGAAAAGATTTTGTATTTCATTATAAATTGTGCCATCCTCAGCAGAAACAACAACGCTACCCTCGGTAATATCGGGGACACTAAGTTCTATAGTTTTTACTGTTTGTGTGTTTGAAAACGTACCTTCAGTTTCGTGCAAAGTACCTTCCAAAAGAATAACATTATTAAACTGAGCTCCCCCAGATGCAACAGATTCATCAAAGTCAAGAACTATATCCTCCACCTCTAACTCAATTTTACCAGTTGTGGTATCGTACTTGTACAACGTGTACGCTAAAACCCCTCCATCTTTTGTGTGGGGAACTTGAAACGAACGGGCTGCTTGTGCAATTGTAAGAGTTTCTCCTGATTCTAAAACATTATCGTCAGGAACATCGATGAGTGCCGTAGCTCTACTGCTTACAGGACCCCTCATAGAAATACCTATAAGCTGTAAAAGTTTCCTTAAATTGTCTCGTGAGGACACAGTACTAATGAAAGATTCGTTTGCTAACAAGTCCGCTTTTAGAGAAAGGTTGCTAGCAAGGAAAGCAAACATTTCTAAAATCATTTGACCTAAATCAGACTCAATAAAATTATTATAATCTAAAGGGTATACAGCCCTGAGATATACTTTAAGGGCTTCTACGTACTCATCAAAATCAGCAACAGAATAATCTACAAGACCACCCCTACTACCAAAAGGAACTGAACCTAATTTAAGAAAATCTGTTTTGATAGAGCCATCAAACGAGCTTGTGTTATAAATACTATCCAATCCAGCCATTACAATATAATCTCCAAAATTCTATCTTCTGAAAGGTCTCCCTTTAAAGCAAGGAGTAAAGAAATTAAGATAGAATTTAAATCTTCTTTACCTACTCTTCGGTCAAAAGTAACCGAAATATCTTTCAAGACTACTCTAGGCTCATAATTAGCGACAGCCAGACTAATGTCTTTTTTTATTTTCTTTTTTAATGAACCATCCATAGGCTCAAATACATACCTGCGCAAATTTGTTCCAAAATTCGGACGCATGACCCTTTCACCTTTAGTGGTTAGGATAAGTTGCTTTAAACCAGCAACAATCGTGTCGAACCCTTGGGATTGGGATATAAATCCGCCACTTCCAAGGACCATTGGGAATGATACACCTTTCCAATTTAACTTCCTACTTGCTATTAACTCACTGATTCTTTCTCGTCTCATGTTGCAATCTCCTTAAAAAAGCCCTTCTGCGCCGTATAATTTTGAAGAACTTCTGCCGGGGTTAGAGGTTTTTCGTAAACTTTGAAACTTCCAAGGAAACCACTGAGTCCACTCTGGGGTCTGGAAGAAGCTCTATTATCTAGTTCGGGTTCGTGCTGACCTTCAACACCACTGGATTTTGAATAGTAGGTATCGTTTGTGTTGTATCCTAGGAAGCCAGGAGGACCTCCAGGAAGTGGCGCTCCAGTATGGTCTTCGTGAGTCTTCCATATGTTGTCGGAGAAGCCACCTCCCAAAATCCAAGGAGTAAATGAAGTTCCAAGGACCTGGCCTTCTTCCATGGTTACTACAGGTCCGTTTTTCCCAACAGTACTTTCCCAGCTCGCCTCATACTGTTCTGAAATTTTTCCTTGTGTGAATGATGGGATAGCCAAAGTTTGGGATTTTGTTATGTCGAAGGCAGTGGACATTATGGTAGAGCTTAACTCATAACCGTCAGCGTAAACAGATAGTTTATCATTAATGTAATCAAACACGACAGAAAAATGCACAAAACTAGATGATGCATCCGTAAATGCGACCCCTTTTGTTGTTGTTGTTCCTGATGGTATGCAGAATCCCAACTCCGTCACATCCGCAGGGGTGGGAGTTTCGGAGAGTGAAGATTCAGCAATACAAATACTGTGTCCAAATTTTCCTTTGTTATGATTTTGTGAAACTGTGGGAAGAATACAGAATTCTAAACCTGATGGAGTGCTGGAACCCCCCCTATCTCTAAACCCTATTAACATGCCTTGAGTTTTTGAAAGGTCAGTCTCCTTATAAAATACTTCCGCTCCCTGAGAAATCGTTTTACTCCTCTTTGCGTTAACATGTCTTTGTATAGGGTTTAATGGAGTGCCTCCACTATTTTCATTTGCGATAACGAGTCTATACCTATGAACATCGGTCATGACTAGGGAAGGTACATGTGTCCAGAAATCAAAAGAAAAACCTCCTCCAAGACCAGAAGATTTTCTCTCAACTTGGTATGCTATATTGTTAAGGTTCGAATTTGTATTTGGCAGTCGAACATAAGAGCCTCCATTACGACTAGTAACCGCTCCTTCATCATTATAATAGGAGCCTTCCAATTTAGGCAAAGAAAGTCCCGAAGGGAATACGTAATTTACACTAGAACCTACCAGCTGCGCATCCAATGAACCATAAGACGCCCCCGCTACATTTCGTACGTTGTTTTTAGTCGAACTGCAATGAACAGCGTCGGGGGAGGTAAACGTATAACTAGCCAGTAGTCCGTCGGATACAACCTGGTCGGTTATGTGCTTAACAAAAGGAACAACGGATGAGACAGAGGGATTCGCGGCATGAACCGGAAGACTCTCTGAAAGTTCCGAAAATTCCAAAGGTCCCATTACAGGGTACGTGTGCTCCCCCCCTACATAAAAAACAGGTTTCACGGGGAGTGTTGTATCCTTTAAATCTTCTGAGGTGAGAATAATTTCTTTTTGAACACTTAACTTCAAATTCGCCCCTGAGTTCTTCAGGAAAGAAAAATTATTAACAGGGATGTGGGAAAGTATCCGATACTTGTCTACGTCCATGCGTTCAACTAAAACATTAGGACCTATCTTAGGGTCGAAAGATTCTCCATCCGCTATCCCTTTAAAAAGTGCGACACCATCATCGGAGGTAAGAACATACTTATGCTGCCCGAAAACTGCTACTAACTGTAACTGCTTCTTTCTTTTCTCTATTTTTACGTCGTATGAATATACAATCGCAGCTAAAGAACCATAGTAATTTTTAACAATAGCACTACTCTCAGAATTATCAGGAGAAGTCAAAAGTTCATCAATTTGACTAGACACAGAAAATGCTTGGGAGTGCCTGTCCTCCTCCAAGGATTTTAACACCGAATCTTCCGCTAGAAACGCCAAATACGTGTCATTCTCAGCTTCAGAATCTAAAATATAATCAAAATCAATAAAAGAGCCTGTTCTTCCATCCAAATCTTTATCTGTGTATATTAAACCTTTACCTCCTAGATTCGGGGGCTGAGATAAGTTCCACCCAGAAGCCGCTAAAACAATACCTTCCACCTCCGGTATACCTCCCCCTCCTCGGGAATCGTAGTATATGCCGTCTCGGGACAGAATAAACTTCCCCTTTCTAGATATTGGAGGCCCGAAATCAAAATCAAAGGAGGGACCCTCCACGCTAGAATCCAGCATATTAATGTCGCGAATTAAAGATTCGTACTTTTCCCTGTTCTCCTCAAAAGGAGCGATGATAGTGTTGTTAATAAATTCATCAACCTTCTCCTTCGCCTTCTCGACTTCAGGGGATAGTGAAATAAAATCAGTATTAATGATAGGTTCCTCTATCGTACCTTGCGCACGGTCTCCAAGAACTTTATCAATAGCTGCGTCCAAAGCCTTCCATTTCGCACCTTCAAGTTCATAGACTGCTATACCCTCTCGAAGCTCCACGCTCTCCTCAAAACTTCCTAAGGTAGATTCGGAGGCGGCGGATTCTAGCTTAAAACTATCCACTATCTCAGACAAGGAGGAAAGGTCAACAGGGTCAATATTGAAATTTTGAATCGGAGATTCTCCACCCCTTAAAGCAGCCATCATAACATCTACAGGACCCGTAATGGGGGATGTCAGCCCCCGGGAAGCTTTTGCCATAATTTCAGAAGATATAGGTGAGCATACCGTGACCCGCCCCCTATCAGGGGTATCGAGGGTAGTTGTGCCTTCTATTTTAGACAAACGACTTCTCGACTCATTCGCGGACATCCTTAATTTATTCTGTTGAGAAGTACTGTGATTCCGTAAAGACGTTAACGAATTAAGTGGGAGCATCTGCAATTGCTCTAAAGTGACGTCATATAACATTAGTACACCCCCTCTGGGTCAGCTGTAGTCCCTATTAATAACTCAACCGAGGAAGGGTCTACGTTGATGTCCGAAAACGGGTCAGCATACACCTCGTCAACAGTTACGGTAACTCCTAAGTTGACACTATTCCCTTTTATCTGCACCACGTCCCTTGGAGATAGGTATAAACTCTTATCAATAATTGACAATGCTGCGGCTCCAGGAATCAAAGCTGACTCCAGGAGCGTAACCGTTGGAAAGCTGTAGACTTTATCCTTTTCCGTCCTTCCATCTCCAAAATAAGTGGAGCTTAAATAAACACGGGCATCGTGATTAATCCACCTAGCTGTCATTGTGGTGTTATTGCTTGTGGCGTTACCTACCTGTATCGCAATAACAGTTACGTGAGACACACCCGCAGGGGCTGCGTACACAACCTTATAGTCTGTGCCACTGACGGTCACACCTTTTTGTTTTCGGACAGTTTGTGCCATTATATTATATAGATTAGGGGTCTCTTAAGGTTAAAAGCGCTAAGGTAGCAATTTGGAGGGGGGCTGCGGGGGCAGGCGCAGGAAATAGTGAAGACAACGTCTCTTCTGCAAGAGGTATTGGGAAAGCTGCGCTATTATACAAATCATGAATCCGAAGAACCCCGACTCCCGCCCCAGAAGTAGTAAATCCTATGTACCCGTGATGTGAAACTTTTCCCATACTAACTATCTACCTCCCCTGAGCAGGGGTAAAATACAGGGATTTGAGTTCTTCATAAACATTTACCATAGTTCGGAGGAGGCGCCACTAAGAGAGATATCTACCCAGGAGCAGGGTGTTCTGTCCGGGTAGCGGGGTGGGATATAATATTCTCTCTTTTGGTCCCACCAATCGCTGGCTTCGTTTGGATATCGCGTGAGAAAAAATGGTGGGACTGAGAGGGGCCTAGCATCCACATACCCTTTATCATATGGAGGCCTTCTCAAAGAAAGTCCTTCTATTTGAATCTGTAGACACCTCCCTTCCTTAAAAACCCAATCTACGGCAGGAATCTCAACGTCTACATAGCTAATCGACTTCCGCCATGTTTGGTTGGGTTTTACATAATATACATTAAGGAACTCTCTAGCTGTAATAGTAGCACTATGCAAATATCTTGGGAACTTATCGTACCCTCGAGCGAACAAATCTCCTCCATAAGATTGTCCTATAGCTATGGGGTCATGGTAATGAGTTACGAGCCAGGATTGGTAGCCCTGTTGACAGGTGCACTTTGGAGGGTCTGGGGGAACCCCCTTTTGGCAAAAGTCTAGGTGGGCAAGTTCATCCCATGTGTAATTCCCTGAAACAAGATTTCCTGAGCAGTCGTTACCCCGTAAAATCACGGAAGTTATGAGTTCATCCGTTTTAGTGTCAGCCGGACGGAACCAGTATTTGTACTGTCCTGCGGCAGGAAGGTGGTTCGCCCATGAGTCCTCGTACAGTGCGAAAGCTTCCGATGAAACATCGTGGAGGACTGCGTGAACTTCGAAAGTTCGAGGCACCCGAGGGTCCTGCGAAGACACTGAAGAGTCATTCCCTGAATTTATTGCGTCTATTCCTACTCGAACCTTTACAGGTCCCGAAAGACGTTTATCCTCTTTAAAAGGTTTTGATACGTAATGAACGCCTCCATAGCCAGCATGTCGAATTACTTGGTACTTTACTTGAGGACACCCCTCCCTGAGATATAGGTAGTCTTCGGGGTGGCTCGGGGCACTGGCGTCGGCGTTGATGGCGAAAGTCTTTATTTGGTCAACCAGGGCCATTACCTCCGCTGTTGAGCTTAGCTCCGGATTCTCGGGGAACTGAACCATGGGTATAAACCCTCCTTGAACAGGACCAACTTCAGCTTCGTGAAGAAAAGACCATTCCGGGCTAACAGGAAGTTTTGGAATGCAGTCGCCGGTGGTAGCATCCCGTTTAGGACATTGCCATAACGAGCTTGGGTCAGGAAGAAAGTACCTGCCTGTTCGAGCTTGGTCAAGATAATCTTTAAATCTAAAGTACTCAGTTTGAGGGTCGCCTGGTTGAGAGGACCCCCCAGGCTCTTCTTGAGGCCATCTGCTGTTGGGAGGGGGGTCAAAAGTGATTTTCAAAGGGGGGTCCACACGGACTTCCTCTTTCCCCCATTTCATGCCTAGGGTGGACGCTTCTATACTCCCAAAGGGGGATGAGGTGGGGGTATCAAACCCAGCATGCTTCCCCCAGAAGTAGTACAAGGGTTCCCACCACGCTGGTACAGGGTGGGCTCTTAGTACTAGTCTATAATCACTAAATTTTAGGGGTTCAGGAACTTCTACGGAAGGCGGAGGGAAGACATCCCAGGTAGTGAAGCTGAACTCTGACAAAGGACGCATAGTGTCGCGGTATACCCTGGCGTCGTTGGGCATCTCCAAAGTTGTGTACTTGTTGACAAAGGGTTCAATTCCTGAAGGGAAGAACGTAGAGGAGAATGATGACGACCCTTTCAGATACCTTTCATGCCATGCAATCTGCATATCCCTGATAGCCTTTTTCGCCTCTCTATTTTTAGGTGCTCCGTGCCCGTAGAAGCCCATCCTTAAATGAAAATCTGTACCCTCCGGAAGAAGTTTTATAAACTTAAGCCATTCGTCAGGAGGACCCCAGTGGTCGTAAAACGGATTGGAAACGCAAATAGGAACATCCATAGAACTTGCTAAAGTCCACGGAGACGAAAATTTTCCGTGGTATTTATACCCCCAATTTTGGTACAAATAATCCTGAACTTTAGTATAATCTCCCTCCTCACTACACTCAATCATCAACGCTGAAAATGTTTCCTTATACCCCGGGGTCCACATAGCTGTAGTTCCCGAAAAAAATAATTTTGTAGCATCATCCCTTAAGTTTACAGGATATAAATCATCACCTAATAACCCTTTACCTGCAGAAACCACAAAATCGTGAACACCTGAATCGCTCACACTAAACCTTTTTGAATACTCAAGAAGTGGAGTTTCTATAGAAGGTGGATAGTTTCTTATAGCTACAGAATCAATCGTTAAAAATGTATCTCCCTCCTCATAACCTATAGCTGCTGCGCCGTTGGGGAGGTTTGTCGTAGAAACATCAAGGGGTATTGGCAATCCCGACCTTAGTGCGCAGGCAGTAGCTACCCTAGCTCCAGTAGATGCCCCTGTGTAGCCGACTTTCCCATTTAAAGGTATTGTTGCAGAAAAAGCAGAAATAAACCCTTTAACAATCTCTAGCTCATCCAAGCTCTCCATCATGTCATTCATTGCTTTCCCGCGTTTAAGGTCCGGGTTTTCCAAATCTGCAATCGTTTTAGCGTAAGTATTGTTATGGGGGAGATGACCTCTTAAGTGGTGCTGGATTACTACAAACCCATTCACAACAAAATTTTCAGCATCGGAGTCTAGAGACTCTTTGGTGGAACCTGTTCCTGGAATTAGGACGACAAGGGGAGAGCCTTCCTGCGACTGGCTTCGGGATGTTCCCGGAGGCGCGTCCGGCTGAGTCGTTGACTCAGATTCTTCAGGCCATCTAATATCAATCAGGTGTACGTATCCGTCCTTTGCGGGTATAGGGTAGTTCCGTATAAGATTTTGGCTTTCCCCAGTCACTACAGTGGGAGAACCGCTTGCCATGAGTGCTAATGTTGCGGATGTGGGGGGAAGAACTACTTTGTCAGAAAGGACTGCAGCTTCCCAGCCTTCAACGAAAACACCGTGGTCTACATCTCCCATCGCAATCATCCCACCTGCAAAATCAATTGTTCTTCTTGCTGCGCCAGCCCCTACGAAATACAAATCTTGAGCAGACACTGTGTGTCCAACATTCCTTTGTTCTGTTCCGGAACCATCTATAAAAACTGTAGTAGCAGCAGGCATCGCGGACGCCATAAAGGTCGAATTTGGCTCCATGAATCTACAGAACCCAACCATTTAATTTAAATGAATTTTTTCGCCTTTTATAACAACTTCATTCGAAGCTTCAATGTTTATATCTTCCGCAAATAAAGAAATAGCTTTTGCGGCATTAACATTTACATTTCCATTTTTGGAGTCTACGGTAATATCTCCAGCGCCATCATTTATAATTTTAAGGTCTCCCTTACTGGAGGGCTGGACTTGGAGGGTTAGTGTGCCTTCCCTAGTTGTAATAAGAATCTTCCCTTTACACTCAGCCTCAATTCCCTCAGGACCCGAAGCATTATCATCCCCAGTTTGTATCTTTATATAATTATTTTTTTGGTCTGAAATAACTATACGGTCAAACCCTTCTCCTTGACCCGCATCTAATAAAATGTACTTTCCGTCATTAGTCTGCGCTCTTATATACGTCTCTTGAATTGGAATTCCAGTAGGGTCTTGCCTGTTAACATCGGACATTTGGATGAAATGAGCCTCCGGGGTTTTCCACGTGTACTTTTGGGGGTAAAAAATATCCCTGTAAGTATCAAGCGCATCAGGAATTCCATAAGCTCCATCATGCTCCCACCGAGTCGAATCTTTAGGAAGTGGGTTTGTTGGCTCCCACGTGTTGGCAAACCAGTAAAATCCTGCATCGTCAGAATTGTCAATCTCTGCAATTAGTACAGAAGCCCCAGTGTGCACAGGATTGAAAAATCCGTATCCATGACCCCCGAAAGGGGTAGCACAATTCACCCAGAAAGAATCAATAGAAACATCAGGACAAACAACTTCTAGTCTTCCTGCAGAAAAAATGTCCCTATTATTTATAACAAGAGCTTTATATATTTTCATAATTTTCTAATTTGTAAGATTGAAGACATCCTTTATACATTGAAATTCTGTCATGTACCCTCGCTCGCTGATAGTATGCTTCATTCCTATAATAGCAAAAGAACCACTCAACCAGTGCATATGTTTTTTATTTTTTATTTTTTCAATACTAGTGTCATGTACCTCAACCCAAAGTCTCCTATTAAACAAATCGGACATAGAATCAATTTCAGGAACACCAAGAGTTTTAAAAGTTACTTGAATTGCATAAGCTGAATTTTTTAGATAAGAAAGAACGTATTCGTTAATTATTCTTGCTGCCTGTCTCTTTTCATTTATATCTCCGCCAAGGTAACTATCAAATTTATTTGAAGGAATTATGGTGTACCCTTGCACTTTGTCCGTTCTTAGGAGTTGTGGACGGAGGCCTTCCGAAAAGGTCGTGTCAGTTTGTGCGACAGTCTCAAACAGAAGATTAAACACTCCTTGTCTCTTGAGAGCGGCGAGAAAAACTTCAAATTCCTTCGAATCAACCCCGTATTTCTCAAAGCCCCAGGAATTTTCCGATTTGTCTAAATCTTCAAGGACTGCAAATATAGTGTTACTCTGCAACAACGCGCCAAACGTTTTCAAAAGTTCTAGCAGGCCGTCAGACATACTAATCCCTTGCTCGAGAGCCTCTTGCGAGGTATAGGATTCAAAGTCAAAGATTTGGCCTTCAAATAGTTTCAGCATCTCCCCATAGCCTACCTTGTCTCGGGAGTGGTCCGTTTCCTCGATACCCAACCTGGCGTTTTCTATAAAATCATGTTTCAATTCCCCGCCCTGAGCGGTTATAAACTCTTTAAATAAGACAAGATACTTTTTTACTTTACCCGACTGTAAAGCGCTCGCCTGGGTATCTAAGGTTTCTGCCGACCCGAAACTTCCTGTAATATTAAGCATATACCACAAGTCAGTTTCGAATTGCAGGTCTGTAATGATTGAATCCTCATCTCCAAAAGATAAACCAACAACACTTAACCCATCGGCGGTACTCCTGCCGGTATTCATTGAAGGGAAGGACTCGATTTTAGCGCTGGTAATTGGCGATTGATAAGCTATCCCCTGGTGAGTACCTATAAAAAGTATTGAGTGGGTTTTTGCCGCGGACTCGAAGGACTTGTCCCCGAAAGTCCCAACAATATTAGGCTTTATTTTATTATCAAAAATATCTACGGCACCTTGACCTCCAAGGAGGGTGTTCGTCGGGACGGCCTGAACCTCAAATTGATGTTCAACCTTTCCTACAAGGTCAGTTAGCTTACCTGCAATCCTCCTCATGGTCTGTAGATAAGTTTCATCTTCCCCAGAAACCAAACGAGCAACCAGGAGAGGGGCGACGTCGTGCTCGGGGCCCATGGCACCTGGGATGTCTGCCCTTTTAAAAAGAAGGCCACCAACCCAGGCTTGGCCTGTGTTGGCTCTATTTTCTTTGAGAAAGTTCTCCTCATTTTGTTTGTTCCACCTGGATTCTGCAGCTACTGCCCTTTGTCTCTCAGTATAGTCTTTAGCCTTCTCTAATTGAAGCTGATGTTCTCTCAGCTTCAAATTGGTTTCCGGGGAGCCGCAGTACCAAACCATGCGGTTAGCCCATAGAGGCAGGTCGGGAGTGGTTTTTGCTCTTGGCAGATTCTGGTGGTAGCGGCCTGTAATGACAAACCAAGGCCCAGTCAACAGGTCGTTGGAGATAACAAGGTCGAGACTAGGAACAGGCATGAGGTCGTCGAAATTCAAATCGCCAGCATTAATGCGGACACCGAGGCCTCGGAGGTCTCGTACACCGTATTCTCTTGCCAACTCAGGGTTGTTGGCGATGAGAGCACTAGGACTCAGGTCGGGGGGCGTGAAGCCGCCAGGGTCCCCCATCATTGGATTGCTAATAGGCTTGCCTGAGTCTTCCAACCAAGCGTAATCCATCTCAAACCAAATATCCTTATCAAAGTACTTGTCTATTTCACCTTTGGCTACTTTGAGTTTCTCCTCCTCCTTGCCCAACTTCTTGCCTATTTGGTCATAAGAGGTGAGCTGAGGAATTAAGGCGCCATTTACGTCTTCCAAGGCTCTCCCCATCTTCGCTCTTGGGACACCTTGAATTTCTATACCTAATAATCTTAAGACTTGGTCAGCAGCAACAAGCTCGGCCCACTTATCAATGAGGTCTTTGTCGGGCTGCTTCGCGAATGAGCGGGATAGTTGGTAGGAGAATTCTGTGAGCCAAGCGGGGATATAGATGTTTTGAGCCCCTTTGTAGCGAGGCTCTATCCCAAAAACTTGTTTGAGAGCCCTTACAAAGACGTCGCTGTTTGATAGCTCAAGAAGTTGGGCAATAACATCTACTTGTACTTCAGCTCCCCTTCCTAAGAAGTTCCTTTTGATGGCCTCATTTAGTACCTCGATTTGGTAGTGTGCTCCCAGTGGGATTTTAAGTACTGTTAGTGTTGAAGGGTACTGGCTCGCCAAATCACTTAGAAGATATTCTAGTATTCTAACAGGGGAATAAATAGCAATTTTATCGTCCTTGTCTTTGTAAAACAGGGGGTGGGATGGAGTCCTTATCTGCTTTGTACGTTTAGAATCTTCAACCCAATTAACCACATCTACCAACTCCAACTCAATAATTTTTTCCCTTCTACTAGTAAAGCGAATGTTGGTCTTTGTAAGAACAGCCTGGTGTATCTTTGATAAAGCGAGAGAAGGATAGGTTCCGGGCTGAATTTTGGAGGTTCCGGTGGGGGGGGCACCTCCATAACCCCATTGAATGTAAAAAGTGGGGATTTGAGGCAGGGTTTGGGTGGAATCGGACAGGCCGGGGAGGTATCTCCCGTAGTTACTCCGAACTGCATTCTCAAGATTGTCCGTTGGATTTATAAGGGTAATCTTGTATTTGTGAGAATTGTTCTCCGTGCCTGCAAGCTGAAATGTAAAATTTTGAAGAGTTGAGGATAACCCAAACTCATCCTCGAGATACGGGGCGCCATCAAAGAGGACACTTTTATTCAAGGACATCCTAACAGTAACAGGGTTTTTATTGCTGTAACCTAGCATACTACAAAGAAGGAATTAGAATTCTCCTACCCGGTATAACTTGTTCGAAAGGGTCGGTTATGTGATTCACTGCGCAAATAGCCCAAACGTAATCAGTAGTTCCGTAAAATTTGTAAGATATGAGGTCAACTCTTCCCTTCTCGCCAGCAGAAATAACATAAGCTGTCAAGTTTCGATTCGTAAAGGACTTAAAAGCGTTGCCCCATCCCAAGGAGGTTGATAAGTCTGATACGGTTTTACCCCTATGGTTTACTTTTCGTGGTGAGAATACATTATACCTTGACATAATTAGTGCGCTCCCCAGTGGGGGTTTGGAGATGTGAGGAAGCCAGTGTCAGGAGTGTTCCATTCTTTCAGCAATGTCTCCATACTACTTTGGCCCGGTCCTAATACTGAATGGTACGTTTCAGGCGAAGAATCCCCTTGATTGAAACTTTGTAATTGGAGTTGTAGTTTAGAGACTCTGGGTAGGAGGGTTAAGTTATCGTAACCTGCTTTATCATCGAACGCGAATTTATATGAGGTTGTTATAAATTTCTCCCCATGGTACAAAGCCCCAAAGTAGAGCCTTACTATAGGGGGTCCCGTAATAAAAGAGCCCTCAGAATTAGGCGAGGTTGAACCTCCTAAAACCAAGCTTCGTATAAAATCAAATAGTAAGAGTACCCACGCTGCTGGTGTAGTGTCATCCCTTGATGCCTTCCCCGCAAGACTCCTAACCGCAGTCAGGTAATGGTTTTGGGTAGTACCTTCTAATTCTTTAAAGATACCCAAGTCAAATGAAGGGCCTCCATCGTACGTCCCCGGGTCATGCGTGGATTCGCCTCCAATAACATCGCCGAAAACCCCTTTTAAGTGTCCGTTGGCATCCCAATATTCTTGCTTTACGTCCTTTAAGTAGTCGAGTAATACTTTTATCCTCTTATCAGGCAATTCCTGGAAAGCTTTGAAGATAACCGTATTCATCACCGATTTCCAAAAGTGTTGCAGGTGTGGGAGGGTAAAATCAAAGGAAATATTTAATGTCTTGGCGTCAGCTCCAGTCCACAATCTCCAAGGCTCGTTCCTGTTTAATACTGGGGACCTAGCGTAGGTAGATTTTCTGCTTTCTGTAATTTTAGGATTTTCAAAGAATGGAATCCTCATTGTGTCCCCGTCGGCGTACTCAACCTCCAGATATCCCCTAGTTTCGAGAACCTGGTCCATCCTGTCAGAAACCACCTCCATGTGACTCCTCCGATATATAGCACCTAGCAGTAGGTTGGCCCCCGTATGTATACCTTGCTGTTTAAGGGATTCCCAGTCAGACCCAAAGGTTAGACTGCCACCCCCCGGTAGATTCTCTACCTTGGGGAGTAGCCCTCCAAAGCTTTGAAGGGCAATGTTTCCCTGGGTTTGCCTAAGACGAGAATCTCCCAAAGGTTGAGACCTGTGCTTCTCTATATTCTCAGAAATTCTCCTCTGATACTCAGTAATTGCATCTCTTTTGATAGACATTAGGAGGAGCCTTTAGGTACCGTAGTTATTTTAGCCAGGTTTACGGCCTCCTGTGAGTCAAGAGATTCATACACAGCAGTTGTCGTACCCTCGGAAGTTTCTGTTACTTTCTCCAAAGCTTCAAGATTGCTATTTTCAGAAGCTTGGATAGCATTTAAAAGAATTTGAGTATTCCTAAATTGAGCGTCTTGGTTGAGGGAGAATCTCGAAGCGGAAGTTTTCAGTATCTCGTCTCTCCTTTCATCCCGTGTTCTCTGCTCCGCATCTAAATTCTCGCGTTGCTGGGAATCCACTACGGTTCGAGCAGCAAATCCTCCGGCAATTAATGCAAAACCGCCAACGAGAATCTTCACCCAACCTGGGAGACCGAGAGCAGATATCATTGTAAACATCTTTATTGTCAACAGGAGACCAGTGACCACACTCAAAGCAGCCCCAATCCCCGTCACAAGAGCCAGGTTTTTTGGAATAAAGTTAGTCAGGGGTTTAAGTACATCAATCCAGAATTTCTGCATCCCTTTCCACACAGAATCAAGTGTTGTTTTGAGGTCTTGACTTTTAACCATCTTGGATTCATTAGCTTGAGCGACGTTAAGTAACTCAGACACGCTCATCCCTTGCTTCAAGAGAGCATCATTAAGCATTAAGAAATTTTCATCGAAACCGAACCCTTCCATTAACCCTGCCAATTGAAGAGCGCCTGCGCCTCCACCAGCCGTGCCAGAGCGGAGAGCTCCCGCTTTGCCAACAGCATCCATTATAATGCTTAAAACTTCCTGTGCGGAACCAGCCTGTAACCTAGAAGGGTCAATCCCTAATTTCTGTGCAGTGATGACGCTTTCAGCGGTTCCACCAAAAAGCGTCTTAATTACAGACCCTATTTGGTCGGTTGCCGCAGGAATTATGGAAGTGAGCATAGACGTAGCTTCCTGTACAAATTTTGAAGTGGCGCTTCCATAGGTTGCGGAAGTTCTTACTAATGTACTTGTAAGCTTTGCGACAGCATCAACAAGGATGTTCGTGTCTACATTCCGTTGACGACCTAGGTCGATAAGAAGTTCCCCAAGTTCGTTAGAGCTCTGGAGGTTTATTCCGAGCATATCAGTGTTGGACCTCATTACAGACAATAGGGCTTTTGTATTACCTCCCAAGAGTTTAAAATTGGAAAGGAGGGTTTGAGAAGTCTTTATCTCCTGGGAAGCTAGAGAATTGCCACCCATCAAGGTTCTGTTTAACGAGAGCAACCCAGAACGAGCCTGCTCACCATACAAAGCCAAATCTTCACTCAAAGAAAGACCTGATTCTACAAAAGCCTCATTTAATTTTGTCCCCGTGGCAATTTGGGTACGGATAACGGGGCTTATTGTGGAAATTGCGTTCTTCAACAACATCCCAAGGGATGTCGCCGCAGCAGTACTCAACCCCAAAGCTTGTAACTGCTCATGGCCTAGTTTATTCCCACGCTCTAAAACTCTAGAGTTCCCAGCCAAAGCTCTCACCACCGTTTTCATGCCTAATTGCGATAAGGGGATTGATTTTTCTGAGTCAGCCATTAAAGTTATTTAGGTATCCTGTAAGGTGTCAAATTTTGAACCTTTTGCATGTCATAAGTCCGGTACAAGGTCGCAACCTCTATATTCATTATTTTAGCAAGAGAAGTAGCCTTGGTCCAGGAAAGATACCTCCTTTTTCCTAGCTGCTCCAAAACTAACTCAGCAGTAGCAGGGGACTCAGAAAGAAAGCTCCTAATGTTAATCCCTCCCATATACCTTTTTCCATTTTTACCTAAGTAAATTCTTTGATTTCGCCTCCTAATGTTTAATATTATAGGAGAAGGGTCAGAAGCTGTCTTGCTTACGTACTGGAAGGAGTATACACTTCCCACAGTTGACTCCATCCTAACCAAGAGCCACTTGTTAGAGACAAAATTTTTAGCTTTTTGTAGGAACCCTGAATTTCCCTGATTATTTTTTCTACTCTGAGGCATTAGCGACTTTAATCTAACATATTTATGTTAGTTAGCAAAGCTAATTGAAACAGTAAAACTAAAAAGATGTCGGATGAAGAAAACCTGAATATACAAATATCTGACCTACTTGAACAAGTAGACTACGCACTGTCTAACAAGTTCAAGGAAAAGTGGAGATACAAATACTCTACAGTCTTCATTGAAGTATTCCAAAAAACTCTACTTAAAGCTCTGAAGGAACAGAAACCTGTAAAGAAGTCTACTCTTACTTCTTCCTATCTAAAAAAATATAAATATTCTTTATATGTCGTTGAAGATTTCTACAAATCTATAGACATATCCTTATATTATCCCTTAATAGTGGGAGATATTAAACGGAAAACCTCTTCTTCTCGGAAGTAATAGCCTCATCTAGAAGTTGTTTAGTTCCTCCGAACTCAGGACACAACTCCTTGTAATTACACCAGTCACAGAACTGATTTAGACAAGGGTAGAAATCATTTTTCTTTTTCTTCCGTATTTCCCATATCTTATCCGTAAGAGTTTTTAAGAATAATTTTATGTGAATATCCGTAAACTTAACAGTAACTAGCTCATCCAAGTGTGGATAGTAATGAGCTACAGATATATCTGAAATAGCTACGTTATAGAGCTTATGCACAGCATAAGCGTATAGAATCATTTGAGGGTCAGAGAACAAGTCTCGTTTTGGAGTCTTACGTTTTGACGTCTTGTAGTCAATAATAAGATATCCACCGGTTTTACCTTTAACAATTCTATCAATGTACCCATTTATAGAGTAAGATTCAGTAACGTCCATTTTGAAATTCTGTTCAGCACTTACTGTTTCTGTAAGCTTTTGGTTAAGCTTAGCGAAATTAGTAATCATCTTAGGCAAAATCTTTAATTTCGCGTCTGGGAACTTATAGTTTTCCCGCTCGGCTTTTGCGATTTCGTTTAATTCATCTTCACTTGTTGAACTTACCCCCAATTCAAATATTCTATGGACATAAGACCCGAACTGCAAAGCGTCCGTATTGGTGTTGGGGTTATAGCTATCTCGCAGTTTATCAATATATCTGAATTTATATTGCTGTTTACACGAATCATAGGCTTTTATCTTACTAGCTGAGACTGTTGATATGAACATTGTAATTTCTCCTAATATAATAAAAGACTATTTACTCGAAAAGTTCCGAGATTATACCTTGGCAAGTGACGAATTTATCATAAATTCCGTATTTGGTGAGGATTTTAGGAAACACATGTCTATTAACATGGAGACAGGGCTGTGGCAAGACTTCAAGTACGGGGAAAGGGGAAACTTCGTCCAGCTGGTCTCAATTGTTGAAGAGATATCCTTGGATGAAGCTGCTTCCTTTCTACGTAAAAAACTTCTACATGACCCTCAGAGCTTATTCACTCCTGTTAGACCCATAGAGAATAAGGCGATAGAGGTTAAAAACAGCGTTCCTGAGGAATTTAAAAATTTCACCCCCGTTAACATTACTAAGTTTTTAAAGTCTGGTAATCTTATGAAGCGGTTTGCTGCTAAATTTATCTTGAGTAGGAAGTTGCAAAAATTTAAATTCTTTTTTGGGGAGTCGGGGGTTTACAAGAATAGATTAATTATTCCTTATACCTACAAAGGAAAGCCTTTTTACTTCCAAGCCCGCAGTTTAAGCTCCTTCGGCATGAAGTACTTAAACCCTAAAGCTAAGGAATGTGGTGTTAAATCATCAGATATATTGTTTCCCTTTAACGAAGAAGCTTCTTATGTTATTTTAACGGAGGGTCCTTTAGACGCTATTACCTTACAGGTTAACGGGTATAATGCAACAAGCACCCAAGGGTCAAATATGTCGTATGCTCAAATGCGTTCGCTGAAAGGTAAAAAAATTATTGTAAGTTACGACAACGACTCCGCAGGGAAAAAGGGTGAGCAGAAGATTGACGTGTTAAGGAAAACCCTAATGTTTCCAACTCTGTACGCCATTCATCCTCCGGGGGAATTCAAAGATTGGAATGACTTTTTTACAAAATCCACCTCTGAGGATTTCGAGAAGTACGTTAACTCTAACGTAAAACCTATGGACTTCCTGTATCAGGTCAGCGGACTATTAACTTGAACTTATCAGTTAATCGCGCTTCATCTAGAAGGCCATAACTTCCTTGGACTTCATAAATTCCCCTTGGACCATCCCAGCCCTCCTCAGACTGAAACTCATTCACAATGGAAGTATCCCACAGATACGTTATCGTGTCGGAAGAATTAACATAAACGTCTGGTTCTGAATCTTCAAACTTCAACACTTCTATCTTTTCCCCGCCTCCTGTTATTTTAGTAATTTTCAAGGCGGCGTCAGAGATGATGGAATCTTTGAACATGTTTGTAATGTCTGAGCTGATATTCCTATTTGTAATGGCGTGCTCGGTATGCATGGTTAGCTTTATTTTTTCGCCATATTTTACGTACTTCTGGACCAGGTTATTGGAGGTAACTATGTTTAGGGGTTCCGTGGTCGTGATGATATTGTCCGCAAACAATTCCACGCTGTGCGCGAAAACCACTGGTGGGTTACCATCCTGGTCAACGACGGTCCACAAATCAAAGTATTTCCCTACAGTCTCTGCGGCATTGTTTTCCACGGTCCCGTCAGCAGTAAGGTATCTTGACCCTAGCCGGTTAACTACCCCCATTCTCGAAGGTCCTGTCATATAGATGGAACTGAAATCTCCCACTGTACCTTCATAGGAGCTCTCTGGGAGCAGGTCTTCAAACTCGTTCGACCACCGCATTAATATCCTATCGTCCTCTATAACCTCTCCATCCTCGTCTAGATGGACCGAGGGGTCCCCGTAGGACTCGTCCTTTACAAGGTGCACCGAAAGTATTCTGTCTGGAAATCCTCCAATTCCATTTTTAATCCAATTTAGTTCTAGAAGGGTATCGTCAAGAGTTCCGGGTCGGTTGAATCGTCTGGTTACGTTATAGTCGTTTAGTTGTGCCATGGTCTATTTTATATATCCCTATGGCTTTTGAATTTTATCGATTTCTTCTTTTTCTCGCTCATTTACCTCTGATTGTAGTTTTAGAAAAATTTCTCTTTCTTCTCCGGTCAGCATAAGAACATCAGAAAAGGAAAAACCACAACCCTTTCTCAAGGCAAAGGCTTCTTCATACAACACCGTCCCCTGTGTGCGTTGTACTAGCTCGCTGAAAAAAAATCTTGTGTCAGAGGTAGAATTACTTGGGAGTGCTCCCCACACTGGGAACACACAAAATGCACATTCGTGTCCAATCCAAAATCAGATTTTAGAATTGCAGTTCTTAATGTGTCAATATCTCTCACTGTGGTCTTTTTAATAAATGTTTGGATAATCATTCTATCTGAATGCTCCTCAATTTTGTCCACAAACCTCCACAAGTTTTCCGTAATCTTTCCTGCTGACTCCAAAAAGGATTCATGTTTCGCTCTAGGAAGCTTTATGTACGCGGTTTTCCCGGAATCCGGTAGCACTACAGGAAACGGCTCCTCAAAGTTTGGGTCGAGAGGCGTGTTTACTAGCTTATCTAATTCAACCACTAGCTCATTTTTAGCCCCACAGGATACACAATCTCCCACGATAGGGTAAGTATTTCCGTACGAGAGTGCCCTTAACTTAAAGAAAACATATGTGGAATCTTGAATGACAAGATTTTCGGGGTCTACCCCTCTAACACAACCTTTTATAAGAGCTGACATAGCAGCCATAGCGTCTCCGCCTTGGGAAATAGACCTGAGATTTCTCTCATCTTCATAAGTAAAAGGTCTAACTTCAACGGTGTCCGAGTTGTAGTCTTTCAGAACTCCATTAGAAGGTAGCTGAACCGATACCCAACCTGTCTTCCCCGTAACGTTCTCAAGCAAAGAATCCATAACTTCTTGCATCTCTTTACTTTTATTTGAGCCCTGAAGGGATGCGTCCGAAGCAGGAGAGGGTCTTTGAGGTGTACTTTCCCCTTCCCCTGCTAAATTATCCCCTTTCGGGTGTTGAGCTTTTGAACTAGCTAAGTCTATGATTGATTTTTCTTCCATAATTTATAACAGTTTTTCTTTTATATTATAATGAAAATATTTGTTAATAATATTTACTCTACTTTAGAAACCGAAGACTTGGATATTTTAAAGGCTTTCGGGAAAAAATACAGCTGTAAGCTTCCGGGATACCAATATACCCCCCAATACAAATCGGGGTGGTGGAAGGGAGACAAACAATATTTTAGTTCAAAGACCGGTAAATTTGGGACAGGTCTCCTCAAGTTCATCCAGGAGGACCTTGATTATATAGACCGGGTTTACGATATCGAAGACTCCCGGCAAACACCCCCCTACAATGATTTTTCTATTGACGGCGTCTCCCTGAGACCCTATCAGGAAACTTTAGTTTCGGAAGCTTTAAATTTAAAAACTTGTATCATTCAGGCTCCTACGGGCGCAGGGAAGACAATTGTACTAGCAAGCCTGCTGAAAGCTTGTGAGGATATGACGGGTCTAGTATTCTTTACCAAGAAGCAACTTCTCCACCAAACATATGAGTACCTTCAAGGGGTAGGCATTGATTGTGGAATCGCCTTTGGGGAAGGTGTGGACATCAAACCTATTACACTATGCACTGTCCAGTCCGTAGCCAAAGTCCTTGATTCTCATCTGGAGAGTTCAGATTTCATCATCTTTGACGAGGTTCATGAGTTCTCAAAAGGGAAGTTAACCACTAAAGTTGTAAAATCTTTCCCAAACGCTAGCATTAGAATTGGAATGACGGCAACCCCTCCCACTGACAAATTTGCCAAACTAAATGTGTGCTCTTTTCTAGGACCAGTTGTGGAAGAGGTTACGGCTGAGGACTTGATAAATTTAAACTTTCTAACAAAACCTACCATTAGAATGATTGACCTCCAAGAAGAAAACTTGGATGATTTTACAACCTCCTCCTACTTGGAAGTGTATCAGCAAATGGTAGTTGATAACGAGGAGCGAAATGAGATAATTTCGGACATTGCGTTAGCCCCCAAAGCTAAAAACACGAAAGTGCTAATCCTCACTAATAACCTGAAGCATTCCGAAAATCTACATAAGCTTATCCCAGAAGCCTACAGGTTAGAAGGCAGTGACAGTTTGGACATTAGAAACAAAACCGTAGAAGAGTTTCGGAACTCCTCCAAACCTTCTATAATTATAGGCACGGTTATCTTTCAAACAGGAATTGATATCCCGGAACTCACGCATTTAATAAATGCTCGGGGTTTAAGGTCTGATATTGCAACTATTCAAGCTTTGGGACGAACTCTCCGAAAACACAAAAACAAAGAAGAAGTATTTATTTACGACTTTATAGACAAAGTTCCCTACTTAATAGGGCACTCAAAAAAAAGGATTCAATCTTACAAATCTTTAGGATTTGAGGTAGAAAAATATGGAACACCGAAAAGAAAAAGAACAAAAAATTAATTTAATTTCCTCCTCCGATAAGGACACACTGAAGCACTTAGTTCAAACCTTAGAAAAGGTTATTGAAGACGAGAAGATTTCAGAGACTTCCCTGGCTGATATCACAATGGTAACATCTGACCTTACCAGGCTTAAGGATTCATACTCCTCAAGGCTTATCAGTTGGCTAAAGCAGGGCTACCACTTAGATTATTAGTAAAGCCCGTCTTCTGTTTCTTCCTCGTCAGAGCTTAGGTGGTTGATTAAATCTTCCAAATCTGTGACAACGCTAGTGAGACCACCTACAATGGAGGATTCGGAATCGTCCCCTACAGGAATATCCTGTTCAGGCTGGGGCTCTTCGGGAACGAATTCACTTTCTTCCCCTTCCATGCCCCCCTCGGGCATCTCTTCTTCCATACCTTCCTCAGGCATCTCTTCACCTTCCATCCCCTCTTCAGGCATTTCTTCTTCCATACCTTCCTCAGGCATAGGTTCTTCCATGCCATCTTCGGGCATTTCTTCTTCCATGCCCTCTTCGGGCATTTCCTCTTCCATGCCATCTTCGGGCATTTCCTCTGAAGGGTCAGGGACATCTTCTCCCATATCTGCGCCGTCCATGTCGTAAGCCTCTCCCCCTAAGGAACCCATGGCAGCTCTCAAACCACCCAAGTCCTGCTTTAGTCGAGGAATGTCCAAGTACTGCATAATAAGGCTTTCGGATATAAATTCAACCTCAGCCTCCTTCAGGCATTCCGTAACGAAATCGTTAACTTGAAGAACTTCAACGCCTCCCTTATCTCTTACGTACCTTGCAAACTCAGAAAGGACATCAGAAAGGATACCCGCGGAGCCCTCTAGCTTCGAGAGAACCTCAAACATAACCGCCTGGGTTTTCGCCAGGTTGTTAAACGTAGGTACAAACTTCAAATTTTGCACGTTAACACCATACTTCTCATCCAAAATTTGAATAATGTGAGCTTTTGCAGGCTTTTTCATTTCGAAAATTTTGTGTACAAAATCCTTAACATCCTTCTTGCTGACGATGTTAGCATCGGTAACTTCGTAAATTGAAGTAAACACGCTATTCAGGTCTGCCTTAGAACACAGCCCCATGAAAGGAACGTCTGAAATAGCTTCGACTAACGCGTCAGCGACTGCGTCTTCTTTAGCGTAAATACAAGAAGCCAACTTTTCTAGACTCTCATTATTAATCCATATAGTGGAAAAGCTTTCCTTAGCCTCATTAAGTTCTTTTCTTACTAGCTCTTGGCTGCAAATCATTTCGTAAAGAGACTTTGTACTTTCGTCAAAATCAATTACGAATTCTTTCTTGCTTTCTAGCAAATCCTTATAGGAAATTTGAGGCAGGTTAAAAGCAGAATAGACTGCATTACTTAGTTTAAAAGAATTAGTACAGTCCTTATTGCCTAACACCTCATCTTTGTGCTCCTTCAAGAAGGAGATAAGTAGAGGCTTAGCCTCCTCTAATTTCGCCCACTGGGCAGAATCTGTAACGTTCAAACATTCTACAATAGCGTTATATTTCTTCTCAACTTTATGCTTTTTAGCGGGCAAAGTTGCTCTTTGCTCAAAACCTTCTAAAATGGCTTTAAACTTCTCGTCGGCGAGATGGTACTCGTTTACCCCTAAAGCTTGTACAAAGGAGGAAATATCTTCTGTTATTGCTTTGCTCATCATATCTTCGGAATATACCTCTTCTATGGAAGCTAGTGAAAAGTTCTTGAGGAACATTCTACCTTCGCTTAGCTGGTAGCTGCATGTAAGGATGTTTTCTGCTTCTGACAGAAACGAAACGGTTTCTTCTACGGGGTTAACCTCAACTAATTCCAAGTTTTCGCGCAGGGACCTGCTAAGGTAATCTGCTGCTTTATGCAGAAGTGTAAGTTTGTTGTTGCGGGATTCGAAAATCATTATAATCTATACTCTAAGTTATATACACTAGTTCAGTTTTGTTTGGAGCACAAATTTATACGCCTTCTGCTCCTTCAGGCATAGGTTCTTCCATTCCGGGCATAGGTTCTTCCATTCCGGGCATGGGTTCTTCCATTCCAGGTTCACCCCCACCCATCATAGGAGGAGCTGCCGCTGCTTGCATTTCTGCTTCTTTTTCCATTTCTTCTTCTAGTTTTTCAGTTATTTCTCTAATTTCTTGGTCAGAAAGATTGAAATAGTTCTTGAGAATCCATTCTTTAGGGAACATTTGAAGTCCTGAGATTGCCTGAACTACTCTAATTTTCTGTTCATCTAACTCTAATCGCCGCTTCTCAAACATGTCGGAAGGGGGACAAAGGAAAATGGAAACTTCTTTTACTGTTGAAGTTGGAAATCCTCGAAGTTTTAAATGGCGTCTCACTAAAAGATTTATGCCAATTTCAACTTCTCTTTGAATTCTTGTAATTGACCGAGCGAACTTCACATCAAGCTGCGCTAGATTCGCTTTTCGTTCCGGAGACTTGTCTTTCTCGACAACATAATCTTTTGGAATTTTCAAGGCAGCTAGCAATTTATCCCTAAAGTATTTAACATCATCTATATCTCCGAGATTTTGAGCACCCGGAAGGACATCAACTGTTGTAAGTGATTTGTTTTTAATACCTATAAAGAAATCCTCATCCACGGACAGAGGGTTGTACCTTTCATTAACAGCCCTACTAGTTGGGTCCCAATGCTTTTCTTTTTTTAGTTTTTGCTTTACTCTTTCGATGTAAGCTTCAGCTTTTGATGTCGGTAAATTACCTGTGTCAATTTTCCAAACCCTTCTTTCGGGAGCGCGAGACAATCTGTAGATGAGCATCGCATCTTCCATCATCCGAAGAGACTTCCATGCCCGCACGCCTGGCGCTAGGATAGATTTTCCATACGGGTAAAAATTAGGGTCGGATGTGTGCGTTCTGAAATGAACAATTTGCTCTTTGTCCAAATCCATAAATTTTCCGGTTCCTACAGAGATTTCTGAGCCCGTTCCTCCGTCTCCAGCCCCTCTAGACTGCGGGATTTCCTGCATAAATTTTTCTAAGTAGCCGTACTTATTTTCAACTCTTACAAGGTAATTAGGGTTTAGGATTTTAACTCTTTGTATCCCTGCTTTAGCATTATTAAGGTCTACAATGTTTTCAATAAAACAATCTCCGTACTTAACAACATTCCTAAAAACATCCCAAATGAAATCATCCATTCGGACATTTTTCAAAAATCTTTCAGATACCTCTTTTGCTAGTTGAGTGTTGGATTCTATCTCAAAAATAGTTTTATCTATATTTTTTTGAGTTCCGTCGTCTGCGTAGATATCCATAGCAGCACCAATCTCTGGGTATTCATCCATCTGCTCAAATTCCTTGTACCTCCGTCTTCGGTCATACTCAATTTGAGGAAGCATGGGGAAACTTCGAGATACTCCAAAACCTACCCCTGACCCTACAGGGAATTCGTCGTCCTCTCGCTTAAAGGTATCTCCTTCAAGTCTGTTTACGGGATTTTTAGGTCTTCCCCTAGTTGGTTCCGGTTGACCTGCTCCAAATCTTCTAAAGAATCTAGCAAGCATCCCCCGTCCAGAGCCAAGCCCTGAATAGCCACTTTTATGTGCAGGAAACTCTGTATAGCTCTCCTCTAGTATTTCGTTTTCTTTGTCTATTCTATCACCCATCGTAAGTCCTCAGAATCATCATCATATCTAGACGTTTTAATTGGTATTATGTACTCGTCTTTCGTATTACTTTTTTCATCCCCTACATGTGGCATCATTGGCGTGCTGTCTAGGATGTCACCCATAGTGTGACAAGCAACAGCCAGGCTTAGTGCTAGGTCGTCGTTGTACCCATCATCGGCTTCAATTTTACCATTTTCCGTGATAATAAAGGTTAAAAGCTCGGAGACAGTGCGCTCAGAGTTTATTTTTACTTTAGAAGTTCGTAGGCAATCCTCTAAAGAAGCTAGAACTGCTTCTTTGCTTTTGGCAGTTATTAACATTCCAAACTCCGACTTATCGTCCATCCATAAGTTTTCATACTCTAACTCTTCAAAGAGTTTTTCTATTAAAGCCAAACCAAGTCCATTTCTTTCAATAACTATGTTGGCGGTATTATATTTGTACCCCTCTTCTTTTATTATCTCAGCAAAATCGCGTAAAGATGTTTTGTTAGAGTAAAATTCAGCAACTTGAGTCCCGTTATACAAATCCAAGACATGGAAAGCTGAATAATCTTTTTCTCTTCCGTAAGAGGAATCAACGCTAATTAAGTAATTTGCGTAAGGTTTTGGGTCCTCCCAAACCCTCATACGTTTTCTGTATGTTTCTCTATAGTTATCATTTGTGCTTCCTCGCAATCTTCCCAAAGTGCTGTGGTCTATAAATGTATCTCCGGTACCCAAGAAAGAACATTCATACTCCTGAAGCCACGCTCTTTCCCCAATGTTCGGCTTGGTCTCCTCGGCCCATTTTTCTGTATAATCTGGATGTTCTCTCCAATGGATGTCCACAACGTTAAAACTATTATTCCTTTCTGTTGCCTCCCGGTAAATTTCATAGAACACGTTAGACATGCCGTTCACGGTTGAGAGCATTGTAACCTTACCCCCCGTTGAAATTGTTGGGAAAATTGCCGTCCAAAACTCTCGCATCTCAGGAATAAATGCCGCCTCATCAACTATGAGATGGGAAACAGCTTCACCTCTACCCGCACCTGCAGGCTGAGACCTTATTCGCGAGTTTGTTGTTAAGTGTAAATTGTGCTTGTTTTTTTCTTGAATCCCTGGTTTTAACCATAAAGGCAAGTCATCATACATCAATGTAACCCTCCGAAGGAACGCAGTAGATTCCCTATCCCCAATGGACACGACCATGATATTGTGGTGTTCGTTGAAAATAATAGACCATAAAGAATAAGCTGCACATAAAGTTGTTACCCCCGCCTGTCTAAATTTTCTAATGACATTAAACCTATGGTCTTTAACTTCATTAAGAATTCGTTGTTGAAATGCGTATAAGTGAAAAGGAACTAAACCTCGTAGAGGGTGTTCAATTAGGATATAATTATTGATGAAATATATCGGGTCTTCCTGACATTTCTTAATCTCATTTATTATTTCTTCTTTTGTAAGTTCCATCCTTTTATATTTATATAGAAATGAAGAAGATAGCTATTGTCCCTTTTCGGTTCGAAAGATACAAGGAAACCCCTGTATTTGAATATCTTACGTCTGCAGGATGGGAAGTCTGCCCCGTTGTGGGCGCGTCCTCCATATTTGAAGCTTTCTCCAATACTATTAAAGAAAAGGATATCCGAGCAAATGACAAAATTATTTTATGCCATGACGATATTAAAATTATATCAAACCCCCAACACTTCAATGAAACTTTGGACTACTATTTCGAAAAGGACCCCTCTGTTGGGTTTTTGGGAGTTGCAGGCACGACTGAATTAAACTCTAATGCAATTTGGTGGGAGGGTGCCTCAAACCCTCACCCTGAAAGTAGAGATAAATTATCAGGGATGGTTATTCACGGGTCTACTCAAAAAGAGTACTATTACACTTATTTCGGACCCTTGAGAAAAGTTGCAGTTCTTGATGGTGTTTTCCTTGCAACCAAAGGGTCAGTTCTCCACAGTATACAGACTAAAAAACCGAAAAGTTTCAAGGGGGATTGGGACTTCTACGACCTTTTTTACACAACCCAAGCAACCTTAAAAAATTTAAATAATTATACTGTACCTATTCAAATTGCCCACGAGTCCTATGGAAATACCGCAGGGAAAGAGTCGTGGCACCAAAACAGAGCAAGCTTTCAAGAGATGTATAGTTTTAAATTTCCTATAAAGGTCACATCTACCCAATAGTGTCATAGTTTACAAAAATTACATGCTTGTCATCTTTGTCTAGGAATTTATTGTTTCTTCGTGCTATTAGATTTTTTGATGAATTTCCAAAAATAGAAACAAGTACATCACTTCGGTCTATTACGAAATTTTCTGTCTCTTGGAGGATATCATTTCTTTCTTTAATATCTTTCGGAGGTTTGCCCACAATCATAAGACTTTTGGACTCTGGAAGAGCTAGTTTTAAGTGCAATTTGCTGTAAGGGTCAATCACGTCACAATACCCAGTATAAGGCAGTACCAAATTGTAAGGGACATTTAAAGCTCTTAAGGCAGATAAAACCTCAGAGCTTACACCTTGTTCAGGTATAATGTAAACTTCTGCAGGGTCAATATCATGAATTAATTTTTTTAAATTTAAAATATAATTATTTCGTTTTTTAGCATCCTTAATGTTGCGAAGTTTCGAATCTCCAAAAATACCAATTTTAACATTTTTCCCAAAATCGATTTCATTGACATTAATTTTTTCCATATATTAAATTTTTTCGTACACCGTATTTAGAGTGTACTCTATATAAGATAGATTATTATGAAACAACCCTTTAATTTCTTACAAAATGCTCTGAAAGAATCCGCAATTGATGCAGGTTTAATAGATGAGAACCTCGGCTTTGACACAACTGAAGTGGATAGACAAGCTTCGGAGCTTAAGGCTGCAACCCAAGGAAAGAGCAGCGAAGCACCTTCAGGTGGGGATGCTAAAAGCCCAAAGGTTACCGATAATCAAGATAACGCAACATCTGTCTCCAAAGCAGGTCCAGGAAACGACACGTTCTCCCACGAGGCTGAACAGGATTCAGATGGGTCCTCCGATGGAGCTGACCCTTGCACAGGTGGAAAGGGTTCTCCCGAACTTCCTGATGTTACTGTTGACTACAAGAAAGGAGAGAAAGAAAAGACTTTAGAGTTATCCCACCGTATTGAGTCTTTAGAAGGCGCAGTCCGTACTCTTATTGAAGCTCTTAATGAAGCTAATCCTGACGCTATGCAAGATGAGTATGACGACGCATCTCCTGAAGAACAGGAAGAAATGCAAAAATCTCTTAGAGCGGCATCAAAGCACAACGCTAAGATGGGCGCTGGGAACGTAGGTAAGGTGCCTACCCCCATGGACAAAGCCAGACAAAGAGCGAAAGCCGAGCGCGTAGCCAAACGCTCCTAAGCCGTGAAAGGATAATACTCAAAGAAGTAATCGGTTAACGCTAATACCGGCTTCTTCCAAAAGATTTATTCCTTGGTTGAGCCGGTATTCTTCTAGGTACACAACTCTTTCAATCCCTGCTTGGATTATCAACTTAGCACACTCAGTACAAGGACTCATAGTAACGTATAAAGTGGACCCTCCACTGCTTTGAGTGCTTTTGGCAAGTTTAGTTATCGCGTTTGACTCCGCATGAAGAACATACTTTAAGGTTTCACCTTTAGAGTCCTCACAGACGTTAGGAAAGCCTTGTGGAGTCCCGTTAAAGCCATCAGATATGATTTGACCCTCTTTAACTACTAAAGCCCCTACAGAGCGTCTCTGAGCTTTTGAGAGCTTGCCCCATTCCACTGCCATCTTCATGTAGGCTTTATCTAATTCTTGTTGCGTTGCCATACAACATCACAGATATTAAATCCAAAAAAGGATTTATTTTTCTTCCTCGGGGCTTTGTGGAATCCTCCTTCTTGGAGCCTTTCCCGTAGCTCTGACGTGAGCAGCTACACTTTGAACATGTCTTTCTCTTTCGGCAGCTTTTTTACCACCTTTCCACACACCTTTCTGAGTAGGTTCGTCTTTGGACAGTGTGGCTTTTAGGTCCGACTTTCTTCTAGCTTTTTTGCTTCCGGGTTGCTTTCCACCTTTTACATAATCCCCTTCGGGAGTTTTACTTCTCATTCTGGCGCTTTGCGCTGTGCTGGTCATCTCTTCGTGCATAGACCGTCTCCGGTCCATCCTATGTTTGTTACCTTTAAGGTTTAAAGCACCTTTAATGTTTTTAGTCTTACTAAGGTTCTTTACAGCTCTTGCATCCCCTTCTTTCTCTTTTTGGACCTCTTTGGTCGTAGCCACATTCATTTCTTTCTCTCTTTTGTCCACAGTAACATTAGGGTTTCTGGAAGTATCCTTTGGACCTCCCTTTTCTAAAGCCTTCCAATACTTCTTTTCTTTAGCATCAGCTACCCGCTTTAAACGCTTCATGCCTCTGGAGCCTTCTCCAAGAGATTTCCTTTTTTCTGCGGGGAGGTGCTGTCTAGACGGACCCCAATCCGGGGGACGCTTTTCGCTTGGGTCCCATGTCTCACCCCTTCTACGTCCCCTGCGGGGTGAGCCATACGCCACTATTTTGCTATCAGGTGTTCTGCTGTTCGGAACCCATGCTGTGTCGGTGCGGGCATTAGAAGCCAAGCTTTTATCTCCCATGTAACCTGGCGCTGCTGCTATCCCAAGTGCGATTTCCCGCTTGCGTTGATTCATCTTTGGATTCATGGCTCTCAACTGTCTGAAGCGCTGCTTAAATCGAGCTTTTGGTGTGTGAGTCTGTACATGCCCCCACCCATATTGGCCTGGTGGCAACCTAGTAGCTTCACCTCTTCTAATATCTCGCTGAAGACCCTCAGCTACCCGCTTTAAACGCTTCAGGCCTCTGGAGCCTTCTTCAACTTGCATCGGGCCACCCCTTCGTGAGTGCCGCCTCATAGTTCCTATAGGGAGGTTACTATCTCTGCCCACACCACCACCTGTGATTTTCCTTGCGGAAGGTCGGAATCTTGGATTCTTCTGGGTTCCCAGTCTTTCTCCAGTGTCCCCATCAAACCTATGCATCCCGCCATCGCCGCGAGGAGTCTCTGGCATGGTGACCCCATGCTTCCAGGTCTGTTCATCCTTATAATCTCTGTATCCTTTCCTTCCTCCTTTTGCATAGGCATTAAAAGTTTTCGCTTGTCTCACTGACATACTGTCTGCATCCTTTCTGGCCTTTGCCCGACGCTCCTCGGCGTTGTACTCGCTGGCGGGCGCCCATCTCGCAGCATAAGACTGGTCATCACCCTCATCCCTGGACCTATTCATTTGGCCCATTCTCTTTTCCGCAGCCCGCAAAGCTAGCTCTCTAGAAAGTTCACTTAAAGGAATCAGGGACCTGGCACCTTCAAAATGCGCCTGCTCTTTTTTCTCTATTTTCCTAAACCCCGTACCTAATCTACGGGAAGCGTCGGACTCGGGCCTTCTCGCAATCTTATCTCCTTTAGCGCTTCCATGAGCGTAAGCCGCAAACCGTTTTGCTTGTTTCGCCTTTCCCTTTCTTAAAGCACCACGCACAGCATCGACAGCTTTGACAGTAGAAACTTCATGTACTTCTTGCTTGTCTCTTTTTGACGCATTTTTTTCATTGCCGTAATTGAAGGTTTTCTTGGGTTCGGGCTTACCTTCGTATACGTCAGCAGCAACATCTAAGGGTACCTTCTTTTGTTTTGAAGGGCTTTTATCAATAGCTGCTCGTACTGCTTTTTTATTTTTGCTAGTCTTAGGAGCTTCACCCCTCATAGCTTTTTTTACAGTAATTCTTTTGTTTTCAAGCTCAAGTTTACCTTGGGATTCAGCACTCGAACTAGTTCCTTTCTTCTTCCCCCTTGCTTCCGAATCTTCAACTTCCGGAACTCCGGGAGAGTTTACAAATTTTGGATTTTTTTTATAAGCCGCGTTAGCGCTCTTGCCTTCGGCAAGATAATCTTTTAGAGAAGGAAATTTATTCTTTTTAGTGGGAGGTGTCATAAAGTCTTAATACCTTGGAAACAGGTACAAAGTATTTACTACACATCTCTACTTCAATTCTAAGAATTTTCAGATTTATCTTTTGTAATAACAAAGTCTATTTCACCTGAAGAGTTGTTATCGTTATCACCACAACACCCATCCCTCATAGAATTTCGAGGGTCCATCATAGGGTGTGGCATCTGCGGAGCTCTAGAGGCCAAAGCTCTTACAACTTCATAAACAAGCCACGTTATCCCGGAAATCATAAAGCCCGCGAATGCTGCTTGTGAAATACTTTCATTTCCTGTAAAATAGGATAAGAAAGCACCAACCCAAAAGCCAACACAAAGAGCACAATCTGGAAAATGCTTTAAAACCCCGGGCATTCTGTAAAATAATTTTTTTACAGGGTAGAACAAAGGGGAAATGATAATAATAGACGTAAGTCCTAAACCGGCAAGTAGAAATTCTAACATAATGTATTATACTTATTTCACTTAATTTTATTAACAAAAATTATTTTTTTATTTGTCTATTCCCCATCATCCCTCTCGCAAAGTAAATCTGGGCAGTTGCTCTCACAATCTGCTTTGGTTGGGCTGCCGGGGAACCCAGGAGATATCACCGAATAACCCAACTTCTCCCATTCTTGCACGTCAGACATCCTGACGCAGAAGCGCTTTAACATTGAAGTCTGTCCGGAGCCAAACGGCCCAATCGGTTCTTCTTTGCGAGGACAAGGTATTGGAGGAGCCTCGATGCACTTCCAGGTGTCCAGACCCGGGCCCACACCTCCTCCGCCGGGTTCCGGCAGACCAACCAAAGAAGTCCCCGGCGGAGGAGGTTGTGGACCCGGTAACTCAGAAGGAGGAGCTACGGTATTTCCACCCAAACCGGTCAGCCACGAATCGGGCTCCACATCTCCACAACCTCCTCCGGCTTTAGGGTGGGCTGCCCCGAAGTGCTCAAAAAATTTATAAGGCTCATTAAACACAACCTCTGTACTCAATGCGGTCATAAATTCTTTTTTAAGTTGCGTTTCTCCCCCCTCAGCCTGTATTTTTTCCAGCACGCACTTCCAAGTATCGTAATCGCCAATTACTCCTTCTTCCAACTTAGAGTTGGACCAGCATCCATTTGAACCACCAACCAGCTTGTTCCAAAGGATACTGTGTTTTCCGTGGTTCCTCAAGTCCAGAGTCAGGTCACCAGCGCCGGGTTGGTAGTTACCTTCGATATACACTTCCCCATGTCTAATAGGGTTGAAAAAACTTCCTACAACCCAGTCCGGGTCTTTTCCCCATCCCGCTGCGTGTTCCGTGTGGCAAGTGCATTTCCAATCCCACCAAGAGTTGGGGGGCGCTTCACACGTGCACGTCTCTCCAGTATCAGAAAAATCTACGGCAAAGAATGCAAATCCTGGCCCCGCCGCTGCAGAGGAATTCCCCCCTTCTCCAGGAGGGAAAAGCGGTCCATCCGGCACCCAAGTATTCCAAACTCCCGGCGAACCGTAGTTAGTCATGAATCCCCACCACGTTGCCCCGCCCCCGCAAACACACAGGTAATGGATGACATAACGCAATCTTACCCCTATACAATCGGCCTCCTCATCATAATTTGGGTTAAGCTCCGTGCCGCTGTCTTCGAAGACCTTCATTCTAAACATGCTAAAATCCCATTCTCCAATCATCGCAAGTACTTTATAGCAAGGCCAATCTCCCTGTCCTCGTTCGTTGCCTCCAGCAACGGGGAGAGGCATCCACGAAGGCATGGCGCCACGCCCTTCGCCAGCCCCTCCATTAAGTACAAGAGAACGTGGGTCATTCATAAAGTTCTCAGGGCCGTAGAACTGCTTCCATTGCACAGGAGGAATCAGCGTATTTGGAGCTTCGGGTCCCCCGGGAGCTTCGAATCCCTCGAATGAATCGAGATATTTAAAATCCGGTGTTTTTCGAGAAATATGGTAAAGATTCTTTTCCGAGCTTGTACCCTCTAGTAAGGGACTCCATGGTTGGTTTTGATACCACCTCGAGTTTGATTTTGCCCATTTGAAAGGGATTTGCGAGACGACCCCCCACTTCTT